>Ga0224507_10000925_pt1 | contig 11661 bp, 7 predicted proteins | sample SF_Jan12_sed_USG_3_FD_170159 | JGI IMG/M metagenome (GOLD analysis project Ga0224507, IMG submission 170159) | Sediment microbial communities from San Francisco Bay, California, United States - SF_Jan12_sed_USGS_13 | ecosystem: Environmental > Aquatic > Marine > Sediment | place: USA: California...
TCTCTTCATGCCCCTGGTATTTGCTGTGTGCCCCGATCAGCTCATGCAGGACGTCACTTTCGATCTCGGTGAGGGATTTTTTGACGTTTTCCTCGGCACCGCTTCGGGCCACCAGTGAAAGGTGGTTTTTTATCTCCAGGTGTAAAGGTGAAGCAAATTCGTCAAGGGCCAGCCGCAAGCGTTCGCGCCCCAGTTCAAAGGGATGGAAGCCAACCCGGCCGGCCAGTTTTAATTCCAGAAGAGGGGCACGTTTTTTAGCAGTATCGGCCAGTTTCTCCCTTACCTGGTGACGGAAACGGATCAGAGCTTTGTCAGCATCCTCGGCGCCATCCAGGTCGACGATCTCAACCAGCATCGGCCGGGGATCGGTCGGTCTGAATTCAGGAGCAAATTTTCCATCTTCGACAGTGACAAAATAGTATCCCTTGTCGTACTTCTCTTCGCCGAAGTTAACCCTTTCAGGAGCACCCGGGTTGCAGGCAAATGCTTTTCCTTCCTGGGTTTCGATCACGTATTGTTTGTGGCCGTGGCCGAGTGCGACATAGCCGAATTTTTCAGCCAGCGGGTGGGCCTCTTCAATCTTCATGTTGCCGATCTCCACCGGTGAGTACTTCCAGATGCCGACATGGAAAAGCAGAAGATTGTTCTCAGTGGTCACCGCATTGCAGATTCGTTCAACATGGCTTCCGGCCTGGGCGCCGATATAACCTATGCCGTAAATATTCAGCCCGCCGATTTCTATATGGCCGCCCATCCCGGTTTCTGCATCGAAAGGATCAAAACAATAGCCGCCGTCTTCAGTACGGCTTGGGCGCAACAGGCGGATATACCCCATCTCGGAAAGGGCCTCCATCCAAGAGATATTGTGGCGCCGGTGAATCCAGTCGTGGTTGCCCTCTATGGCTATACAGGGTATGCCCGCTTCTTTGAGCGGCAGCAGTGTTTCGATGGTTCTGGCAAAGGTCCTGGGCAGGATCTGGCCGGTGTGAAACAAGTCGCCGCAGACCAGGATAAAGTCAACATTTTCATGCACCGCCGCGGAGACGATATGGCCAAGTGTGCGGAAAAAATCCTCGTAACGTTCTTTTTCACCGGGGGAGCCGCGGTATGTTTTACCGAGATGGATGTCAGCAGTGTGGATGAATCGCATTTATTTGATTCTGTGGATTGAGGATTAGTCGTTTGTTGAAAATAACAGGAGTTGGCGCAAAGGGAAATAAGATAATATGATTTAATCCTCCTGCCGGTTTAAGAAAATGGTTTATATTATTTGGATTTTGCGGTGTTGACTCCTGTCCAATTTTCCGGAAGTGCGGATTTTTCGTGTTCGCTTATCCGCTGGTCATATATGTCATAAATTGTGGCAAGTGCCGGGACACTGGTCCTGCAATATTTCAGGGCGGTTTTTGCTGCCGGCCAGTCTCCCCGCCGGTATGCTTCGATCATTTTGAGGTGACGAACAGCAAATTCCTGTAAATTCTGCCTGTCAGGCAATTCGTTTGTTCTCAGTAATGCAAATATGCGCTCAGCCTCAACTTTGCCTTTGACCGCGAGTAAATCCAGCTCAAGGGTGTCAAAGTCAGGCACGGCATCAGCCGTCTCCGGACCAATCACTATACCTACTCCATATTTTTTGGTCCGGCCCTCCAGCCGGGAAGCCAGGTTTACACAGTCACCCAGAACAGAGTAGTCAAATCGCAGATCTGAACCAATGTTGCCGACCACACAGAGGCCGGTGTTTATTCCTATACCGATATCAATCCTGACCGGTTCAAGCCCCTGTGATTTCATCTCCCGTTCAAGCTCGTCGTTTAAGCTGTCCAAACGGTCAAACATTTCCAAGGCTGCGGAACAAGCATTCTTGGCATGATTTTTGTCTGTAAGGGGGGCGTTCCAGAAGGCCATGATACAATCCCCGATATATTTATCAACAGTGCCGTCCCGTTTATGGATAACAGCTGTCATTGCAGTGAAAAAGCGGTTCATCAAATGGACGAGACTTTCCGGATCATTTTTGTATCTTTCTGAAAGTGTGGTGAACCCCCTAATATCACAGAACATTATGGTCATTAACCGGGTCTCCCCGCCCAACCGGAGCTGCGACGGATCCGAGGCGAGCTGTTCCACCAGCACCGGCGAAAGATAGCGGTTAAAAGCCTGTTTGATGCGACGACGGCCCAGGCGTTCTCGCAGAAAAGCCATGCCGCCTTCACCTATGTAACTTAATATCACTCCACCAAGATAAAGCTGCGGCGACAACCAAATATGCTCAAAGCGCAATAAAGCGAAACTATTGGCCATGATCATTACCATAATAATGAGTGCGGATATTCCCCCGAGCCATGGGTGCCAGCCCCGAAAGAGGAAGATGGAGATTAAAACTACCAGAGCTAATCCCGCGGGCTGCATGAATCCGGGAGCAGGTTTGGCCGAAAGCCCAAGGCGTAAATTGTCCAGAATTGTGGCATGCACTTCAATCCCGGCCATGAGGTCATTGTTCACCAGGGTAAAAGGGGTGGCAAAAGTGTCGGCCTGGCGGGCGGAAGGATCGGGAGTTGTCTTCACCGATCGGCCGACGATGACAATGCGGTTCTGAAAAATGCCAGGCGGTAGGAAGTTATCAGGGTCCAGGGCCTGATAATAGGAGACATATGGATAACTGTGGGACGGGCCGAAAAACTGCAGAAGCCGATGGTTTTTCACATCTCTGGTCAATGAAAACCCATTCGCTGTCTGCCAGGCCCGGAGGGCGCTTATGGCAAAACCATCCTGATAGGACGGGAGTTTTCGCATGACCCCGTCATTGTCCAGGGCAACTGCCGCTACGCCAGTATTTGCCCCGGCATCCAGAAAAACAAGCAGCGGTTCAACCCGGATGAGCTGAGAGAGGTAGGCGGTTTCCTCAACCGTCAGGTCAGACGCGAGAAGAACATTGCCTGCCCTCCGAATGGACTCTGCCAGAGCATGATCCGACTCATCAGTTGACGGTTCGGCAAAGACTATATCAAGGGCAATAACCGCGGCGCCGGCAGATGAGAGACTGTCTATCAGTTCGCCATGAATTTCCCTTGGCCAGGGCCATTGCATGTTCAATTCGGCAAAACTTGGTTCATCTATTCCCACCAGGATTACCGGGGTGGTTTCCGGTACCGGCGGTGAAAGGGTGGAAAATATATCAAAGATTCGGTAATCGACAAGCTGGAACCCCGGCAGCAGACCAAAAGGAGCAAGGATAAGCCAGATGCAGAAAGCGAGCAGTTGGTGACTGCGGCCGCCTGAGTTTTTTGGAATGTGAAACCTGGTGTCCGTCATCGCATAATCAAAAACGCCATTTGACAATCACCAGGACATTTCGGCCGCTTGCCACCATGTCCTGGCCAGCTTCATAATCCCGGTCAAGCAGATTTGTGACTGTAAGCCCGAGTTCAAGATGTTTATCCAGGGGCTGCCAGGTGGCACTGAAGCCAACCGTTCCATAGCTGTCAAGCTTGGTGTTATCTGAATCATTGGCAGAACGCTCCCCAACCAGACTGGCAACGAGATTGACTCTTATCTGCAGGGGGTGTATCCAGGCAATTCCCGCATCCAGCTGCTGGTCGGGAATAAGGGGCAGGCCGTCAAGGTTATCCGCACCGGCGCTCAGGTTTTCCGAGTCCTGGAGTACGGCCCGGGCAAACAGCCCGAAACCGCCCCTGAGCCAGAGATTTGCCGACAGGCTTGCCTGGTCAATCCGACCTTCGTTCACATAATAGGAAGTATTGTTGTCAGGCACGCTTGTGGTGAAATCGTGTATATCCTGGCGGCGCATTTCAAGGGAAGTGAAAAAGTGGGTGGTCCATTCCCTGTCCCACCGGGCAATATAAGATGTGATTCTACTGTTAATGCCACTTGTATAAGAAACTCGGGGCTTTAAGCCGACCGTGGCTACCGGGGCAAGAGAAAACAGACTGGTGGTGCCCACGTCTTCGCGAAATACCAGGCGCAGCCAGTCGCTGTTGCTTGCCTGCCATGCTATTCCGGCACGGGGGTCAAGCCGGTTTACCGGCTGGATATATTCATTGTCTGCATGGTCGGCAAACAGGCTGCCCTCAAGCCAGAGATTATTATTGATGCGCCATAACGCATCAATGTAAACATTTCCAAGTGTTCCGTGCTGGACAGCTTCCATATACTGCCTGGCCGGATCACCAAACAGGAAATCGACAGATCCGTTCTGCGTTACTATTAGGCCTTTTCCTGGATCACGCGGCACAAGGCCGATGAAATCTAAAGTTCTTTTTTCACGGAAGGTCTTTAATTCAGCGCCATAGTTGAAATCAACCGAACTTATCGTAAACATATGGCGAAAATTAAAGGACAGGGAATGGTCTTCAACTCGAAAACGGGTTTTCGGGTCTGAGTCGAGTCCGGGCGGGATCGTGTTTGCCAAAAAAGGTTGGCCGCCAACAGTCAGAATGGGTGAATTCGGATCAGCAGGGTTTGTATCATCACTCAATCCCCACCCATACAGCAGTCGGGCACCATCAACACCAAAGTTATAAAGCAGAGAGTAATCAAGGGTTGAGAGTGGGGTCGAACCCAAGGGATCTTCATTGCTGAATGTATTCTTTAAATTTTGGGCCAAGATGCGCCCGAGAATAATGTTGCGAGGTCCAAAGTAGTGGGAATAGCCAAGCCCGGCGCTAATAACTTGACCATCTTCATCATCGTCAAAATCTGGAACGCTGGCTGTGCCGGGAAGGCCATTTTCTGTGGATACTGCTTCAATATCCAGAAACAGGCGGTCATAAGGCGTCAGATTGATACCAAGGGAACCAATAATGCTGTTGTTCAGTTTGTCCGCATTGTCGCGGTCACCCGGTGAAAAACCATGATCGACAGCCACGTAGTAAGAAATGGGTTTTATTGTCTGTGAAAACCCCCGTATACTGGCCGCTCCCCCATAACTGGCGCCATCCCCTGGCCAACCCACAGAGCCGCCGATCTCCACGTCGGTAAAGGGCCGCCGGAAAAAATCGACAAAACGGCTGCGGGAAGAAGTAGCGAGAGGTTCCAGTAATAACCCCTGGTAAAGGGAAGAAAATCTCTCCTCGTCCTGCACGGCCCTGAAAAAATGACTTTCTGCCGAATAGGGATTAAAGGAGAGTTCGTTGTAATAATCGGCCCAGGAGCTGAGCCCCAGGTTTGAATATGCCGCGCCGAGGGTATTGTTGCCACCGCGTGTCGAGGCCAGGCCGGTAACTCCTATACCGCCCCTTTGCCTGTAGAGACGTATTGCATCACGCGCATATTCGATAGCCCGGTCAGCATAGGCCCGATCAGAGGCTATGACGGAACCTATCAGGGGGATTTCGGGAGAATTGGGATTCATGCGGGCGGCATTGTCCAGTGCCTGCTCGGCCCGGGCAAGCTCTCTATTCTGATAATAGGTTATGGCGAGACCGGTAGAAGCATAAGAATAGGCGGGATTGAGAGTTGTCGCTTCAAGAAAATTCTGTTGCGCCTCATCAATATTATCAGTCTGGAGAGCAAGGCGCCCTTTATTGGCCTTTGTAACGTCACGGTTGGGATCTATCTGTTCCGCTTTATCGAGCATTTCACGGGCCTCTTCAATACGATACTGGTCGAGCAGCAGAACTGAATAATTGATTAAATCGGTAATATCTTTCGAGTCCGAACCAATCGCTTTAAGAAAGGCCTCCTCTGCCTGCCTGTATTCGCCTATGGGGAGGGAGACAAATCCAATCCACCCCCAGAGTCCCGCATCATTTTCATTATATGACAAGCCCTGTTGGAGCAGCTCGATTGCCCCTTCACTGTCCCCCAGGTAGGCATTTTTGTACTCGCAGAGTACTATGTAGCCGAGAGGGTTCTCCGGATCGAGCTCAAGGGTTCTTTCAGCAGCATTTTTTGCCTGCTCAGACCGGGCGAGAATAAGCGACAAAACACCTTCAACAGCAGGGAAATCGGAATTGTCGGGAAAACGTTGCGCAAGCTTGCGAGCCTGGTCTATTCCATCCTGGAAATCACCGGAAAAGGTTGTCAGGATTACCTTGAAGAGTAAAAAACGGGCTTCCTTTCCATATTCTTTCTGCATACTGTCAATCAGGCTTTTTGCCTCATCAGCCTTCCGCAACTGTAACAGCGAGAAAGTACGGCCAATTCTGGCGTGCAGGATCCGGCCCAGATCAAGCTTGGACTCTGCGGCGGAAAAATGTTGTTCCGCACTTGCAAAATCAAGGTCAGTAAAGGAAAGATATCCTGCAACCAATTCTGCCCTGGCTTTGAGATGGGCATCTGTCGTTTCGGCCGATTGCAAAGCAAGGCGGGTTGCCGCCAAATCTCCAAGGTCATAAGAAAGTTCTGCCAGATCAATCCATTGCTTGGCACTTCTTTCCGAAGCCGCAACCGTCTCGATCCGCTTTTTTTCCTGCCGACGTTCAGACCTTTTGAGGTCGGTCAGCTTGAAGAATTGATACACAGCCATAACCAGGTTCAGGTCATAAATCTGCTGTTCACGGTCCCGGGGATTGACAAGTATTGTTTTGGTCGGCGCCTTGCCGATTTCGGCGAAGGCAATTTCACCCCGCTTGACCGATACCCGGCCAAAGGGGTTTTCCAGGATAACCTCGCCGTCCAGAACAATCAGTTGTGTGCTTCCTTTCTCATCAACGTTCAGTGACCAGTCTGTGCCGCGAATGGCAGCGGTAGCAGAGGGAGTTTCAATCTGCACCCCCGACCCGCCGGTTACGGCACGGGACCAGGTACCGCCTTTGTCAAGGCGCAGTAGGGTGCTGCCGGCATTGGTACTTTTTGCAACGGATTTTACGGTCAAAGTTGAATTGCGCTGCACCCGGACCTGGGTCCGGTCGGCAAAGAGAAGGGCCATGGTGCCCAATGATCCTGTACGGAGACCATCCCCGGTTAACAGATCCTGCTCAATATCAGCAGTCAACCAGTTCTCTGTCTCGATAAAACGAATCTGGGAATCACCAGTGGCACTTAAGATCGACCCCACCGAAGGTTGATTTCTAGGAGTTGCTGCATCAGCTGCAGTCTGCTCCAAAAACAGAACAAGAAAAATAGCGAAAAAAGAAAGGAGAGAACGAGCAGGAACAAGGAAACCCTGGGGCAGATTTACGAGGACCATCTTAAGCATGAGGAATAAACCTCCATTAAATATTATATGCTTTGGCTTTGTAAAAACGATGCACTCTTAATCTGATTATATATTATTATTTGTTGATGGGAAGTAATATCAGGTGAATGTAATGAAGTTCCAGCAGGTGCTGTTTTGGCGCCGAACACCAAGGTTGAGATAACGGAAAAATCCTTTGACATTATCCCGATCGGCGATGAGACAATTCTGCTCGTGGAAGATGATGATTCGGTGCGCGAGATGATAAAAACGTTTCTTGAGCCGACGGGGTACAATATTCTGCAGGCCCAGAATGGTTTTGATGCTGTTGAGACGAGCAAAACCTGTGAAGGAGAGATTCATCTCCTGCTGACCGATGTCATCATGCCGAAAATGAACGGGCAAGAGGTGGCAGATGAGTTGAAGAAGACTCGGCCAGAAATGCAGATCATATTCATGTCGGGTTACACGGATGATGTTATTGCTCATCATGGTGTACTCGAAGCCGGAGTTAACTTTATTCAGAAGCCTATTAGCCTTAGCAGGCTGGCGAAAAAGCTGCGGGAGGTTTTCAGGAATTCATAAGGGTGTTTGCTTTATTCTTTTTCTGCGGCTTTTACCATGGCACGGGTCAGTTTGCTTAAGTCATCCGGTTCGATGATATAAGGGGGCATGATATATATCAGGCTGCCAAAGGGCCTGATCCAGACGCCTTGTTCGACAAAGAACTGCTGCATCTCTGCCACATTGACGGGTTGTTTCATTTCGATGACGCCTATCCCGCCAAGCGTCCTGATATCAATTACGCTCGCCAGTTGTGAAGCTGGAGCCAACTCTTGTTTAATCTGGTTTTCAATTGCCTGAACCCGCCGGAACCATGATGAATCGAGCAGGAGATTCGTGCTGGCAATGGCGACGCTGCAGGCCAGAGGGTTGGCCATGTAGGTTGGCCCGTGCATAAAAACACCGGGTTCTCTGCCCGAGATTGTTTCCGCAACCTGATCTGTTGCCAGGGTCGCAGCCAGGGTTATGTAGCCACCGGTCAGGGCCTTGCCGATGCACATGATGTCAGGCGAGACACCGGCATGTTCTGCCGCAAAAAGCTTACCGCTGCGCCCGAATCCCGTGGCAATTTCATCAAAGATTAGGAGGAGACTATGCTGGTCACAGAGCTGACGAAGCTTTCGCAGGTACTCGGGATGATAAAACCGCATGCCGCCTGCACCCTGGACAACAGGTTCCACAATCACCGCCGCCAGTTCCTCATGATGTTCTTCCATGAGTCGGGTCATTTCGGCTATATCCTTTTCCAGCCATTCGCCGTCAAACCTGCATTGGGGAATGGGCGCGAAAATCTGTTTGGGCAGGGCATGATTGAAGATGTGGTGCATTCCGGTGACCGGATCGCACACCGACATGGCATGGAAAGTGTCGCCATGATAGCCGCCTCGAATGGTAAGAACCCGATGTTTTTTCGGCCGGTCTTTTGCGTACCAGAACTGCAATGCCATTTTCAGGGCCACTTCCACGGCAACCGATCCTGAATCGCAAAAGAATATCCTGGTCAGCGGTTCGGGGGTGATACCAATAAGTAGCCGGGCCAGCTCGACAGCCGGTTCGTGGGTCAGGCCGCCGAACATGATATGGGCCATCTTAGCCGCTTGGTCTGTCAGAGCTTTGTTCAGCACAGGATGCGAGTAGCCGTGGATTGCCGCCCACCAGGAGGACATGCCGTCGATCAATTCCCGGCCGTTCTTGAGACGGATTCTGACCCCTGCGGCTGACGCAACCGGAAAAACAGGCAGAGGATCAGTCATTGAAGTATAAGGGTGCCAGATATGGTGGCGGTCGAATTCACGCAAAGGTGAACCCCATGGCCTTGAAAGCCCGCAGATCATCGGCAACGGCTGTACCAGAGGTCGTCAGGTAGTTGCCGACCATTGCTCCGTTCGCCCCGGCCATAAAACAACGATACTGATCCTCTCCCAGTTGCCGCCTCCCGCCGGCGATGCGGATAGTCACCTTGGGGTTGATAAGGCGGAACAGGGCAATAGTGGTCATGACCTCTTCGATGGCAAGAATGTCCATGTCAGCCAGCGGGGTACCAGGAATGGGGGTCAGAATATTGAGAGGGATGGAGTCAACCTCCAGCTCACGCAGTTCAAGTGCCAGGTCGATGCGGTCTTCCACGGATTCACCCATGCCTATTATGCCGCCGGAACAAAGAGACATGCCTGCTTCCTTTGCCAGTTTGAGTGTTGCCACTTTATCATGCCAGGTGTGTGTGGTGCAGACCTGAGGAAAAAAATTGCGGCTCACTTCAAGATTGCAGTGGTACCTGACAACGCCCATATCTTTCAAGCGCTCAGCCTTCTCTTGGGTCAGTAGCCCCATTGATCCGCATAACTGAAGCAACGTGGTCCGGGCAATTTTCGAATAAATAGCTGCCAGCCGATCAAGCAGATCGTGGTCTGCACTTCTGCCACTGGTGACCAGCGACAAACGGTGCACCCCATGCTGGGCACTGTCAACGGCCATTTCCAGGGCTTTTTCCATACCAATGGTGTCGTATTCATCTATTCCACTCTGGTGTCTTGCCGACTGGGCGCAGAAAAGGCAGTTCTCAGAACAACGGCCGCTTCTGGCATTGATGATGGAGCATAGGGAAAAACGGGAGCCATGAAAGTTCTGCCTTATACGGTCGGCTCCGTTCCAGAGTACTTGCTGATCCGGTTCGTAAGCAAGACGGACAGCCGTTTGTCTGTCAATCTGCGCACCATCAAGCACGGACGATACAACCTGTTGAATGTAATCTGACATAGCAGAAAAACTATCTTTCACAAAAAGGTTTGTCAACCCGGGGCGGTCCCTCGACAATCATTTCGGCAATCGTTCGTTTGACCTTGGGAAATAGGTGGCGTTTGCCTCCAAGCAGTTCCGATTCAATGGCGGCGACCTTGCTCAGGAGCCTGGTGCGGTCCATTACAGGAACATCGTTTTCCTGCTCATACGAACCGCCGACAATTTCCTGGCAGTGAAAACAACCCGGAAACCGGAGCATTTTACCGTCCGGTCGGGTCATGGTTGCCGGAATGCCGTGCAACCGGCAGATCATAAGGCGGTGGGCATATAATGTACAGAGTCCGTCATTGTTGAGGGGGCACATTTGCTGCGGACGCTTGCCACGGGCAATGCAGCCGCGGCTCTCTTCAATATATTGTTTTGACCTGCCTGTTATCCGATCTCGTTCCTCCTGGTCCAGATCCTGGATACCTTCCCAGAGATAGGCCCATTCGGCATAGGTGTAATGGAGAAAATAACTGTCGCAGCAGTTGTCGGAACAGCCGGAACAACTCAGGCCGACTTGGCGGGCAATCCGGTCGTATTCAGACTGTATCGCTTCATAGACGTCTGTCAGTCTTCTGGAAAGTTCGGCGGGAAGAATGATTTCTTTAAATGTCTTCATCAGGCAATGGAGCTGTTTTCCTTGAAATACTGGACCTGGTAAACCTGTATTTCAAGAGAGCCTGTGCGCCATTCTGTTTCAGACAGGCCGGCTTTTCTGCACAGGTGTCCTAGAAAAAGAGGGGGAGAGGGAAGCTGTTCCCATACCTGCGGCAGAAAGGTTGCGCTTGCTCCAGAAGAATGTTTCAGGATAACGCCGTCGATTTTCGGGTGCAGTTTTTTGAGCAGGTCTTCACTGTCATCATACTGCAGGGTTTGCGGCTCGGTAAGGAAACTGATGTCGATTTCCAGTTCCGGCACTTCTTTCCCGGTAACCGGTGAGAATCGATGGTCATTGAACGCGGCATTCAGGGCATATCGCTTTATACCGTCAACGATTGATTCCGTTCCCGTGAGACAGCCGATGCATCCTCGCAGCTGTCCTCTTTTGTTCAGGGTGACGAAGACCGCTCTTTTTTCCTGCAGGGCAGGGTCGGCAAGCAGTTCCTGTGCAACCGGATTTTCCGGTTTAATTCCCAGGTATTCTTCAATGGTCTGCCGGGCAAGCTGAATAAGCATCCGGCCATGTTGAGCAGTAAGCATCGGACTCCAATGATAGTTGTTCATTTTGCATACACATTAAGAATAACAGAGTAATTTGCAAATGCGTACTGAAAATTAGCTTGAAAAACTCTGCAGGAGACTTGGGATAAAAAAAGGGCGCCCCGATGTGGAGGGGCGCCCTGGGAAAAAACGGCTTTATCTGAACAATAATTAGGCTTTCGGCGTTGGTGCTTCAGGTACGTCGTCGCCATGACATTCCGTGCAGTTGAACTGGCCGGTAATGCCATTCTCTTTGGCGCTGTTGAAATCTGACGTTGATTCGTATTTTCCGTCTTTCCAGTCATTGAGGAGTTCCACCAGATGGTAAGCTGTGCTGGCAGCAACGCGGGCACAGCGATCTTTTCTTTCTGCGCTCTTCAGGGGCTGGTTGGCAGCTTTCATCCATTTGCCGACAGAGATATGGCACAACGGAGACTCGCTGGTGGTTGTCTGCAGTGCAGCAGTAATTTTCGGAT
>Ga0224507_10000928_pt1 | contig 11656 bp, 9 predicted proteins | sample SF_Jan12_sed_USG_3_FD_170159 | JGI IMG/M metagenome (GOLD analysis project Ga0224507, IMG submission 170159) | Sediment microbial communities from San Francisco Bay, California, United States - SF_Jan12_sed_USGS_13 | ecosystem: Environmental > Aquatic > Marine > Sediment | place: USA: California...
TTTACCTCTCTTCCAGCCTTCAACTGGTTTTACTCTAAGGACATCGGGACCAAGAGTTGTACAGATTTCTACACATAGTGCACATCCGATACATCTTTGTTCATCAATGTCTGGAAGTATTGCTATTGGCATTACAAAATTAAGATTGGTTAGTTACTATTTAAACTATGATTGAAATTCATAACTCTGTTATGAAAAAGATCGATCCAAAAAACGTGCGCAGAATTTAGATTAAAAAATTTAAAAAACAAAAAGATAACGTGTTTTGCACGTTTATTTTCTCATTGCGTCTATTTGACCAGATGTAACCCAGTCAAGTAATTCTGCAGATGAAGGATTTAGATCTGCTTTCTGATTCATCAGATTGTTTACCCAAATCCAGTTAAGTTGGTTTAGGAGTGGTTTGTTTGCTTCGTCACCAGCACGTGTTTTAGCGACGACTGCTTGATCTTGTTGTCCTAACCATTCTTGGAAGCTTCTTCCCATGAGGTTCAAATCTTAGCTTACACTAATTAAAGCTTGTGTAGATTCTATGACAAGCATAATGATCGGATAGACTCTAAGAAGGTTTTAACGTCGATAAAAAGTCATCATAATTCTTGAATGTTAAAGTTTTAGGAGCCGCAAATGAAGTTGGCAGATCAGGATTTTTAGTTAATTGTGATGGAACAAAGCTCTTGTTAGATTATGGAGTATTATTTGGCAGAAGAGGATCACCCCCACAATATCCACTTCATGTAAAACCCAAAGATTTGGATGCAATAATTATCACTCATGCTCATTTAGACCATTCAGGGAATGTACCGTCGTTGTTTGTTAGTGGTAGCACTGATGTTTATGCAACTCCACCAACATTTGATTTATCAAAATTACTAATTGAGGATATGCTAAAAATTGAAAAAAATTCACATCCGTTTGACCTGCCTGAAGTAAACAACATGATGAAAAATGCAAAAGAGATTGGATTTAAGCAAAAAATTACCAAAGATAACGCAACTTTTGAGCTAAGAGAATCAGGCCATGTGATTGGTGGAAGTACAGTTTTAGTGGAATCAGAGAAAAAACGGCTATTTTACACAGGAGATATCAAGACCCATGGTTCAAGAATGCTTCGAAAGATGGATTTGGACATTGGAGAAATTGATATGTTGATTACTGAAAGCACATATGCAAAAACGGAGCAAAAACCTAGAAAAGAATCAGAAACAGAATTAATAGAATTTGCAAACGAAGTAATGGATAGAAAAGGAATATTATTTATTCCATCATTTTCAGTTGAGCGTTCTCAAGAGATTGCATGTGTTTTAAGAAGTGCAAATTTCAAACACAAAATCATAATGGATGGAATGGCATTAAAAGTAAATGAAATTATGTTCAGGCATCCAGAATATCTCAGAGACCCAAAAATATTTTCAGATGCAATAAAGAGTGCAACCTCAATTACAGATCATGCAGATAGAAAAAGAGCAATGGAAGAACCATGTGTTGTGATATCACCAGCAGGAATGCTAGTTGGCGGGAATGCAGTATATTATTTACAGCAATTATCTTTTGATAGTAAAAATGGGATAGCTCTTGTTTCCTATCAAGGAGAGGGAACACCAGGTAGAAAATTGCTAGATATTGGAAAAGTTTCAACCAGAGGAAAAGATCTTAATGTAGAGGCTGAAGTGAAACAATTTGAATTTTCAGGGCATGCCGATAAAAAAGAATTATTTGATATGATCAAAAAAATTAAGGGAAACCCCAAAGTCTTGACTGTTCATGGTGATTCTGAATCATGCGAGATATTTGCACAAGAGATTCATGAAAAATTTGGTTTAGAAGCATTTTCACCTGCGGTAAACGATGAAATAACCATCTAACATGCAGAAAAAGTGTACAATAAATGTTGAAAATTCAATAAACAGTGGCCAGATATTTCTTTGGAAAAAAACTAGAGACTATTGGTATGGAGTAAATGGTCAAGATATTCTCCGCGTAGATAAAAACGGAGTTGTTAATTCTTTTCAAAATTCAAAAATAGATTTTTTTAGAAAAAATGATAATTTAGATGAAATACTAAAATCTATTTCAAAAGACAAAACGGTAAGAAAAGCTGTAAAAGAATATTCGGGGTTAAGAATCCTTAGACAAGATCCTTTTCAATGTTTAATTTCATTTATTGTGTCATCAAATTCCAACATACAAAAAATCAAAACAAACTTGGAAAAATTATCCAAAAAGTTTGGAGTCAAAGTTACATATGAAAATGAAGAGTTTTTTTTATTTCCTAAGGCAGAAAAACTTGCCATAGCACCAATTAATGAAATTAAAAGTTGTGGTGTTGGATATAGAGCTAAATTTATCAAAGAAGCAGCAAAGATGATTTTATTAGGAAAAATTGATTTTGAAATATTGAAAAAATATAATTATCAAGAAACCAAAGATGTTATTCGTACAATTCCAGGAGTCGGAAACAAAGTTGCAGATTGCATAATGTTATTTTCATTAGAAAAGCTAGAAGCATTTCCACTAGATAGATGGATGATTAGAATTTTAGAAAAATATTATTCAAACAAATTTCAAATAGATACTAAAACAATTACGGAAAAACAATATGAAATTTTACATAAAAAAATTCTAAACTATTTCGGACCATATGCAGGTTATTCACAACAATTTCTCTTCAAAATGGAAAGAGAGAATTATCAAAAGAAGTGGCTGTAAACCCTTAAAATGGTAATTAATTGCTAGGTTTTTGGGCCTATAGCTCAGCATGGATAGAGTGTTGGACTTCTAATCCAATGGTCAAGGGATCGAAGCCCTTTGGGCCCATTTAACAAAATTATTTATTCTAATTCAGATGTAATGTTTTGTGAAAGACATAGAATTCAAACTTGATTCAACGGAGATTCATCCAAATTCTGAAATCAAAGGAACAATTTTGGTTTCATATCCTGGAAGATATGATGGAGTTGTAATTAACACTCAGATTTTAGATTCAAATGAGCATATTGTATACAAATCATACAATGGAAAAAACATATCACAGAACGTTTCAAGATTATTCATCAACAAAGATGTGATGCCAGAAAATAAAGCAGAGTTTACTGCATTGATTAAATTTGATCCAAAACAGGAGCATGAAGTAAAATTCAGAGCATCAATTATTGAACAACACAAAGAAATTGAAAGTCAAATAATATTTGCAAAGTATTCTAACTAGAATCTACTCTTTTCTACTATTACAGAGCCAGTCATCCATGGATGGGGCTGACAATGATAATGAACTTCTTGAGGTTCAGTAAATAGAAATTCATAAGAATCACCAGGCTTGAGAACACCAGTAGAACCAAAATCACCACTATAACTATCAGAATGTCTGTGATCAGGAGTTACCGTATGCGCGGTATCATCATTGTTTTGCCAAACCACTAGGTTAGTGAATTCCAATGTTGCTGTTGCTTTATTTGGAACATAGTTTTCATTGCCTTCAATCACGGCACCTGGAACAATTTCAATTAGAAGGGTATCCTCAGGATGCAAGATATGATCAGACACGGATGGTTTTGCCAAAGATTCTGGCAGATAAAATGAGGTATAAAATACAACTGACGCAGACATGCCAATTATAAGTGCAATTAGCCCAATGCCATAAGCATGACTTGAGGTAGGAGCACTCATAATTTTTTTACGCCTCTCAAGTTCTTATAAAGTTTCTTTAGAAATTTTGAGATCATGGTTTTGGAAGGTCCCCAGAACCTAGATCTAGATTGTTATTAGCACCAACTCCCAAATCTGCTTGAGTCTTGGGTACTGGAACTTCTGGTGCCAATTCTTTTGGTTCAGATTTTCCCTCAGACAGAGAATCGCCTTTTGAAAGTTTGCTTTGTTCTACAGACACATCAGGTTCTGCAAGTTTTGGTTTTTCTTCTTGTACGGGAATAGGTGCTGGTGGTGGTGCATTCTTTTCTTGGCTTATCGCATATCTGTAGATATGGAAGAATGCTGCAAATACCAACAGAACAATTCCAATAAAGAATAATGAAATGTTCTTCATTCCAATTAATGCTGCATTATAAGCTGCAATGTTTAGGAACACTTGGAATGCTAATAATGCAACTAGTAACCAGTTAATCCATTTTTCAGAAAGATTGATAGTTGCCACCTTCTTTGGACCAGTACTTTTTGCAAGTTTTGATTTTCTTTCAGCTTCATTTGCAAGTTTGATCATCATGTAAGTAAATCCAAATCCTAGTGGCACCATCAAAATCATCGTAGAATAGAAGAATATTGGATCAATTACCAAACGCTCTACTAATGGGACTGATACGTCTGGTGAGATGTAGAATCCCCAATAAGTTGTAACCATAATTTGAGCAAGGCTGGTAATACCAAATGCTGTAATGATTGGTCTATCTCTCCATGAGAATTTCTTGTATCTATCTATGAATGGTATTAACACTAACGATATGATGAATAATAACGGCCACAGTAATCCTGTAACAAACTTGTCATATTGAGTTCTCATGAATGCATAAATTCCTGTAAGATACCATTCTGGAACAGTTACACCTGGCGGTACTGTGGGTTCAAACTTGAATCCCATATCAATTGGGAACACACCGCCAGTTATCAAAATTGCACCGCCTATTGCCATCACCATAGGTACATCAAAGACCAAGAACCTTGGGAAGTGGACTGCCATTAGTCCCAACATTACAATTGGCAACAAGAATACGTGTTGAGCATAAAATCTTAATACAAAGTCTGAGAATCCACTACCTAACGCCGCATCACGAATTGTCGGTCCCACAACAGGAATAGATGTGGTCAGAGACGCTGCAATACTAATTGCAAGTTCTGCTCTTTCACTAAAGATTACGTCATATCCAGTAAATGCTTCAAGAATTGTAACGACACCAAGAATAACTCCCGTCATCCACAGGACTTCGTTTCGAATTTTGTATCTTCCACTAAAGTATTGATAGTACATGTGAAGAACAGCTAAGAGTACCATTGCATTGGAACCATGGTAGTGTATGTTTCTTATGTGAAAACCAAATGGGACTTCATCATTAATGAATTGAACACTATCCCATGCCCTATCTAGCATTGGTTGATAGTAAAACATGAGCAGAGCTCCCGAAACTCCGAGAATAATGAATACAGTAAACGTTAGCATTCCCAAAAATCCAAATGGACTTACAAATCTTGCAGGGAATGAAAATTTGATTGCAGTAAAGATAGTTCTATCTACGCCGTCCCAAAGCCAGTAAAAGAAGCCAACAGCTCCAGTTCTTCTTTCAAGTGAAACGGCCATATCCAATTACTCCATTATCATTAGCATTAAACTTTGGTGGTAAAATAAATACAAATCCGTCAGAATCAATTTCTAATGATAGTTCTGGCAAAGTATTTGATGGTGCAGCTTGCACTGATGCTGGACCAACAAAAGCTGTTCCAGTAACTGGATCGTACATACTACCATGACAAGGACATTCCCCTCTCTTTCTTCCATCATCTGGCCAATATTTCCACAAACACCAAAGATGCAAACATATCATACTGTAAGCTCGTATAGAAGATGTGTCTTTTTTTCCACCACCAAGTTCATCAGGAAGTCTAATGAATTGCCACTTACGAAATGCTTCTGCATCAAGTGCAGCATCACCAGTTGCAGGATATGTGATTACTTCAGCATGGTTAATTGGATAAGTATTGATATTTGCTTGAGTGCCATCAGGTAAAATTACTGGAACTTTTTCAAGAGATGCCTGATTAGGATTTGGCATATAATTACCAAATGGGACAAATGGAGCAAACGCTAATCCGGTCCCTGCGGCACCCATCAACTTTAGAAAGTCTCTTCGGGATAATCCGCCAGACTTTTTTGTCCCAAGTTCTGACATTCAAGCTGACGTACTCGCCAAATTGCTTATAAACCTTGTTCAATTATTTGGAAGGTTTTTGTCTAATGATGAAGATAAACAGTATTCCGATCGCAACCCCAATGGTTACACCAAATGCAATACCTGTACTAAAGGAGGAATCAGATTCTAGAAATGAATTAGGTTTTTTCTCAATTGGAATTTTAATTTCAGAGATTTTTACAGGTAATGTTGCATTTTCTTCTTTCATGTCAGAAATTATAGACTCAGGGTAGATTTTCTCATCATATGATATTGTTTCAGCAAAAATATTTGTAAATTTAGCTGCAAGTGTAATTGGTTCAGTTGTTGAATTTCCACCAAACAATGTTGAATGAGTCAAAAGTGTGTAAGTACCTGTTTGATTTATTGGGATGTGAATAACAGTTGAAGTGTTATCTTTATTTTTTACGGGAAAAAATCCTCCACCTTGACTGAATAGAGAATTACCCAACCAATCAAGAGAAGGCCACTTTAGAAAATGACCAAATACACCTGAAGGGACATTGGTTTGTATTATTTTTCCGGACGGATCCATTACAAATACTGCAAGATTTGTATCATCACTAATCCAAGATAGTTCAAGAGCTCCAGAATTTATTGATTCATTTTGAATATCAAAATAATATTGTCTCCAGTCACCTGCCATGTATCGATTAACCATATCAAATGCACCTTTTGTGTATCCATTTCCATAAAGTATGTCTTCACTTTGTTTTCCTTGAATCAATAATGTTGTCTCATTTTCAGTTATGGGTTGTTTCATCACAAAAGACACTGGAGCGTTAACAGTATGTCTGTCACTTTCAAAAGTTAAAAATCCTTGATAGACACCTGTTTGTAAATCATTTGGAGTAACTAAAGTAACATCAAGAGTAGCAATTTCTTTTGCTGGAACAGATATTGTTCTAGATTCAGGCCATAACAATGACCAATCATCCTTTTGGTAATAACTAGTAGAAATAGTATAATCCATAGAAGTTGAATTTTGTTTTGTGTCACCTAACCAGTATGAATATCGTGTAGGTACGGGATAAACTCCAATTAATGGAACGCCATCAAACTTTTCATTAGGTTCTGAAACTCTTAATTCTTGAACTGTTCCCCATGAACCAGCTCTGTTTACCATAGATAATTCATCACTTGCGATTTTTGTATCATTATTGTTATCAAGCCAATCATATAGATACAAAGAAGAAATTTTGAGATCATCGGCATATACACTAGATGTACCATTCATGAAATCACTAAATGGAAAATGGACATTTACTATCATTAGTGATGACTCATCAGGAATTGGGTTTTGTTCATTAAAAAAACCACCAGTTGTTTCAGGATTAGTAATATGAGATAGTTTGACATAGTTTGGAATGAATGCATCAGTTTTATTTAAAATAGAATCTTGTTGCCGCACAATTGTTTTCCCATCAAAGTGGTTTTTTGTGATTAATGATAAAATTTGAGGTTTAACATTAATTGAGAGAGTATCATTAGTTGGATTTTCAACTGTAAATGTTGTAGTAGTTCTATCTCCTGGATTTAATTGGCCACCAAACCAACCAGTCATAGGAAGAGGTTTTGAAGGAAGTGTAAATTTTTCAAATCCAATTCTAGTTGAATTGATGTTTTCAATTGCAGGTTCAAGAATTTTTTTGATGTTATGATATGATGCGTCATTGTACACAATGAAAACGCCATCATCTCCGTGGACATAATTTAAAGCAGTTTCAACATTTACTAAACCAGAACCTTGAGTGAAAGGATCATTTTGAAGATCAGTAGCAGTTGACATTAAGATATTTTTAATCATAAATGGATCATAGTCTCGTGACTCTTGTCTCATTTCATCAATCAAGATTGCGGCGCTACCAGAAACTAATGGTGCGGCCATACTAGTTCCCCCAAATAATGAAAAAGATTCATCTTTGGAATCTTTTTTGATTTTTAAAACATTTGACGGTGTAAAACCATGAGCCCCAATACTCATTATGTCAGGTTTTGGATCTCCAATGGAACCAGGTCCCCTACTTGAAAAGTCAATAACACTATCATGGTGTGTTGTGGTATTCCCAAATCGCGGTTGATCTTTGAATGGACCGTATCCAACAAATACATTGTTAGTTGTTGCACCAACTGAAATTCCAAATGGCGAGACATTTGGCAATCCAATTGTTCCATAACCATGTCCAGAATTTCCTGCACTAGATATTATTGTGATACCAGGATAGTCATCATCTAAAGAATGTGGGGTTACAAGAACGGACAGTATCAGCGATAAGACATCCATTCCTGGTGATGCATTAAAAGAAGGGAAATTTGACACGCCCCAACTATTAGAAATTATGTCGACTTTTGGTTTGCCTGAAAATTTCCAGTTATTATCTTGGTTTTCAAATCCAGCAGACCACAGCCAACCATAGACAGTATCGTCAAAACACAATGCCTTTACTGGCACAATCTTTGCATCGGGAGCCACGCCGATGATAGAGTGTTTTTCTGTATTGTTGTAGATATCATATACTTCCTGGCCTCGTGAAGTAATTGATGCTGCACTAGAAGTTCCATGCCCCATAAAATCACTCATCAAACCAAAAAAGTTTCCATCAGAATCCAATGCAGGCAACAATGTACCATTAATTGCTTTTAATGAATCATCAATGTCAGTGACATTATTTTTAATTACACCATAAACATCAAGAACTTGAGCACCAATGGTTCCTGCACTATAATCATTTTTTCCATCGTTGTTTGAGTCATAGACAAGAAATTCTTTGCCATTTCCCAATACAATTGGTTTTTCGTCAGTAAAATCAAAATCATAGTTTGGCTTTTGATCTGGCTTTAGATCAAATCTAGTATAATCTTCCCATGATGTACTAAGATCAGGAATCACAGTGTCATATACTCCTGGAATAAATGAATCAACTACTAAAACCGGCACAACTTGAATTTGGGCTAATGGTCCTTGTAATGCACCCTGATAGATTACACCAAGATGATATATTCCACTTTTTGATTTGATATAGTCTCTATTGTTATCCCCAATTTTCATATCTTTATCTAATGTGCCATTGAAAATTGGAGATGAGCCAATTTGTGGAAAAAATGAATTATAAATTGGAATGTTGCTGCCTTTGCCACCTTGTGACACATCAAGAAAGACTCCATTTCGATTCACATATGCCGATGAAGTCATGTCTGGCGGAATTGGTTTACTGTAATTTCTAATTATTTCATTTTCATCTACATATGCAAAGAAAGTTGCGTTTGTTAGAATAATACCCTGTCCATCAGGATCAAGCATCATAGGATGATTGAGGTTATCTCGTGCAAGTGAATGCTGAATATCAGGATTTGAAAAATCAACTCCGGTATCTACAATTGCAATTACAGTGCCATTCCCTGATGCATCATATTTTTTTTTAGCAGCACTTGAACCTGTAATATCACCTATTCTTGAAGAATCTGAAATTATGTCATCTGATAAATGAAAATCTAGTTTAGTGTCTTCAATTACATAATAGCCCTGTGAAATAAGACGGGATGCTGATTTTTCAGAAAGAACAGAGACGTAAAAAAAGCCATTATCATTTTGGATGCCATATAATGAATTATTTTTTAGAAAATCAACAGCTTGTGTGTTGTGTCCAAAAATTAAATATCGCTTAAAATCATTTTCTGTAAAAAAATTAGAATCTATATCTAAGATTTCAGAATCAAATACTATTTGAGGTTGGGATTCATTTAGAATCACATCTCCAGAAGTTAACGCATAGGAATTTGTCAACATAGTTGAAAGAAGTAGGATAGAAAAGAAAATAGCCGCTTTGGGCATTAGTTAATTTATTTTTCTTGTATTATTATAACTATCTTCGTCTAGTAAGAATTGCTATTTGTAGTGCAACAATTAACCCAATTGATGCAATTATTGGAAACATTAATGCATTTAGTTGAGAAGAAGCTTCACTGATAAATTTGACAGAAGTTGAAATTGTTCCAATGTTCTCATCAATCTGAATGCTGGCACGATCTAAAGTAGTGCCGAATCCTGCAATTTCAGATTTGAGGACACCAAGTTCTTCAGATGTCTCATCCAAAACAGAATTCAGTGTAATTATTTGATCTGATATTCCTCCTAGATCTTGACTTAGAACATTAGTGGCTGCTGAACCATGGGATGTTGTCCCTTGGCTAAATGCAACAACATGAAATACGTGAGTTCCCTGTTCTCGCGGGGTATAGTCTACAAAGTACAATCCCTGATGAAGTGTCTTAAACGAATTTGATAAAGGGATGGAGATTCCAGAGGGAAGGTGAACATGAGTGGTTTGTAGTAATTCAGATGGCTCATTTCCAACTAAAAGACCATCACTAGTAATTTGTACAAATACCCTGATTGGTTGATCAATTGCAGCAGTTTCAGGTGCAAAGACCAGAGTGTTTATGATTCTTTCAACAGGCACATCAAGCAGTTCTGTTGTAGATGAAAATTTCACATCAATTTTTTGTGACATCCCATTTTGCTCTGTACTAATAACTTCAACAGTGTATGTTCCATAAGGAAAACTAGTTGATGGTTGTGGCCAAGTTAATAATCCATAATTAAAAGAGCCATCAGATTTAGTAGTTATTTGATCAAATTTTGCAATTGATTCATCTGGAGCAAAAATTCGTATGATCAAATTTTCTTCAGGCAATCCTTTTCCATAAACTTGCAGAGTATGTGAAGGAGAGTATACTTTGCTATTTGTAAATAATTCAAGTTCTTCTGAAAACGAATTTGGAATATTTACAAATAGTAAAACAATCAAAATAGAAGATATAATTTTAGATCTCATTTTAAATTAATTGTTAATTCTCTCCTAGATATTGCTTCTGGAAAAATTGTCTACAACTTACGTTAAGGAGTATTCAAAAAAAAGAAAAAAAGGATAATGTGAACTAGTTTTCTTACACTACAGTTACTGTTGTGCTAACTGGTGGTGATAATGCCGTAGGATTATCAACTGATTCCCATACAAATGCAGTAGCTGTGTAAGTACCACTTTGAGTTGGAATCCATGATAATGCTGGGCTGAATGATTGACCACTAGATAGTGAACCTGTAATCCATGCTAATGCGACTGTAACACCGTTACCATCCTGAATCTGTACCAAGTATGCAAATGCTTGATCTCTATCCTGACCATTTGCTAAGTCAGCACTGATTTGCACCTGTTGATCAACTGTAACAGTATCTAAACTGTTACCGAATGCGTCAACTATTCTCAAGTTAGCAGCTGGTGCTCTCTCGAGAGGTGGTACAACAGTACCGATTAGTGAAGTGGCAGTAATGTCGAGTTCATCTGCAGTTGTGTATGGATCAGGTAATGTATTGTCCTCATATTCTGCAGTGACAGTGTCACCTTCTGCGACTCTGAGTCTGTGACCAGATGATTCGTCAGCAACTGTGAAGAACACAGTACCTTCGAATATTCCGGTTGCCTCATTAGTCTCAGTTACAGTAAGGTCAATACCTCCGGCATCGGAGTCAGACCACACGTCAACATCGAAGTTGTTGACTGCTTCTGGATCTAAGTTCATGTCTGGGTCAATAACTCTTACAACACCTGTTCCGCTTGCTGGATAGCTTGCTTCAAGCCACTGAACTTCACCAATGTTCCATCTGATAAGTGATGAACCGACTACAGTTTCATCCTCTGAGAATTCAAAGGAGACAGTAAGTCCGTCATCATCATCAGCTG
>Ga0224507_10000929_pt1 | contig 11637 bp, 8 predicted proteins | sample SF_Jan12_sed_USG_3_FD_170159 | JGI IMG/M metagenome (GOLD analysis project Ga0224507, IMG submission 170159) | Sediment microbial communities from San Francisco Bay, California, United States - SF_Jan12_sed_USGS_13 | ecosystem: Environmental > Aquatic > Marine > Sediment | place: USA: California...
CCATACCAGCCTCGTACCGCCACAAGGGATCAAGCTGACGCCCAAACACTACGCCTATCTAAAAATATCTGAAGGCTGTAACCACCGCTGTACCTTCTGCATCATTCCCTCTCTTCGCGGAGACCTTGTGAGTCGTCCAATTGGAGAAGTGATGCAGGAAGCAGAAAACCTGGTGAATGCCGGTGTTCGTGAGCTATTAGTCATCTCGCAAGATACCAGCGCGTATGGCGTCGATACGCGTTATAAACTCGACTTCTGGAACGGCACTCCAATGAAGACTCAGTTCCTGCCACTGGTCGAAGCACTGGGTGAACTCGATGCCTGGATACGCCTGCACTATGTCTACCCCTATCCACATGTCGATAATGTCATCCCACTGATGGCAGAAGGCAAGGTTCTCCCTTATCTCGATATTCCGTTTCAACATGCCAGCCCATCGATCCTTAAGGCGATGAAACGTCCAGCACACAGTGAAAATACACTGGAAAGAATCCGTAAATGGCGCTCAATCTGCCCCGACATCACACTGCGTAGCACCTTCGTGGTTGGTTTTCCGGGTGAAACGGAATCAGACTTCAACTACCTGCTCGACTTTATGCACGAAGCACAACTTGATCGTGTTGGTGCCTTCGCCTACTCCCCTGTCGATGGCGCTACCGCCAACGCGCTACCCAATCCAGTTGCAGAAGAGATCAAACAGGAACGCCTTGAAAAATTCATGGCCGTTCAGGCAAAGATCAGTGCCAACAAACGCCAGAAATTGATTGGCTCTGAAATGGTCGTGATCGTCGATGAAGTCAACGAATCAGGCATTATTGCGCGCTCAAAGGGGGATGCGCCAGAAGTCGATGGCATCGTTCACATACCTGAACTAGCCGAACTGCAACCGGGCGATTTTGTTGAAGTGACGATTACTAATGCTGATGAACATGACCTGGTCGCCTCGTTAATTACTGATGAATAACAATAAATAAACGACCACTGCAACTATTGACCTCTTAAGCGATACATGCGAAATTAGCCACATTATTTTGGTCGAGATTAGCAACCGAAGCTGGGGCTCGACATTATTCAGCACTGAGAATGGAGAATTTACAAATGGTCGACCGTTATAAGCAACATAAATACGACACCAAAGATGTACTGACACTGCTGACGGCTATTCCGATCGTCATTACTATTGCAGTACTGATTGTTGCACAGGTACCTGCTTAAATCTTAACCAGACAATATTACGTCTGACACAAGATTTGATAAAGGGGAGCATTTCCATGCTCCCCTTTTTGTTTGCCTGCTCGGCGCAAAAATGCGGCAAAAGAAGGTTCAGCCTTGCTGTAAAACAGATGCGATTTGCCAGGGTGGTCTGATGCACCAAAGCCAACCATAGGAATCATTACTCCCGAAACACTTTCAAGCAGCGCCACCCATTCATGCTCCCGATGCACCTTATCGTAACTGCACCACACCCTCTCCAGTGAACACACCTGCCGCAGATAATCGATATGCCAACGCGGTCGCTCGCTCACGCGCATATGATGAGAGACACGCGCCCGGACCCCACCCAAACCAAAGGCACTGCCGACATATAGATAGTAACCCGGCACTACCTGCATCGAACCCAGTCGACCCACATTAATCTGTAAATGTCGGTCAGCTTGCATCACCAGCACATACGCTCCCGATTTTGCTTCAATTACGTGATTTTCCATAAGTGCTATAGTGCTCGTAACAGCCAATCTTACCGATCATTAACATTAAAGAAGTGACATGGACACACTCTCAACACTATTAAATCACATCAGTGGCTTTATCTGGGGGCCGGTGACATTAACCCTGCTTCTCGGTGTTGGTATTTACCTAACAATAGGACTGCGCGCCATGCCGTGGCGTCATACCCTGGATGCATTCAGATTACTGTGGCGCGGCCGTCAGTCCAGTGAGAAAGGTGACATCACACCTTTCCAGGCCTTAATGACCGCCCTCTCTGCCACTATCGGTACCGGCAACATCGCCGGTGTCGCCACCGCCATTACCCTAGGAGGCCCCGGTGCCGTTTTCTGGATGTGGATCACGGCGCTCTTCGGCATGGCGACCAAATACTGCGAGGCTGTTCTTGCTGTTCATTATCGCGAAACTGATGAACGCGGCCGCTATGTCGGCGGACCAATGTACTACATCAAAAATGGCCTGACTAAAAAGTGGCACTGGTTAGCCATCGCCTTTGCATTCTTCGGCATGATTGCCGGCTTCGGTATTGGCAATATGGTGCAGGCCAACTCCGTGGCAAGTGCACTTGAAGAAACCTTTAATGTTCCCACCTGGCTATGCGGCATTGTGCTCTGCCTGCTTGCAGGGGCTGTCATCCTCGGCGGCATCCAGCGCATTGCACTAGTCGCCGCCAAACTTGTCCCATTAATGGCCGGTGCCTATATCCTCGGCTCGCTTGTGGTGATCGGCATGTTAATCGATCAGGTTCCTGCCGCAATCACACTGATCTTCGACACAGCCTTTAACGGCACTGCCGCCGTTGGCGGTTTTGCGGGTGCTGCGGTCTCCGCGGCAATTCGCTTCGGGGTTGCACGCGGTGTCTTCTCTAATGAAGCTGGACTCGGCAGCGCACCCATCGCACATGCCGCGGCCAAAACAGATAACCCAGTGAAACAGGGCATGATCGGCATGCTGGGAACCTTCATCGATACTATTGTTATCTGTACCATGACCGCACTCGTCATCATCTTGAGCGGCGCATGGACAGAAGGTAAAACCGGGGCAGCCCTTTCCGCTAGCGCCTATGGCGGGATTCTGCCAGGAATCGGTGAATACATCGTCACCTTTGGCCTGATTATATTTGCCTTCACCACCATTCTCGGCTGGAGTTATTACGGTGAACGCTGTGCTGAATTTCTCTTTGGGGTAAAAGTGATCCTGCCCTACCGGATATTATGGCTCATCGCGATCCCATTAGGTGCCACTGGGCAGCTGACCATCATCTGGTTACTGGCCGACGTACTCAATGGCCTGATGGCAATACCCAATCTAATCGCGCTGATTCTGCTCGGCCCAATTGTTTTTCGAATTACGCGTCGCTACTTTCAACAATAGAAACAATGAGGCCTAAATAGAGCTAAAATGCGACAAGAACAGTGGCTAACGAGGCAGTAAGAACAATTATTGCTAATTTAATCACGATTAATTTCCTAACTATGGTTCAACGTGACGCGTAAAAAGATAAAGCCATCGGAAGAAACGATCCATTACGTAAGGCTTTCTCGATGGCCGCCCTACTATTCCAATCGGCAGAGATAAAATAAAACTTTAGATAACCGGGCTTACCCACTGAATAACAAGCATAAAAAAGCCATTAAACGCACTTTAAGAAAGGAAATAATCATCCCGGGTACATCGCTGGTGTTAGCTCACCATCACCTCTGCATATGGCAGTGAAACTCAGTGATAAACCAGATGGTAATAGCCGACGACTTCTGCTTAAATCACCCAGCAATCCGTCATATGCAAAATTAAATTGCTTCAGATCGCAATCGCAGTAATCAGAGACAGGGAAATACCGAACACAATGATGTACCTAGCGAGCATGCCGCAACGCTCATCGCGAGCAGTTTTAACGCCTGCGATACCACTTTTCCTACTCACACTTTTACTCAGTATCCACAGCAACACCTGGGCAGAAGGCACCAGCTTATTACTGAATGGGGTTTCCTTTCATAAAAATGCCCCTCGAGAGGGAGGCAAGTTTAATGAAAAAAACTGGGGCATCGGATTACAGCATGACTGGCCAGTCATTAAACAGCACTGGATGCCCTATTTCACAATCTCCGCACTAAAAGATTCACATAAACGAAACTCATTCTATGCCGGCGGCGGTGCTTTAAGACGATTTTCCCTCGACAGCGTGCATGATGACCTTCACTTCGGTGCGGGTCTGATTGGCTTTATGATGATTCGTAAAGATCATCACAACAGAAAACCATTTATTGGCCTTTTACCCGCTCTGTCACTCGGCACCGACACATTAGCAATCAACGCCAGCTACATACCAAAGGCTGAGCCAAAACTATCACCACTATGGTTCTTCCAGCTAAAAATCTCATTAAGTTATTTCAGCGCTACAAAATACTAACGCGTCGTCGATCAGCGATTGACTCCCCTCCATCACACACTATGGTAGTATCACTGTTTCAAACGGCACGCCAGACATGAATGACCCAATACGTCTCTCCAAACGGTTAATCGAATTAATTCACTGCTCACGTAGTGAAGCAGAACGTTATATAGAAGGTGGCTGGGTACTCGTTGACGGCGAGATCATCGACCAACCTCAATTCAAGGTGCTCGACGAGAAAATAGAACTGCACCCCGATGCAACATTAGCTCCCAGCCCACCGGTCACCATGATATTTCACCAGGCGACGGGATTTGACATTGATTCGCCTGCAGCAGCCCTTCCTTTAATCACCCCCGAAAGTCACACCCCCGACGATAGCGCTGGCATTCGAGTCCTCAAGCGCCACTTTGCCCGCCTTAAACCGACCGCACCACTAGAAGCAGGCGCAACCGGCCTGCTCGTTTTTTCGCAGGATGGACGCGTGGTACGCAGACTTGTCGAAGATGCCAATAAAAATGAGCAGGAATACCTGGTCGAAGTGAGCGGTGAAATCATCAAGAGTGGGCTCGAAAAACTCAACCGCCCTATGAAGCAAGCAGGCTGGAAATTACCCACCGCCAAAGTCAGCTGGCAAAATGAGGTTCGCCTGCGCTTTGCACTCAAAAATGTACGTCCAGGACAGATCGAATTTATGTGCAATAGTGTTGGCCTGAAAGTAGAGACAATGATACGCCTACGCATTGGCCGCGTATCACTGGCAAAACTTCCGCCAGGGCAATGGCGATATTTACCCAGCGGTGTCCTTTTCTAAACAGCCATCAGCAACAGTCATACTTTTCCTGAGTAAACAGAGTTAATCATCGTTATTCATCACGACAGCCCTACCCCTGATCTTATCGATTGATGGTTCCTCCCAATTAAACATCCTCGCACAAAGGATGAAGGCCATTGATTTAACCTTCAACCACGACAATTAAGTGGTTGTAATTCATAACATCTACGATAAGATTAAGTGACTAATGGCTCCTGGTTCAAAAGCAAGATGCCCGGCCGATATGTATACGATGAACCAACAAAAAACGATTTCATGAGCCACATCACTTAAGAAGCGACTATGATGATACGAAGCATTACGTTAATGACCTTACTCGCCTGTGCCACACTACCGCTTTCGGCCGTTAGTGCGCCACTCACACCGACACCGGAGCACAGCTTCTCATCCGTGCTGGTTGCCAAATTCATCACCCAGTTTCACTACAAAAAAAATAAACTAGATGATGCCCAGTCAAAAGCAATATTAAACGAATACATTGATGCGCTAGACCCCAACCGAAACATATTCACCAGCAAAGATATCGAGAGATTTAGCCTTTATAGCACAACCCTTGACGATGCCATCCGTGATGGCAACCTGGCTCCCGCCTTTAGTATTTACCGTAAATACAACCAACGCCGCGTGGAACGTGCTGACTTTGCACTTGAGCGTTTAGCACAGCCCTTCGACTTTACAATCGATGAAGACTACCAGTTTGACCGCAGTGAAATCGCATGGCCTGCTGACAAAAAGGCTTTAGATGAAATCTGGCGCAAGCGAGTTAAGAACGACATTCTCACCCTTTCACTCGCTAAGAAAAGCGATGAGGAGATCCAGAAGACACTTCACAAACGCTACGAACGAACAAAAACACGCACCCGACAAGTGAAGTCAGAAGATGTTTATGAAGCATTCATCAATGCTTATCTTGTCTCGATTGAACCTCATACCGCCTATTTTTCACCACGCACCTCAGAGAATTTTAATATCAACATGCGCCTTTCGCTTGAAGGCATTGGCGCGGTACTCCAGACCGTTGGTGACTATACCGTCGTTAAAAAGACCATCCCCGGCGGCCCTGCTGAGATGAGTGGTCAGTTCCGCTCTGAGGACCGAATTAGCAGTGTCGGCCAGGGAGCTGATGGTGAAATGGAGGATGTGGTTGGCTGGCGCATTGATGATGTTGTCGCCCTAATCCGCGGCCCTAAAAACACAGTAGTGCGCTTACAATTGCTACCTAAGGGCAGTGAAGACAGTCCCGGTAAAATCGTTACGATCACTCGCGATAAAATAAAACTGGAAGAACAACACGCTAAAAAATCGATCATTGAAATACCCAATGGCGATACCATTTCACGTATCGGCGTTATCACGATCCCAACCTTCTATATGGACTTTGATGGCGCAAGGCGTGGTGATAGCGATTACGTCAGCACCACGCGTGACACCCGAAAACTGATTAAGGCGTTACAGGCTGAAAAAATCGACGGCCTTGTCATTGACCTTGCCGACAATGGCGGAGGGTCACTACCTGAAGCGATCTCACTTACCGGGCTATTTATTGAATCAGGCCCCGTAGTACAGGTACGAGACAGCGAAAACAAACTCGATATCAATAAAGATACCGATAATGGCATCGCCTATAGAGGACCTCTCGTGGTACTGGTCAATCGCTATAGTGCCTCCGCCTCTGAGATTTTTGCAGGTGCGATGCAGGACTACGGTCGCGCTACTATTGTCGGTGAAACCACCTACGGCAAAGGTACCGTTCAGCAGGTACTCGACTTAAACAGACATGCCCCACGCGATAGCGCCACACTGGGGCAACTCAAACTCACCATGGCTCAGTTCTTCCGTGTTAATGGTGATAGCACTCAGAATCGCGGCGTCATTCCAGACATTAAATTCCCAACCGCCGAAAGTAGCTCGGAACTCGGTGAAAGCGCACTTGATAATGCACTGCCCTGGGCCCGTATCAAGGCTGCCAAATATAAACCCTTCGGCCACATTCCTGATGACTTATCCGCTGTTCAAGCACGTCACCTGGCTCGCACTAAAACAGACAAAGGCTTTCAGTACCTCCAGGCACAGGCCGAATTACGTAAAAAGGCGCTCGCCAAAAAATCAGTCACCTTGCTTAAAACGGCACGGAAAGAAGAACGAGAAAAGCAGCGTAATGAAAGCCTGAATCACCTCAATACCTTTCGCACATCGATTGGCTTACCGCCGAACAGCATCAACGATCTTGAAAATGCCAGTGAAGTGGCTAGCGTTGAAGATGAAAACTTTGCCGATGAAGTCAAAAATGTCCGCGTAAAAGAGGCCGCTGCAATTTTAGCGGATCTAATCACTCAACCAGAAACCAGCGTTATACTCACTCAGAGTACCCCATCAGAAAAGGCACATCAGCGTTAATTACATACTCAATAGCGATAAGAAAAACCTCAACAGACATACCACCTGTTGAGGTTTCTAATGGGTGCATCGTTTGTGTGACATCTACGACCCAATAATGCCACCATCCTTCTTTCTCAGCACAATCGTCGCATCACGCGGAACAGTGACGCCATCAAAGACCTCAGGGAAATTACTACTTGCAGGGTCCCCATTCCCTGGGTGCTGGATATTAATAAACATCGTACGGCGATCTGGCGTCACCGTTATCCCACTCACTTCAGCGCCCGCAACGCTCGTAAACAGGCGTCGAACTTCACCCGTTGTAGTATCAGCCACCAGCATCTGATTATTCAGTCCCGCTTTCTGTCCGCCGTCAGTCTGAATAAACAGGCGTCCATCAGGATCAGCCCAGATACCATCAGGATCACTAAAGCTCTGCTCAGTCCCGTGACTCTCTTTAGCAATCATAAAAACATCCCACTCAAAAGCTGTGCCAGTATGTTGTTCAGAATCTCGCCACTTAATAATATGACCATCACGATTAGGTGCCATCGGGTTTGCCGCATCGACGGTAGTACGACGGCTGTTATTGGTCAACGTACAATAGACCTCACCATTCGGTGCAACCGTAGTCCACTCCGGCCGATCCATCGGCGTTGCCCCTAGAATATCTGCCGCGATACGCGCATCAATCAACAACTCAGCCTGGTTCGCAAAACGAGCAGACAACAACGGGTTATTAATCGTCAACTCCAGCCACTCACCACTGCCATCATCATTAAACCTCGCAACATACAGCTTACCGTGATCCAGGGGACTTATGCCGCGTGCAAGCATCGACTCATAATTATCATCAGAAACAAATTTATAGATATAATCAAAACGCTGATCATCCCCCATGTAACCCACTACGCGGCCACCACGGCCCACCGTGAGCGCGATACCCTCATGCTTAAATCGCCCGAGTGCAGTACGTTTCACCGGCGTCTGCGTGGCATCCATCGGGTCAATCTCGACTACCCAGCCAAAACGATGCTCTTCATTGCGGTAATCTGCGTTAGCCAGATCAAAACGTGGATCATAATTGTGCCAGCCGTAACCAAAACCATTATCACTAAAACCGTAACGCTCCTGCGACTCACTTGGATGCCAGTCACCTGTTGCACCAAAATAGCCATTAAAATTTTCTTCACAAGTCAGATAAGTCCCCCATGGCGTGAAACCACAGGAACAGTTATTCAACGTACCCATGGGCTCGTTATCAGCGCGAGTCTTCAATAGCGCATGGTCTGCTACTGGCCCACTAAAGCTCACCGGTGTATTGACATGTATACGGCGTGCAGCACTACTGGCCACCAGCTGCCACTGACCATCAAGCTTTTTTATTTCAACCACCGATACGCCATGAGCATGTTGCGAGGTAAGCACATCTTCAAGGTTTGAAGGGTTAGGCTTACCCAGGACATGTTGATTACGACCAAATTCATGGTTGAGCGCCAGCATCCCGTGCTCACTGCTTCCCATGATCGGAAAAAACCACATTCCATCATGACCAATACCAATCTGATTAGCCTGCTCATTAGCCGCCGGTGGATGACTAAATGACGGGCCACCCGGCTGCAATGCCTCACCCCAGGGAACCAGCACATCAAAGTAATAATCAGATGACACCATCGGCCACGGCCCACTGCCATCAACAATCTTCACCGGAGTAAAATTGATCAGACCTCTTTTGCGCAGTTTTCCCGCAGTCGCTCCCTTTCCGCTGAGATCACTAGCCACAGCTGATGTCGTACTCGCCATCCCCAGAAAGAATGAACTAGCCGCCAATGCAAGCCCTCCAGTTAACACTTTACGCCGCTCCAGATTAACCTGTAACACCTCATTAAAAAGACGATTACCCGACTTATTTGAAGTTTTTTCATCATGACTCATTGTGATTTCCTTTGATTATCAGGTAGAGGATATAGCAAGGCGTTAACCAGCAATTATGACAATACGATAACTAAATAATACATATCTGATAACAAATCATAATCACCATAACCAGCCGTAAGCGACCACATAATTATAGCGAGGTTATAGTCTGCCAGACACATGACTAAACCACTGTTTCACCACCTCATGTTTCCATTCATCTTCCCGATATATTGATTACTATCATTCAATAACAATAATCATTTTTAGATATGAACACAAAAATGGATTCAAATACTCGAATTCAGCCCATTATAGTCAGCTGTCTTTTATGGGTAGCAGTGATGATACACACTGACCATAGCCATGCAGAAAGCAACATCGACCTGCCATCGCTCAGCCTCGAAGCACTGATGAAGATCAAAATTTCATCTGTTGCAAAGAAATCTCAACCCTTATCCCATTCAGCGGCCGCGATATATGTCATCACCCATGAAGATATTCAGAAAATGGGCTATACCACAATCCCTGACGCGCTAAGAGTGGTGCCTGGCTTACACGTTGCACAGATTGATGCCAATAAGTGGGCCATTACGGCCCGTGGATTCAATGACCGATTTGCTAACAAACTACTCGTACTCATGGATGGGCGCACACTGTACACACCACTCTATTCCGGTGTTTACTGGGACGTACAGGATACTGTCATGGAAGATATAGAACGAATCGAAGTGATTCGCGGTCCCGGCGGAACCCTTTGGGGGGCTAATGCAGTCAATGGCGTGATCAATATCATTACCCGCCAGGCGAATCAGACAACAGACGGCCTGGCGGCAGTGAACATCGGCAATCAGGAAAAAAGTGTCACCATAAGGCAGGGCAATAAATTTTCCGAGACACTCGATGGTCGTGCTTATGCAAAATTTTTTGATCGTAATAACTTTGTAAACGCACAAAATAATGAAAGCCCTGATACATGGGACATGCGCCTGGCAGGTTTCAGATTTGACTGGCAACAATCCGCTAGTGATGCACTAACATTCCAGGGGGATATTTACCAGAGCCACGCCAGTCAGGTCGTCAACCTGACAACATTAACACCACCAGGCAATACTCAGGCACTCGACAACTACACAAGCAGCGGCACCAACCTGATGTTTAAGTGGCATGAAACACTCTCAAACCAGTCAGAACGCTCAATCAAGCTCTACTACGATCAAACAGAACGAGATGAAATTGTATTAGCATCAGAAATCAAGACTTTTGATGTAGAAGCACAACACCGCTTCCCAATCAATCAACAGCATGAACTGACCTGGGGGATTGGCTATCGCCATGTTTCAGATCAGCTAGAGGATTCGTTTACAGTGCAGTTTTCAGACGATCGCATCAGTACCGAAAAATTCAGCCTCTTTGCTCAGGATGAGATAAAGATCAGTAAGGATTATACGCTCACCATCGGCTCTAAGTTTGAACATAACGACTACAGTGGCTTTGAGGCTCAACCAAGCATGCGTATGTTATGGCAGGCGAGTGATAAAGATAGCGTGTGGGGTGCCGTATCACGTGCTGTTCGCACCCCCTCAAGATCACATTCAGATATTCAAATTAATGTGACAGCACAGCCCGGCCCTCCGGTGCCTAAATTAATATCAATTATTGGTAATAAGGCATACGATGCCGAAGACCTGATCGCCTGGGAGATTGGTTATCGTGGTCAGCCGCGTGAAAAAACAACCCTTGATATCACCGGCTTCTACCATTTATACCAGCACCTATCTAGCCGAGAACCATCAACACCCACAATAGTCACCACCCCCTCCCCAACACACATACATATCAGCCGTATATTACAAAATGGAATGAAAGGCGAAAGCTATGGCATCGAGGTAACTTCCGGCTGGCAAGCCGCTAAAAACTGGCGCTTGAATGCCGGCGCAACATGGTTGAAATTGAATTTAACAGCGCGTAGCAATAGCAATGACACCAGCACTGAAAAAGATACTGAAGGTAAGAATCCCGAATACCAGTACCACCTTAGATCTCAGCTCAATTTATCATCAAAGTTAACGTGGAATACAGCGTTCTATTATGTTGATGAAATAACAACCTACCAGGTCCCAGCTTACACACGTGTCGACACAGTACTCGAGTGGCGCTACTCATCAGAGATCGAGGTAAGCTTCGTCGGGAACAACATATTCAATCAGCACCACAAAGAATACTCCACCCAAGGTGTTGTTGTGGCGAGCGAAGTGCCACGCAGTTTCTATGCCCGGGTAAAATGGCTCTATTAGTGCCATGATTCACACCATACATAGACCCGCAATCATCATACACATGATGATACTGTTACTGCTGTCAGCAAACAGTGTTGCCGCCCCCC
>Ga0224507_10000930_pt1 | contig 11627 bp, 9 predicted proteins | sample SF_Jan12_sed_USG_3_FD_170159 | JGI IMG/M metagenome (GOLD analysis project Ga0224507, IMG submission 170159) | Sediment microbial communities from San Francisco Bay, California, United States - SF_Jan12_sed_USGS_13 | ecosystem: Environmental > Aquatic > Marine > Sediment | place: USA: California...
CTGGAGTCCTTAAAAAAAGACTAATTCTTCCAATTGCTAATAAGATTCGTACAGATGTTACAAAAACATTGCCCCAAATGGCAAATATCTATGGTGCACCTCCTAAATTTACTAGAAAGGTTGTTAATGCTGTAAATAAAGGTGTATTTAAAATAGTTACAGGTAAAGGTATTCTTAGACGAGATCCATTAGCTCATCATAGAATGGCTTTTGATGTTTCCAGAAAGGTTTTACCTGTATTATATGGTCGAGGTGTTTTACTTGATGTTTTAAAGATGCCATTTAAGGTGTTGGTTAAATTAATCATGGATGCACTTAATAAGCATAGTGACGAGATCAACCAAAGAATGATGGGTCTTGGAAAGCCTAAAAAAATTATAGTCTCTAAGAAGGATATTGACAAATATAGCAAGTACTTTGCTGATCGTATTAAAAAATATACAATGAGTAGGATTCATGAATAGTTTAATCTGTATTTTTCTCAATAATATCAAACCCGTTTAATCTATAATGGTATGGAGTATCTTCGGTCATGTCGAGCCAGATACTATCTTTTTTTCCTGTAGCTATATTGTCAAATAAGTATTTAAGAGTTACATATTCAATTCCAGATTTACGAGCTTGGGCAGCAAAAGCGTCCATATCAGTTGGTCTATAAATTACAAGTATGTTGGCAGTTCTTCTAATATTGTTTGGCATTTGAAAGAAATCCTGAGCAACGGCTACACAAGATATGTTCTTATGTGTACTCCAATTACCGAATAATCTATCAAGTCTGTGTAATTCTTTCTTGTCTAAGGATTTATAATTAACATCATCAAATATGATAAGAGTTTTAGTCTTTCCGTCGAATTCGGACTTCTTAGGTACCTGGTCTCGAAGTTCTACGTCAAAACCAGATTTATGCAAGACATCGTATTCACGAGTATAGGTCGGATCAGTATGATGTACAATAATTTTCTCAAATCTAGGGTCCGCATGTAACACCATATTAATTATAGTATTTGTCTTGCCGACATGAGGAGGTCCACTTAAAATTGCTCTCCATGGATGAGGAAAGTTAAGGATACCTCTGCTCGGGTACCATTTTTCATGAAAGGCCTTGTCGGGGTTCTTGAAGATAAGCATCTTCTGAGGAAGTATCTTCTTCTGGGTCTTCTTTTTCGACTTCTTTTGAGTTGAGGTCTTCTTTGACATAGGTATGGTTATGGTCTCTGTATATATTATAAAATAAACTTTAATCTATAATATATAGCCAACGAAAAGAGAATATGAGTCAAGAACCATTAAAGAAGGGCATGAAGATCAAAAGTCCTGTAACAAACAGATGGATTACAGTAGGAGGTCAGGTTTATATGAAGCTTTTGAAAGCAGGTAAAGTTGACAATTTTGAAGACAATAACAAGTACTATAGTATTGAAGGTAGCAGATCAAAAGAAGACCTTAGTAAGCAGAGGAAAAAACTTAAGGAAATGCATCCTGACAAGGAGATCTCATTAGGTCATCGAGGTACCAAAGATCTGTTCGTTGTTAAGAACAAGAGAAAGTATGTTAAGAAAGTACAAAAGCCTGTAGATACTTATAGATTACATGCTAGAAATCTTATCAATGCTATCAAAACTATGCCAGATGATCCTAATAAAGCAGAAGATTACTTTGCAGACCTTATAAGAGACAATAAGCTTATTGACCAAGATATTGCAAATAGAGAAAAGTTTAAAGTTAAGAGTAACCGACCTAAAGTTAAGGTCACGAAGAAGAAAGGCAAATCTGTAAATGTCAATGGATATAGTATACCTAAAGATTATATTGAGACATCTGATATCGAAGAAGAAAGACCTCTCATGAGATTAAAAAAAGGAGGTAAGAAGAAGATCAAACATGATCCTGAACCTGAATATGAAGAAGAAGAGGTTGAGACTTCTGAAAAGGATAATTCTTCACAAGATACAGATGAATATGGATATGAATATGATGATGAGGACTATAAAGAGGTCAAAGAGAAACCTAAATATTACAAATTTTCAGATACGACAGAAGATACCGAAGACACTGATATACCTACACAAGAAGATGAACCCGAACCTGAAGTCAAGGAGGAAAAATCGTCATTCTTCAATGGTCGAGGAGTTACATATGAATGATTTATATAATATATATTTTTTTTATGTATAATATATACAGAATGAAGAGAGAGGCTACATTCATTGTGACTTCGGATAGTGATTTAGGAGCTATCAACGTTAGTTCTAGTAAAGATAGCTTTCAAACACTTTTTAATCCAGCATATACAATTCCTAAAGATGCTCAGAACATATATGTAAGTGTTTTAGATGCTACAGTCTGGTGGGACATATCAAATGTTGTTACTGGTACAAATGACAAATTTTATGTTGATGTAGATGTTAGTACACCAAGTGGAAACGACCCACCTAGTGGAACTGCATCTTATACTATAACTCTTCCTCAAGGTATCTATGATGTTTATTCCCTCAATGACGAAGTCAATCGTCAGATAGTAGATGCTGGCGGTGAATCAGATTTGATCAATATATCTCCAAATTTTTCATCAAATAGAACTATTGTATATTCTCCTTATACTAACGTGACAGTTGACTTTACAGGAGCAAACGCTTGTTATGGTATACTTGGATTTTTAGTTACAGATACCTTAGGACCAGAAACCACTTATCCTACTTATTATACTGCTACAAATAAGCCAGAATTTAACAATGTAGAATACTTACTTTTGAATTCTGATCTTATATCATCAGGTATTAACTATAATGGTACAAATTCTCAAATTTTGGCAAAGATAATTCCAAATGCTACTATTGGAAGTCAAATACAATATCAGCCATTGAATCCTATTAAAATATCTGCAGATGATTTGGCTGGTATGCGCCGAGACCGAGTTAGATTCTATATTACAGATCAAGGAGGAAATTCGGTGAGTACTAGCGAGTCATGGTCGGCTACTATTAAAATAGAGTATAATTACTAGATCTTTAATATATATTTTTTTATTCTATACATATATATAGTGCAATCATGTTAAAACCTGGTCTTGCTAGAAATTATATAGTTGACCGAAAGAGAAGACGTATTCCTAAAAAAGAGGAGACCAAAGAGGAAGTTAATCCTGCTTTGAAGCTATCTACTCTAGGCTATCCTGCTGAGGATAGAAAGAAATTTGATACAGAAGGATCTATGGACACATCTTGGTATTATACAAGAAAAAAGAAGCCTAAACTTAAGAAATTAGCTGTATCATACTTCAAATCACAAGAAGAACGACATGGTAAAGAGGCTAAAGAGCTCCGAGATGTTGTTGATGTTTTGAAAACTCGTGATACTCAGAAAGCAACTGCTATACAACAACTTCGAGAAGAAAATGCTACTCTTGCCCAAGCCCTAATTGAGGAAAGTGATGAGAAAGAGCAGAAAATTAAAGATATGGCAGACCAATATGAATACTTGTTGGAAAAACAAGGTAGTGACTGGAGAAGATTATATGAAGGTCAGAAGGATGAAAATGTAAAATTACAAGAAGATTTGAAAAGAATAGACGAAACAGCTAAGCAATGGAGTGAATATTATAAAGGCTTGACTAAACAAAAGGGTCAAGGCCTTGAAGATATTATGACTGGATATAAGGCTATCGAAAGTCCAATTAGTAAAATCATTAGAAATGTTGCTAAAGGTCTTATTGGTATGTTGATGCCTAAGTCAAAATTCGTTGGATATGGTAAACTATCTAAAAATGTACATAAACTTATGAAACATACTATCAAATTTCCATCATATATGGTTCCAGGGTCTTTTATGTTTCCACTATTCGATGAAATTCGTAAACGAACTATAGGTCGAGGTAAAGGTGATATGGTTTACAAAGCTGGTCGATTACTTGGTGATATAATCTCTAAAGGATACAAGTTTTATCGTAGAAAAAAGACTGCTAATGTATTTAAAAACCTTGTAAATTCTGGAATGGATAAAGGTGATGCATTAAACTTGTTAAGTAAACCATCCATTCAAAAGTTATTACCTATATTTGGTGGAGCTATGCCTACTAAGCCTAAATTAGGTATTGATGAGAAAGATATTAACACTGTTCTCAAATATGGATTTAAACAATACAAAAGTGGAGCTCAAAATGTATATAATACTGGACGACATATTGGAAAAGCTCTTAGTGGTAAAGACCCATTAAAAAATATACATAGTGCATTAGATGACGCTTTTTGGTCTGTTGGTGCTATAACTCCTATAGGAACTATGGAAAAACCTATTAGAAATGTTGCAAAATATGGATGGAAAACATTCAAACGATTAGTACGAGGGAGAGGACCTAATCTCGAGTCGTTAATTACAAAAAGAATGATATCTATGATGAAGTCTGATCCTAAAGCCTTAAAGAGCTTTGTAATGACTAACTTTCATCCCCATGAAGTATCTAGTAAACTTTTCCAAAAAGGTAAGAAATTCGTAGGTAAAATAGGTAATGTACTGTATCCATTTATCAAAAAACATGTTGGTTTAGGTAAAAAGATATCACCTGCTGAATTGAGAAAGATATTTGAAACTGTATATGATGTTAATTCTATAAAACTTGATATGCCAAAAGGCGTTTATGCTGGTAAAGGTAAAGTCAATCGATACGTTGACAATATTGACTATATTGCAGACATTGTTAAGATGCATGGTAAACTTATACCTGCTAAAGTCAAAGCTAAATTATACAAGAGAATGCGAGGACGAGGTATCAAAAAGGTCTTTAGAAAGCTTGGTAAAAGAGTATCAAAAGCTAAAGATATTATATATGATGAATTTCTAGTCCCAAGTTATAGAGATGCGGTCATTCCAGTGTATGAAGATACTAAAAAAGGATACATGATTGCTCGTAGAGCTGGTGTTCCGCTGCCTTGATACTGAATTATAATTTATATATTTTTTTATTGGCTATATATAAGCAATGAGTATCTTTAACATCCCATCATCTTTTAAAGAAATCGAGAGACCTAATAAGGGTATCAAAAACTCTTATTATCAGGAAGTGACACCTACAATTGGTAATATTACAGTTGATGGTAGTTCAAACAACTTCACTGGAGAGTTAAATTACAAATTTGAATATGATGAGCTACATGCGTATGTGCCTGAGAAATCATTTATGCTTTTTCGGGGGTCAATAGCTGGTTCGGCCGCGACTACAGCTTTAACACAAGGTGATAATATAGCAATAACTTTAAATCCTTTGGGAAATATATTCAGTAAAGAATCTGTATTTATTAATGATAAACCTATTAAAGTTATTCAAGATTATAGACCACAAAGAGATATTTTAGATAAAAGACAAACATATTCAGGTGAAAAGATGAACTCTGAACAAGATCTTACATATCTTCAGGCAAGTTTTCAAGATAGATTAGCTAAAACAACTGGGTTTGACAATGATCAGTTTATTATTTATCCAGCCGCCTCTTTAGGATATACGTCTGATATGACAGCAGCGATAACGGTGACGACAGGAGCTATTGCTTTTGCAACAGGATCTGTTGACGAAGGTATTGCAGCTGCTAATCCTATAAAACTTGGTGATATCCTTGTATTAAAAACAGCTGCTGGAGATACACCGGCCAGTACTTATATTGAATCAACTATCACTGAAAGGACCAATTCCACAACTATGAAAGGCGACTATGTAGTGGCAGTTACAGCTGGTTTGGATTGGTATATTAAAAGACCAAAAGTTATTCAGGCAGGTGTAGCTCAGTACAAAAGAGAAATTATATATAAATCATCTCATCCATTCCTTAAAATAGATAAGGCCATTCCTATGTGTAAAGTTGAACTAAAATATACTCCTCTTGCTAATGGCTCTTGGCAGAAATCTTTATTACAGTCTTTGGCAGTAGCTAAAACATCCGGATATACTGTCTATATTGAAAAGTTGTCATATATGGCCTACATGATCGAGTTTCCTCAACCATATAGAATAGAAAGAGGTATTTTTGAAATGGATAGTATAGATGTAGCTGTTCGGGCAATAGCATCTGGTACACAACAATTCCAAGTGGATGTGCATCAGAGAACAAACGGAATTACTCTTGCTGTTCAAGATACTAACGCTTCTACTATAAGTACCTTATATCCTCAGAGTGTACTTAAAATAGTTACTGGTTATGAGACCAACATTACTGATATGAAAGTCAAATACGCTGGTAAAATCAAACCGGAATACCTTACTGATTTTCAATATACAACTACAGTCGATTTTCTCAAGATGACCTACTGGAAAACTTTTGATAACTTGGGATTTTATGCTAACAACATCATTCCTGAAAATTATACAGAATGGATAACACGTGGACCATTTTGGTATTTCCCATTTGATAAAGACCCTTCTGATAGCAGCTCTGTGGCTACTATTAATCTGACACACACCTGTGGATCACACAATCTATTGGTGTTCTGTCATTACAAGGACTTTGTTATATTTGAATTTGATAAATCTATGGGTCGATATCAAATCAAGCTTCCATTTGTTTAAAGTCTAAAAAAAAGTATACAATTAATCATTTTTTTTAGACTTACTTGCGCTTGTGCTTAGGCCGTCCTACTTTTCGAGGTCGTCCGACTTTCTTCTTATGTTTTCGAGGACGACCTCTTTTCTTACCACCACTACGTCTTCCGCTAGGAAAGAATGCGCCACCAGAATAAGGATATGACATATCTTGCATCATAGATCTAGGATAATATGCACCACCTATCTTTGATTTCATGAAAGATGGCATGTTTTTTCTTGAGATAATACCAGCTGGTACGAAAGAACCTCCGAGCATAGGATGAACCATTGTTACTAATATATAGATAGATAGAAAAATTTTAATATACTAATATATATACGTATGGAAAGGAAAGCTAATAAATTATACAACCTGTGTCTTGTAAAACTTCAAAAGATGATAGGGTCAGGTGTAACTTATAATACACAAATAGACGAGATATGCAAGAAGTTATTCGGAAGTAAATTTAAAGGATGTCTTGCTCGTGATGAATACAAAAGATGTCGTGACGAAGGATATTATGTCGTCAATCTGGATAATTCTAATGAACCCGGAGAACATTGGGTTGGTATAGTTATACAGTCTAAAAAAAGACCATTGATTTACGATAGCTTTGGTAGATCGATGACTAAATACTTTGGCAAGAATAACGAGTTGACTCAAAAAGATGTCGAACAAGATGATAAGGGAGAACTGTGGTCAAAGGTCTATTAGTTTTCTAATGGTATACGATAAATTAGGTCGCAAAGCTGCTAAGTTAATCTAAATTAACACTATTCAAGGTCTCTTGTATACTATCAACAAGTATATTAGACCAGTCAATATAGCGTTTAATATTTTTTTTACTCAAGCACTTATTTGAAACGTCTTTAGAAACAACATATCCTTTCTGACGTAGTCTGAACTTAACGTTAGGGTCAAGTTTATCATCAATATACAATCGAGTTAAACCTTTACTGTTTTCTCGTATGATCTTCTGGTTAACATCTTTATGGACACTGATTTGTTGATCTTGTAATTTATTGAGAATGTTGGTCTCTCGAATTGACTTAAGCTCTATAGGACTAAGAATACCAGGAGGAACTGGATAATTGACTTTTGACTCGTCGGTTTGATTACTAGATGACATTGTACTTATATATCTATAGTATATTTTTTTAATTATTAAAAACCCTATCTTGACTATAAGGAAAATGACGATTGATATATCACGAGCCGTAGATATAATACTGCAGACATCATCGAACATGTATATATTACACTTTTATATTTATTTCCAATCTATATATCTTTTTATCCTTCTATTGCATAGGCAATTACTCGAGTCTTTATTAATGGTATAACCTCTTGACCTCAGATTATATTTTACAGTAGGACTTAACTTGTAATTGATATACAGTCTAGTCAAACCCTTATTATTGGCTTTATTGATCTCTCTTTGAAGATTATTTAATACACTTGTCCCACGGATTGACTTTAGTTTCTCAAGACTAAGTATTTCACTTGGTATAGGGTAAATGGTCTTTCCTTCATAGATACCTTGTCCTGGAATAGACATGAACTTTATATATTACGGTATATTTTTATATTAGAATCAATTCTCGAGAATAGCTAATCGTTTTTGTAATAATTGTATATCTTTTCTTAGACTAGTTATTAATTGCAACGTATCAAACTTAGGTGCTACTAACATCTCTCTAAGTTCTTCTATCTCTTTTTTTTGCTCTTGCACACATTGTAATAACATTGGAGTCAACTTATGATAAGATACAGTCAATGGTTTACCATCTTTGGATTTAGCTAATAATTCTGGCATAACTCCTTCTACTTCGTCATAAATTAATCCATATTCGATATCAGGATAAACCTCATCCTGATATATACGTTCACCATTAATCCTTTTGATCTTTCTATATTGAAATGTTCTAGGTTTAAGATTATACAATCTATCAGTTGAGAAATTTTTAATAAACTTTTTAGTATTTCGAGTAGAAGTATTTGTCCCTATAAGACCATTAGGCGCCATGTACATTTGTAATCCAGAAGAAGCCGAGTCACCATATGAACAAGGAAACCAATTTCCAGAATTTCCGCATGTATAATATTGAGTTGCGTCATCTCCTACGATATTAAAAGTTCCATCTCCAGATGCATCTGGAAAGGTAAATGTATTATCATTTGATGATGTAGTTAATTCCAAACTACAAAGATGCAGACCAGCACTGTCAACCATCAAATTTTGATTACTATTTACAGTAAAGTCTATAAACCCTTCTGCGGAAGCTACGTTATGAGACATTGATGTTGAATTCCCTGTAATATATGGTGCTGCTCCAGATGTTGGGTATATTTTACTATCTTGTAAATTAATTGATTCGATAGTCACTCCATTATTAGTAGAATATTCTGTAATCGTATCAACATACAAACCACCATCAATTTTAAGGTCAGCATCATAAGTTACATCTTCATTTGTCACAAAAACATAACCATTTTGGGTACTATTATTTGCAATTAAGCTAATGTAATTGTTGGTAGTATAATTGCCGAAAGTGTCTGCGTAACAGCCTGTACTTGAAGCTAGATTAGATGCAAGTACTTGACCTTCAACTTGAAGATTTGCCGTGTAAGATCCATTACTATTTAATATATTTAAAATTGAGTGTGCACCAGTATCAAGTACATCTATGGTAATATCCCCATTACTAGTATATGGTCGAATTGTATCTGATAATAAGATACCCTCGACTTCTACGTTACATTTATATGTAGCATCTGAATTATACAGGGTTAATGTAGAGTCGCTTGTAGAATTATTAGCATTAATCGACATATCTGTGTTTGCTGTATAATTTTGATAATCATCATTAAAGATCGTGCCGTTAACCTTTATACCCAAACAAGTACCATCGTTTATTCGAGTACTATTAAAGTACTGGGTATGATCATCATCTGTCAAACCAGACAAATTACCATGGTCTGTAACACCAGACACCTGAAGTGTTTCAGTAAAAGCACTGTAAAATGTGAATGTTGCAGCTGATTTTTGAAAAACAATCCTTCCTATGAAGACACTATTCAATCCAAGTCTATATAATGGTAAATCTGATATTAAAGAAGCTTGGCGAGCTGTCGATAAAGATACATATTCGGCTCTTCCATAAATTAAGACTAATTTGCCGTCGGATTCGACATAGATGTCATGAAAGCCATATTTACTAGCGTTCAATGTCACTAAGCTTCCAGCACCTCCATCGTATCGTAAATTATCCCAATCTGTTTGACTAGTTAATTCTGTATGACCTCCGGCACCATCATCATAAAAACTACTGAAAGTTCCAGATGCTGAAGTGTCAATAGCTGGAATAGTATGTAAATTAAGCTTCGTCCACATTTCACCAGATGTCATAGCCAAATTTAGAGTACCAGTATTCGAAACAAGAAGACCTGATGTTCTCCGACAAGAGTTGCAGGCATATAAGTACTTTTGTATCTGTCGAGTAACATTATTTGTTAATTGGAGGTGTTCACATATATGTAAAATAGTGGTACCATTTCGGTCTATTTCATAGAGATCAATAAGGTCATTTTCATTACTTTTGATAGTTTCTTGCAAGGTGGTCGTTTGTTTTAGAATGGGCGAGCCTGAGTTATAATCTATGTAGATATAAGTATTATTATTTAAGCTTATACTGAAATTATCGCCTGAAACACTATAAACATTAATAGGAGCCGAATCACTGTTCGCGTTACGAAGAAGACATGTTCCTGCGGCTATCGAAACAGTCCCGTCTAAATTATCAGTAATTCCAAAGCCTGAAATAACTCCTGCCGAAAGACCAATAGAAGAATATTCTTTGATACTCTGCTGAGTACATAGATTTGTAGCACTATTGCTTGACATATCATCTTCATCAAGAACACCGACAACATCAACAGTTGAATTAATATTAATTGCTGGGGTTGTTATATTTGTACTAACATCGAGAGTTCCGACACTAGGAGAATTATGATTAGTATATGTTCCACTTATCGTTCCGTTAGCATCCAATACGTCTATATTGTCGAATTTACTCGTCATCGTTATACCTGTACCTAATGAGCGAATAAACTTCGAATATCCAGCAGATGATGTAACACGACAACTATTATAACTACTTGTAATTGTTAATGCTGTCTGGTTAGCGATTTGATAAATACAACAATGACTTGTTCCAGCAGGACATAGAACCGAAAAGTTATTCCGTTCAATTACCATGCTGGTTGTGTCAGTTCCCACTGGCGCATAAATAATATTACATTTATTTTCATTAGTTGTTGATATAAGTATTCTTGTATCACGTATTTCAATAGATCCAGATGAAGTAGTTCCTAGTAAAATAACATTGTAATCAGCAGATGTGGTTGCATTTGTTATATAAAAATTTATATTTGAATCACGAATATTTAGAGTACCAACATTACCTAGTCCAAATATTAATTGCCAACCATTATGTGTTGAATTTATAGTCGAATTGATCTCACATTCATTGATACTAAGAACAGCTGACGTACCTATATTGAAAATTGTACAACCAGCCGTAAAAGTACCTGAATTTGTTGTAGTGAATTTACAATTTTGAAATGTTGTTAAAGCAGTGCAATTAACACTCCTTGTTTGATCAGTGAATGTTGTTGTAATGTTGATGTTTTCAATAATACAATCAGCATAAGCACCTGTTATAATTTGGGCAGTATCTTGAGTAACGTATACCTCACCTATTCCTTTAACATGCTGATTAATTGCGTTGAAAGTAATCGTATCATTTGGATAATTTCCTGGAAAAACAAGGAATAGAGTATTAGCATTTCCGTTCGCTGTAATTGCAGCCTGAATTCCAGTATACATACAATTAGTAGGACCAATAGTAATAACTTTAGTATATCGACTCGAGTAATTATCGACATATGCTTTGATAGACTGTTGAGTACATAAACTAACATTAGAATCGCTACTCATATCATCCTGATCTAAAATTCCAGAGATTTGTGTAGAACTTCCAATATTAAGAAGTGGAG
>Ga0224507_10000933_pt1 | contig 11616 bp, 9 predicted proteins | sample SF_Jan12_sed_USG_3_FD_170159 | JGI IMG/M metagenome (GOLD analysis project Ga0224507, IMG submission 170159) | Sediment microbial communities from San Francisco Bay, California, United States - SF_Jan12_sed_USGS_13 | ecosystem: Environmental > Aquatic > Marine > Sediment | place: USA: California...
TTAATTGCGCCTGGAGATTTTACAATGGGCGACATTCAACAAGTAGGGCAAAGTTACGAAAAACCTGTACACAAAGTTACAATAACCAATGCATTCAGTATCGGAAAGTACCCTGTCACGTTTAAGGATTATGACAAATTCACAATCGCCACTGGAAAACCGCTGACTTCAGATTACCATTGGGGACGGGAGAATAGGCCGGTCATCAATATCAACCTGAACGATGCACGAGCATATTCAATATGGCTAAGCGCACAAACAGGTCATCGTTACCGTTTACCAAGCGAGGCAGAATGGGAATACGCCGCGCGTGCAGGCACAAATTCAATTTACCCATGGGGAAATAAAATTAGCACAAACAAAGCAAATTGCAGCGGCTGCGGATTACACGCGGATAAAAAAATGACGTCACCTGTTGGTCAGTTTTCTTCAAATGCATGGGGGCTGTACGATATGATCGGTGATGTGTGGGAGTTAACAGAAGACTGCTGGAACTACAATTATGACAACGCACCATTTGACGGTAGCCCCTGGAAAAGCGGCGACTGCTCCCGTGGCGTTCTCAGAGGAGGATCTTGGGGAGACACACCTCAAGACCTCCGCTCATCAACGCGATTAAGAAGCTATTCAGGCACTCGCACTGTCGTAATTGGCTTTAGGCTCATCAGAGAAAATTAACTTATACAATAGCCGTTTAATGTATTTATATTTTGCTTCAGATCGAGGCAGCTTCCGCACAGAGAGAAGAAATATATAGAAATATGTAACCGACTGAGTACAAAATACCACCTCGCCTTATTATGTAAGAGCAGAGCAAATTATACATATGCCGAATAGTTACAATCAAGACAACTATTTAATGGTGTACTGCTCAAACATAGATCTAAATGTAGTTGCAGTAGAGACACCAATTTTTTCAGCAAAACGATCTAGATAATTTGGCCGGGCGGTGTAATCCACAACTTTTTCCTGACCGATAACGTCACGGGCAATAGAACCCACGCTACCAATCCCATCAATCAAACCAAGGTTAATGCTTTTTTCACCAGACCAAACCAAACCACTAAACATTTTAGGATGATCAAGTAAACGATCGCCCCGCCCTTTTTTAACCACCGAAATAAATTGATCATGGATATTGTTCAGTAAACCTTGCATATGCGCCCGATCATCTGGTTTTACCGGTGAAAACGGATCAAGAAACCCCTTGTGCTCACCGGCAGTCATTAAGCGCCGCTCGACGCCTAGTTTTTCAAGTGTATCAACAAAGCCATAACCATCCATCAATACACCAATAGATCCAACGATACTGGCTTTATTGGCATAAATATCATTCGCAGCAACCGCAATATAATAAGCAGCAGATGCACAAATATCAGTAACTACAGCGTGAATTGGAATATTTGGATACTTTTCTTTTAGGCGATAAATTTCATCATTGATATACCCCGCCTGAACTGGACTACCACCTGGGCTATTAATACGTAAAATTATTCCTTTCGTATTTTTATCCTTATAAGCCGCACGCAACCCACCTATAATTGAATTTGCATTGGCAGCTGCATCAGCAGCAATAGGGCCCGATATTTCAACAAGTGCAGTGTGCTCACCAATTGTTAAATCATTACCATCTTTTGGAATATAGAGATACAAAATACCTAGCGCATAAACCAGCATGGACATTTTAAAAAAGATACCCCATCGACGGGTGCGGCGCTGTTCATTAATTGCAGCAAAAGCCAGACGATTCAACACATCACGCTCAAAGTATTCTCCACTAAGGTCCGGATTTTTTTCATCAGCAAGTTGACTAGCAGATGTTTTTCTCGCGCTATGACCAGTTGACTTATTCTCTGATTTTTTATCAGTCCACGGATCTTTCGAAACTGCATCAGCTTTTCTTTCAGGAGGCAAATTATCGTTGTCTCGTTTATCTGTCATTCAAACATTCTCTCTATAAATCCATTGATTTTAAGCAGTATACCGGTAACAAGTCACTTCAGGCTAAAACATCCCTAACTAAAGACCTGACAACCAGGCTTCTAGTTCATTTGTATTTTCAAAACAAATCTGAGGATTATGTTTTTGAAGCCGCTCAGGTTCATGTGCACCGCAATGCACGCCAACGCTATCAACACCTGCGTTTGTTGCCATCTGCAAATCATACTCAGTATCACCGATCATAAGCGTTTCATGCGGCTCAACACCAAAATAATCCATTGAGTCCTCCAACATTTGCGGATGTGGTTTCGACGGCGCTTCATCCACACAGCGGGTGTAATGAAACACTTTATCAAGCGTGGTCCGTTTTAAAGCAGCATTTAGGCCGTTGCGCCCTTTACCAGTAGCAACCGACAAAAAATAATCCTGAGCCATCAGTGACTGCAGCATATCAAATACTCCGTCATATAATAACGACGGTGGTTTATCCGGTGAAAAATAATGATGACGGTAGTGATCGATAAATGTACTTATTTCATCTTCCGTAGTTACTTCAGGAAACACACCTAATACTGCCTCACGCATACCAAGACCAATCACGTTTCTTACAGTCTCTACAGCAGGCAGTGCAATTTGCATATCTTTTGCCGCCAGTTGAAAGCAGCTAATAATTTCTTGCTGGGAATCCATTAATGTTCCATCCCAGTCAAACACCAATAACTTATACTTCATTTAGTAATCACTCATCGAATTCATCTTTCGCCCATAACAGTGTTATTTTCGTACTCAAATGATTAGTTACTTGTTCATTTCTGTTAGTTTTTCAATGACCAATGTTAACCGCTTACCCATTGGTGCCACCGGGTTCATTGTTTCACCGGTAACAGGGTGAACAAAACGTAAACTTCGAGCATGTAGAAACATACGGTTCAATCCCACACGCTTCATTTCATCATTAAAATTATCGTCTCCGTATTTATCATCACCCGCAACCGGGTGATCGAAATGCAGACTATGTACCCGAATTTGATGCGTACGGCCTGTAATTAACTTCACGTCCACTAACGTTGCGCCAATAGCAAGACCGTTAAAAACTTGTTTTGGAAAAAATATCGTAACGGAGGGTTTACCATCACGATCTACCTTCACCATTCTTTCGCCGGACTTTGTGACAAATTTCCGTAAGGGTTCGTCAATTTTCACACGCTTTTCAGTAATTTGCCCTTTTAACAGCGTCACATAGGTTTTTTCCATTTTGTCTTCGCGAATTTGCTCGTGCAATGCCTTTAGCACAGATGCTTTTTTTGCGATTAACAAACAGCCTGATGTCGCCCTATCCAAACGATGCACCAATTCCAGGCGTTTTGCCAGTGGGTATAAGACACGTAAACTTTCAATTACACCTAGATTTATCCCGCTTCCACCATGAACCGCTATTCCAGCCGGCTTATTTAGGACAATCAGGTCTTTATCTTCATAAATAATTGAATCTTTTAGCCTTGCGAGCGCTGGCGGCAACGTTTCTGGGACGTTTTTTGCTTCACTTACTCTAATTGGCGGGACTCTAACAATATCGCCAACTTTTAGTTTATATGTTTGTTTAATGCGGCCTTTATTTACACGCACTTCGCCTTTACGGAGAATGCGGTAAATGTGGCTTTTAGGAACACCCTTTAAAAAGGTAATTAGATAATTATCTATACGTTGACCGGCATACGCCTCATCAATCGTGACTAACTGGACGGCTGTTGGTTTATTTTCAGGATTCGCACTTTTTTGATTTGGCATTGTCTACTAACATATAAAATTAAGGAAAACGGGCACCAGAGGCAAGTATTTGTCATTTAATCTTGCGTTAAGGCACCAAGACGTGGTAAATGTCATCTAGTAAACCAAACTTTAATTGTATTCGGTAAAAGGTCGGTAAATCAGCCAACAAGCTAATAATGCTAATGCGATAGTAGCGGGATAATCCGCTAGCACTCTTATAGCTTTAGTTAGCTTTAGTTATAACATTAACTGCGGCTCGATAAACAACCAACAAAACAGGCTCCGACCAAGAATACAATGATAAATTTGGACAACAGAATACGAAAACTGCATAGAATAAATTTATGCAAAGCATTATACCGTAAGAACGGTTGATGAATAACGGGATTTTTAGTGTTTCTGGAAATGATAATTCCCAGAACATAAATTGGATTAACTAGGGGCAATTTGGCCCCAATACTCGAAATGTTGTCGGAGCAGATTCGACAATACCTGAAAACCATATTGATACACTCAATATGAATCACTAAAAAAATGATTTCAGGTAATGTCTGTAAACGCGCCCCAACCGCAAATTGACGCCACATACTAATAAATTACAAAATTGGCTAGATAGTCTTTCGTGGTTGCTGTGGGTATTTCCGGCAAATCGAGTGAAAGAATAGAGAACTGAATCAGAATGAAAAGAATGCTTTTTAACGCGACTCAACAAGAAGAGTTGCGAGTGGCTATGGTCGACGGCCAAACGTTGTATGACCTAGATATTGAAACAAGTACAAAAGAACAAAAGAAATCAAACATTTACAAAGGCAAGATCACACGAATCGAGCCCAGCCTTGAGGCTGCATTTGTTGATTATGGCTCTGATCGCCATGGCTTCCTTTCCTTAAAAGAAGTCTCCCGCAGTTATTTCGTAAAACCATTTGAAGGTGGCGGACGCCCGAACATCAAAGAAGTGCTGAGAGAAGGCATGGAAGTTGTTGTTCAGGTAGATAAGGAAGAGCGCGGAAACAAAGGTGCCGCTCTTACCACATTTATCAGCCTCGCCGGCCGATACCTTGTTTTAATGCCCAATAACCCACGTGCGGGCGGTGTTTCTCGTCGCATTGAAGGCGATGACAGAAGTGAAATTCGCGAAGCCATGGCGCAATTGGAAATTCCCGAAAACATGGGCCTTATCGTTCGCACAGCTGGCGTGGGTAAGAGCGCAGAAGAATTACAGTGGGATTTAAACTACCTTCTGCAACTCTGGGAGTCAATTGACAAAGCAGGTAAAGAAAAATCCTCACCTTTTCTGATTTATCAGGAAAGTAACATCATTATCCGTGCAATTCGCGACTATTTGCGAAAAGATATAGCCGAAATCATCATTGATGACGAAAGCACTTATAACAAAGCGCGTGAATTTATGACTCAGGTTATGCCTCACAACCTGTCAAAAATTAAACTCTATGACGATGAAACACCACTTTTCACCCGGTATCAAATCGAAAGCCAGATAGAAACAGCGTTTCAACGCCAGGTTTCCCTGCCTTCCGGTGGCTCCATCGTGCTTGATCACACTGAAGCACTATTATCTATTGATATTAACTCTGCTAGATCAACAAAAGGCGGAGACATAGAAGAAACTGCTTTCAACACCAATCTTGAAGCTGCTGAAGAAATTGCCCGTCAATTACGACTACGGGACTGCGGCGGCCTGATTGTTATCGACTTTATCGATATGACCCCCGTTAGACATCAACGCGAAGTCGAAAATAGACTGCGTGACAGCTTGACCATGGACCGCGCACGGGTTCAGGTAGGTAGAATTTCACGTTTTGGGCTGCTTGAAATGTCCCGACAGCGAGTTCGCCCCTCACTTGGTGAGCATAGCCAGATCGTCTGCCCTCAATGCGAAGGCCAGGGCGTTATTCGTAGCGTAGAGTCTTTATCGCTTAACCTTCTTCGAATTATTGAAGAAGACGCCATGAAAGAGAACTCAGCTAAAATTATTGCCAAATTACCGCTGGATGTCGCTACATTTCTGCTCAATGAAAAACGGCATGTTATTACCGAAATTGAACTAAGACACAAAATTCAAATAATCTTAGTACCCAGCCCGCACCTTGAAAGCCCACATTACGAGCTTCAGCGCGTTAAAGGTCAGGATACCGATGATGATCAGATTTCAAGCTTCGCATTGGCACAACGTAAAGAGTTGCCGGAATACGTCACCTCTGCAGCTTCGCCAACGCCTGCCGGTAATGAACCAGCAGTAAAATCTATCGCGCCAGCAGCACCTAAACCACAAGCTGAAAGTGAAAATACTAACGCCCCTAGCGGCGGTTTTCTAGGCCGTATCTTTGGCTCCATTTTTGGCTCTGACAGTACAACTGATACTCGCGAATCTAAAGAAGCGGTCGTGTCCTATCGCGCTCCGGAGCAAAAAACAGAAAATAAAACGAACCGTAACACAGACAACAAACAAACTCGTAACAGCAATCAGCGCGGCCGAGGGCGAAACAGAAACAACCGCAATCAAAACCAAAACACTGATGAAGACACTAGATCTCAACAAAACCAGGATAATCAAAATCGAAACACCCAGGGCCGAAACACCCAAAACCGCCCTAACCAAGCACGTAATAACAAACCGAATCAGAACAATAAAGCAGAGAACACTGCCTCAGCGGAAGCTGCAAAACCTGAAAATACAGGTGCCGCCGCACGATCGCCACAAATGCAGGATCAAAACCCGAACCAAGCCAATAGAAGTACTCGGGAGCGTCGTGGTGGCCAACGTAATAGGCAGCGCAACAGACCAAACCAAACTGAAAAGACCGAAGTAAACGCAAATCCAGCGACTCAAACGGTAGCTGTATCACAAAATCCAGCAACACCTCAGAGCCCCCCTGTTAACGCGCCATTACCTACATCAACTTCAGTCACACCGCAAACTGAAACTATGAGCGTCGCTGCACCTCAGGACAACAAACCGGAAACTACCGCAAATACAGTGCAAACTACTCCGGTTTCTCCCGCTACAAATACCGAGAGCAGTAATACTGAAAGTAGTAGTGCTAATGTGCGCCCCACCTCTAAACCAGCAATGACTAATACTCTGCCACTAGTTCAAGAGACGGCACAGGTCAGCCAATCAACAGAAAGTAAAAGTGCTTCAGCAATACCAGCAAATGTTCCGGCGAGTGAAGGTTCTCGAAACACCCAGAAAAGAGACAACACGCAAAATGATACGTCGCCGGCACCTGTTCAAGCATCTCAGGATGTTGCACCGGTATCTGAAAACTCATCTATTGAACAAACCTCAGCACCAACTAAACCTGAAGATGGTGAGAAAAACAATCAACGACGTGGTCGCAGGGATAACCGAAACCGAAGACGATATCGCGGTGGAGATAAAAATCGCTCAAGATCTCCTGGCTTTAAAAGCAATGACGAGAGCAGTTCGTCTCAGACGGCTAGCAACGAAGGTGGAAATAATAACAATACCCCAACACCCTCTGCGCCCTCTGCCGCTGCACCATCAGTAAAAGCACCTGAAGCGCCTCAAAAAGCACAACCGGTGGCCGTAAAAGTAGAAAGCAGTAGCGATTAAGTTATTCGCTTTATAAAAAAGCCCGGTTACTTTTAAAGTAACCGGGCTTTTTTATTTCTGGTTTTCATTCAGACTAAAATACTGAAATGAACCCTGCTGGATTTTTACTTCCCGCAACAGAAAGAATAAAAGCAAAAGTCAGTATCGCGGCAAAACCCGCCATAATCCGAGAATTTTTTCCCCTTCCTCGCTTTAAAGCAACCGTCCCAAGAAGAATATAAACCAAAAGGGCGATAACCTTTACCGTTAACCATTGATCAATAAAAGGGTATTGCCCAAGCTTAACAGCCAATGCAATAGCACTAACCAATAAAACAGTATCATTTATGTGTGGAATAATTTTAACTGATTTAATCGTAAGCAATCGAGACTCGATAATCATCCAGTAAAACCGTATAACAAATACGGTAATGCTAATTAAAGCAGTGGTTACATGTATGTCTTTTAATATCATTGTTTACCTTAATAATTACTCACGCAATATCATTACCTGTCTCTTCGCGAAACTGGTATCGTAACGAATCAGCAAAACACCTGCATGCATCATGCATTGTAAATACACCAGCCAGCCGATTGTTTTTTAACACTAGAGCAGAACCTATGTGAAAATTGGCCATATGAACTAAGACGTTATCTAACGGGGCATCCAGATCCACCATATAAGGCTCAAGTACACAAACATCTTTAACTATAGTGGTTGCTGCCCCCATTTTCTGAATATCATGAAGCGCAACTACCCCTATAAGATTCCCTCCTTCCTTAACCGGCAAATGACTAATTTCATGCTCAGACATCATAGTTCGTGCCGCTGCAACGGTATCATCAACATCTACCCAATAAGGAAAAGCCGTCATTACAGACTTAATAGCAGGTATTTTATTCATTTAATCCTCACATCTCATTAAATGTTAATCGGTCAGCAATTAGTTTTATTAAGAACAATTACTATTTACTTTTCAAACTGCAATTAATTTAGATTGACTATATCTTTGCCGATTATGGTTTATTTTTCAACTACACTACAAACTAACAGATTAGGGCATTTCTAAAACTAATCAACCTGCCATAGATTTTGCATGCTTGAGATAAAATACAAGATCTCACAGGTGAAGAAATGTTTGATGATGTACATAATTATTATGAAAAAATCGTATTTGAAAGAATACGACTAAAACTAGGTAAAAAGACGACAAATCGTGATTACATGGAAGATATAGCCTGCACCTCTTTAAACCACCTACCACCACGTTATATTCGATTTGATGTTGATATGTTATTTTATCTTTCCCCCCTTGAACGCAGTGAGATAGAAGAAAAAGTCGACACAGCAATTGAAAATGCAATCAAAATTATAAAAGAAAATAAAGGACGAGGAAAACGTAACTAATTCAAATTATCTGGGCTAGCTACATGCATTTTTTGCTGACCGCGTTTTGCCTCAGCAATAATTTGCCAGTTTTTCATCCGTAACTCATTATTCGCCTCACCCACTACATTTGATTTTGCTGCCATCTGTTCAGCCTGCGTATAATTTTGCTGCTTCAACCTAACCAAAGCAAGTTGCTGCCACACATATGGGTTATTAGGCGATATATCAATAGCCTGCTCCAACAAACTTACTGCAGAGTGATAATCCTTTTCTGTAATTTTACTAATCGCTTTATGCAGCAATTTTTTTACCACAGGTTTCATATAATAAACTTGGGTTTCCACCGGCGGCGCAATAATATGTACGGGTTCATCAAACATGCTATCAACAGGCTCGGAGTTTTCTTTATTCGGTGTTGTTGTGCAGCCGAATAAAAACAAAACCAGCAATATAATGGGTAAAAATGGTAGATTTACTAACATAATCGATTTACTTCTTTTATACATTTTCAATTAATTCTCTTCATCACAAATTACTCTCTCATAACCGGCCGGCAAATAACCTGACACAAATGGCAAAACAACATCTTCTTCACATGCTTCACGCTTTTTTCGATGCATCAGCGCTGAAACTTTAGCAAAAACAATACGCTCAGGAACAGGCACATCCAAAGAACGGTGCGCAGATGACGCCATAACATCCGTCCATATTTTTAACGCCCCGCCCGCACCTGTTAAGTTAATTGGATCATTATTATCAGCGCCCAACCATACTACGATTACTTTATCACCAGACATACCCGCAAACCAGCTATCCCGATAGGCATTTGTAGTTCCCGATTTTCCCGCCACAACAAAGTCGTAAGGCAAACGATTATAAGCGCTTCGCCCAGTACCCGAAGACATTACTTCTTCCAGTGCTTTTGTAATTAAATAAACAGATTCCGGTTTTAACGTCTGTTTTACACTGATCGGATATTTTGATAAAACATCACCTTCTGCTGTTGTAACCGAACTTATACCTCTAATAGGTGTTTGAAACCCCTGAGCAGAAATAGTTTGATACATTTGCATCACTTCAATTGGGGATAAGTTTAGCGCACCAAGCAGCATCGATGGATACAAAGGTATATCGCGTTTAATACCCAGTTTTTTTAGTGTTTTGCTAACTTCAGGTAAACCCAAGGTCATACCTAACCTCACGGTTGATACGTTGTAGGAGTTAGCAAGAGAACTTATTAATGATACCCGACCGTGATATTGATTATCGTAATTTTCCGGTTTCCAGTAATTACCCTGCCCCTGATCAACTTTAATGGGGCTGTCTTCGAGGGTGGTGCTTAATTTATAACGAGCAGGATTATCCAATGCCGTTAAATAAACAGCCGGCTTAATTAACGACCCAACATGACGACTGGCCTCAAGCGCACGGTTAAATCCATGCCCACGAAAATTACGCCCACCCACAAGTGCTCTTACCGAACCTGAACCTGCATCGGTTACAATCGCTGCCACCTGTAAAGTTTCGCGTTTTAATTTTGCTTTTCTTTCAAGCTGGGGTAATCGTTTTTGTATACTTTGCTCGGTGCTTTCCTGTATCAATGGATCCAAAGTGGTAAATAAACGCAAACCCGCGCTGGCCAGATCTTCGGGTGGATAATCCTGCCTCAATTGCTGCTTTACCAGATCAAAAAAGGCTGGATATCGAGAAATACCGCCAGGTTTATCTTTTTTAACACCTAAGCGCGAATCATCAAACCTCTTAAAGCTGTTTGCTGGCAACAAATCGAGATCGCGCTGAATAGTCAGAACCACACGCCGTCGTTGCTTAGCTCTTTCTGGGTGCCGACGAGGATTATAATACGAAGCACCTTTTACCAGCCCCACTAATAACGCAATCTGCCCTTGATTCAACGTCTCCAGAGATTGGTCAAAATAGAAATAAGATGCCAATCCAAAACCGTGAATTGAACGACTTCCATTCTGCCCGAGATAAATTTCATTTAAATACGCTTCTAGAATTTCATCTTTTGAGTAATGCAATTCAAGCAAAAGTGACATTAATGCTTCATTGATTTTTCGGTTTATCGTTTTTTCATTACTGAGAAAAAAGTTTTTAACCAATTGCTGAGTCAACGTACTACCACCCTGCACTCTTGCGCCTGCCTGAATATTAGCGAGTAATGCGCGTAAAATAGAAAGTGGCGAAATTCCTGAATGTGTATAAAAATGCCTGTCTTCAACACCCAACAATGTATCGATTAAACTTTTTGGCACCTCATCAATACGTACCAGAACTCGATCTTCCTGTTTTCGCGGGTATATCCCCCCAATCAAGTAAGGTTCTACTGTAAAAAAATCGAGCTCTGTATTTTTCTTCATGTCTAACAGTTGCGTAATATAACCATTTCTAAAACTGATTTTTATATACGCAGCATCAACAAAACCCGTTGAAAACTGGAAAGGCCGAGAGTGTAAATAGAGTGTGTCCGATTGACGGAAATAAGTGCCTACACCATCTGATTTGCTGTGATTATAACGAAGCAGCTTAAGCTCAAATTCGAGCTGGGATGGTAATAATTTTTTTCCTTCATACAAACTGAGAGGACGGGCAAATACCCGCGATGGCACCTCCCAGCGACTTCCCTCAAACTTTTCCCTGACTTCGATGTCAAGGTAATAGAGGTAACCAATCAGACCAAGCATTGCAATAACTAGCAGGATAAAAAACTGCCATAATAAAAAGCGAGCAAACTTGTTTTTTACTACAAAAAACGACAAACACAACTCCTTGAAGAAAATGGATTTTAATTCAATGCTAGGTTAAACTCTTAAACCAAATTCTGATGATTATTCACTTTTCAATTTTAAAGGACAATTTAAATGATAAGAGCCAAAACTGCAGCAATAGTTTTACTTAGTCTGGTATTTTTTTCATC
>Ga0224507_10000934_pt1 | contig 11615 bp, 16 predicted proteins | sample SF_Jan12_sed_USG_3_FD_170159 | JGI IMG/M metagenome (GOLD analysis project Ga0224507, IMG submission 170159) | Sediment microbial communities from San Francisco Bay, California, United States - SF_Jan12_sed_USGS_13 | ecosystem: Environmental > Aquatic > Marine > Sediment | place: USA...
TCTGTTTTTTCTTGAAAACTAGTTCTAACCTTGATTATAGCTCCGTTTTTCTGAGCTTGAAAAGCAATTTGTTTATCTAATTCCCTTCTACTAATTTCGATGACTTTTTGTTTCTTTGAATTAATTGTAAAACTGTTCCCATTTGGTGATATGATTTTGGCAGATTCTATTCTATGATCAAAAGTTTTTCTAAATGGAATCACTCCAAGCTCTTCCAATCCTGAGATACTCACCAGCCCTCCACAATGTTCTGGAGTTCCTATTTCATAATCTTCTTCAATAACAAGTACTGAAAATCCCTTTGAAGCAATTTCTCTGGCACATAGTAGTCCTGCTACACTTCCTCCGGCAACTACTACATCAAAACTCACAGATTTTGTTTCTTTGTCAATTATTTAATTCAAAAGTTTTTCATTAAGCCTATTTTTGTTAATTGTATGGGTGACATCAAACAGGTTATTGTTGTTAGAACTGATCTTGAAATGGGAAAAGGAAAAATCGCTGCACAAGTAGGCCATGCTTGTGTTCTTGGAGCAGAACATGTTAGAAAATCCCATCCTGAATGGCATCGTGAGTGGTGGGGAGGACAAGAAAAAGTTGTTGTTAAAGTTTCGGGAATCAAAGATTTACAAGAAGTGAAAAGACATGCAATTGATCTGAATCTTCCATGGTCTGAAGTAACTGATGCTGGCCATACTCAAATTGCTCCCGGAACGATTACATGTATCTCGATTGGTCCAGCCCCTGAAAATTTGATTGATAAAATAACTGGCGATTTAAAATTACTGTGATCTATGTTTTGTTGGAATAAGATATAACAAGGCTCTCATTATTTTTTGTTGTATGAATAAAAAAGGATTGATAGTTGTTTTATTTTTTGGTGGGATTATGGTGACTTCAGGTTTTGGACTCCAAAATATGATGACTCCTCCTGAACAGGATGCAACAGATTTAACATTGACTGGGACGCCTGCTGACAATTTTCCTGAGGAACAACGTGCTCAATTTTGTGGTTCAAGTAATGCAAAGTCTACAAATTATGTTAAAGAATTTTCAATTCCAACATTGTGTACAAATCCACTGTCAGTTGTAACTGATTATAGTGGAGATGTTTGGTTTACTCAAACTAATACTGGCAAATTGGCGAAATTTGATCCTACTACGGAATCTTTTACAGAATATGATAATCCTTTATGGCCTCCCGGCGGTCGTTCAATGATGTGGGGACTTGATTATGCCCCAGATGGAAATATTTGGTATACTGATGAATCCTATGATTCCGTTTGGAAATTTTCAACCCTTGATGAAAAATATGAACGATTAGCATATCCTTCAGAAGGTAATTCTTTACCTCAAAAACTTCGAATTGACGGTTCTCAAATCATTATTAACGATTTTACTGGAAATAAACTCACATTTTTGGATCCAAATCAATCTGGTGATGATGTGAATTATCTTAGTATTCCGTCTCCTGTAGATGAATCTGTAACTGCTGATTTTGCAATAGATGCAGATGACAATATTTGGTATACTAATTGGTTATTCCAACAAGGAGGCGTCTTGGTAAAATTCAATCAAAATGGATATCTTAATTCTGTAGCAAATTCGGATCAAAAATTCCTTCCTTTATTCGACTTTATTGAAGTCTATCAATTACCTTTGGAGTTACTCACTCCAAATGGCGCAATGGTTGCAAATGATGGAACTGTTTGGTTGGCAGACACTACATCGTCATCTTTCTTCAATTTTGACCCTCTAACTGAACAATTTGTTCAATATGTGACAGCTGATCCTTTGCCAAGCACATACGGTAATCAGACAGGGATTGTAAAAACTCCAATTTCTAGACCTTATTGGGTTGAATCTGATGATCAAGGACGAATTGTTTTCAATGAACAAACTGCTAACAATATTTCTGTAATGGATCCAAAGTCTCAATCTCTTGTAGAATATCATATCCCTTCAAAGAATCCCTATTGGGGTGACTGTGATCCTGGAACTGGCATGATGCTATCTGATTGCGGCGTTGCTCAAATTTTTGATTTCACTGTTGATGGTGAAAAAATTTGGTTTACTGAATGGGTTGAAAATAATATTGGAGTTGTTGATACTTCTATTCCTTTACCTCTTGAAATTCAATTTGAATCTAATTCCATAACCCTTACACCTGGAAATTCACAAGACTTTGATTTTGTTGTATTCTCTAAATCTCAACAAGACCTGTTTGATGTTTCATTGATCTTATCTTCAACTCATGATTTTCTCAGAGCTGATTCCATTGACAACTCTCCTCAAATATTTCGATTAGATTCTGATACCTCTCGTCAAATTTCTACAACTATTAGTGCTTCAGAAGATGCTATGCCAGGTATATACAAAGTATTACTTGGTACACAATTATCTGATGTAGCAATTAGCAAATATGTTACAGTGACAATAGAGTGATACCCAAGTTAGATTCCCAAATTGGGATTGCGGTATATAGCACACAATTTCTTGGTATTGGGGGAAAAATTAGAGTAGAGCCTAAAGATTTCCAAGTGACTGAATTAATTTCTAAAAAAGCACAAAATTCTATAAATGATCAAAATGGCTATGCTGTGTATAAATTAAAAAAGAAAAAAATTGACACTAATCATGCACTATCTGGAATCTTTAAACAAAAGGGAATACGTCTTAAGTCTCTAGGATTAAAAGATGCATCAGCCGTTACGGAACAATTTGTATGTTCAGGCAATAAAGGAAGAGCAATAGAAAATCTTTCAACTGAGAAATATTCTCTAGAAAAAATTGGATTTGTTAAAAAACCCTTGTCAAAAAAAGACATGATTGGAAATCATTTTAAATTAAAAATAACTGGATGTCGAAATGGGCTATCTGCATTTACCGAGTATAATAAAATTCTAAATTTTTATGGCTATCAGCGTTTTGGATCAAAAAGGCCTGTAACTCATTTGATTGGGAAGGCTATTTTACAGAGGGATTTCAAAAAAGCCATTAGTTTAATTTTATCCTTTACTTCTACATATGATTCAAAAGAAAATACCGAGATTCGTGAAAAACTTTCAGATGAGGAAAATTATGAAAAATATTATGATCAAGTTCCATTCCAGATGGATATTGAACGAATGGTTCTAAAAGAAATGATTGAACACGGTGAGCCTATTCGTGCAATTCGAATTATCCCTGTATCATTAAGACGCTTTTACGTTCAGGCGTACCAGTCTTTCATCTTTAATCAGTCTCTATGTGCTGCTTTTTTAGATGGTGAGAATTTATTTGAGGCACAACCCGGCGATGTTTGTTTTGATTCTCATGGAATTATTGGAAAATATGTTAAAGGATTAGAACAGAATTTGGCATTACCTTTTGTTGGCTATTCGTATTACAAAAAAACAAGATTTGACTTTCAAATTTCTAAAATATTACAACAAGAAGAAATTTCCCCCAAAGATTTTTTCATTAAAGAAATGCAAGAAGTAAGTAGTGAAGGCGGTTTTAGACAAGCTGCAATCCACTGTTCTAATTATTCATCAAATCATGATGTGGTCGAATTTTCATTATCTAGAGGATCTTTTGCAACAATTTTGTTAAGAGAAATAATGAAACCAGAAGATCCAATTATTGCTGGTTTTTGAGTTCTAATTCTGTCTTTTTAGAAATTTTTCAGTTGATATGTTTTTAATAAAATGTTAATTATGTAGGCAAGATGTTTGTATTAATTAATTGTAATGTTGAGGCCGAATCATCTTTTTATTCATAAATAAAAGAATATTCAAAGTCAAAAAATATCTCTAATATTTGATGACGTCTATGAGGTTGCAATTGAATTTATCTTTGGTGCTTGTTTATACATTAATGAAACCATTATCACTAAAATAATAAAACTTTAAAAAATTCAAAGTATGATTTCTCCATATAGGAACTTATTTTCTTTTAATTATTAGCAACCCAGTTCCCACAATGACTATTCCTATAATTGAAATTTGTATGCCATAAGTAATCCAATCTGGATTTGAATACATGAATGATGATTCTGGTCCTACAATTGACTGCCCTTGAAGGTGAAAGATTAAGCCAAAAATCATTATGATGAAACCTATTATGGTCACAATTTTCCCTTTTTCCATGAATTCCTTCTTGACTTCTAATAAAAAAGGGTAAACAGAATTGATGGTTTGAACAAATGATTTTTGGATTTGGTTTTTAATTATTTTCTTTAGAGTTCATACAATGAGTAATTGGAATGATATGCAAGAATCTAACAGTCGTGGTCATATGGGATTGATCCTATTTTGCGCTTCAGCCTCACTTGCAATTATTTTATTTTTAATTTTTCACCCTCAAATTGACACAATTAACAAAGAATCTCCAATCTTGATTAATCTCATGTTTGTCCCTGCTATGGCTGTTGGTTTTCTTTATGGCATTAGGATTACTGAACGAGCTGTAAAACCATCAGAAATTCGTAGTCCGATCAAAAGATCAATTGTCAAAATGTTCTTGTTCTTTTTTGTAATTGGCGGCATGTTTAGTTCTGTAAACTTTGCAATAAATGGAGGTAGTGTCATGCCTGATGTTAAAATCTTAGAAGATGGTCTTTTGCCTTGGCTATATGATTTTGTAATAGCAAATGGCGGTGCTACTTTTCTAATTATATCTAGCATTGGTTTGATGGCAGCTGCCACCAAAAGAATTGTTGGTATGGATGCTGGATTTGTAAATAGAGCAGTATCTTTTGTTGGAACTTTTGTATTTTTTACTATGCTTGTTTTAAGTTTCACAAAATCCGATCCAACATCCTCCGGTGTTTTCTTGTATACTTTTTACCAAGCAGGGATTGTTGGCGGTGCGTTTTATGCAATGAATAAACTCACAAAAAACCAAAACATGTTAGAAGACTATTCTAACGGATTCTAAATTATTCCCAAATTGAGGGGTCTACAAAAATTCCTGATGCCTCGTTATTGATTCTATCTCTATATTTTATACACTCGTCAGCTTTAAAATCATTATTTTTACACTCATTGAATTCTGCTGTATTGTCCCTTGCAATATTGTCTGCAAATAAAACATCCCCGCCAATTGCTAACCCTATGAGTGCAATTGCTGCAAGACTTGCTGAAACCACGATCATGGAATATCCTACTTTTGCATGGTTGTGAGGCTCTTTCATTTACGAGAAATTTATAACTCTTGAATTTAATCTTTTCAAGTTAAGATTTTGCGATCAAATTAATAATATTGGCATGTTTTTTGAGAAAAGCTGAAAAGAAAGTACTCAAAAGTACCTGTACTTTATTGCCTCTATCTCTAGGTGTGAATATCTAATAAGATACGATAATTGTGAGATTTGTCTAAAATTGTCTAGATTTATCTTAAACTGTCGTAAAGATTGGAACTGTCGTTAAAGAAACTACGCGTTGTAACTTGTCGTAGTATGTCGTAAGGCAAATTTTATGCGTAGAATATGACAATTTACAACAAAAAAAGATGAGTGGAAAACAAAGATACACATAGTTGTGTAAATCAACACAAAAATAATTTTGAATAAATACGCTGATGATTTTTTACTATTTCATGTCTGAAAATAAAAAGCAAAAAGATTTCAAAAAATATTTTCTTCAGATGATGTTTAACAATAAAAAAATAGAATCCGCATACCTTCCAGGGAAATCAGATTCCATGAGAACCGCCAACAAGAGGTCTTCAACATGAATGGGTACGATCCCGTTATAACCATTCAACGTGTAGAATCTGAAACCAAATCCAAGAATACATTGTTTGGTTGCCAACTTTGTTCTAGAAATATTCTCTTCAAAAGTAAAAGACAACTGCTGCATCACGTTACGCGAAATCACCTGGACGAAGTATCAAAAGAAGAATATCTGAAACTACGAAAAGTAGTCCGGACCATAGAGCAAGCATATCTGGAAGGTGTCTTGGTATTATGAAAAAAGTACACTGTCCTATTCCGTGGTGCCTGCTTTACCAAAATCCAAGACTTTCTGATCTTGCATTTCTGAAAAATCATTTACACCAAAAACATAGTTCAAAGGAAAGATCAAAAGTAGCATCAATACTTGGTTATCCAAATTATGCTGATGGAAATTCCCATATTGATTACTTGACTATTCAGGGAATTGTGGGGAATTGAAACCATGATGGAAAAAGGAAAAAAGTTTACAAGCATTGAAGGCTTTGACTTGAGCTTTGTCGTTGACGAGTTAAACAAGACACCAAATGCAGCAATGAATAAAATGAAAACTACTGGTAAAAGACCTGTAGAACTAATCGAAAATTATCTTGACACAAAAATCAAGAATGATCCCTTTCTTGTAAGACAACTGCTGAGAATCTATTTTTCGGCATACACAAATGAGCCAATTAATGCGGGTTTGCTGGCTCCCTCTTCTGAAGGGAAGACATATGCTACTGTAGAGATTGCAGAAATTTTTCCAAAAGATGACGTCATATCGATAGGTAGGATGTCGCCAACTGCTCTGATTCATGCCCATGGCATATTAGTTGATGAAAGCGGTAAGCCAATCAAGGATAAACTGGAGAAAATCAGGCTCGATATTTTCAATGCCGAGGCCGATAAGGACAGGAAATCTGTCATGCAACTAAAGCAGATTTTGGCAGATATGGTGGCAACTGCCAGAACCGAGGTTGATTTTACTCACAAAATATTGCTGTTCTTGGACAGTCCTAGACCTGAAACATATGAGATCCTGAAACCGATAATGTCTCATGACAAAAAGGAAATCATTTACAGAACTACCAAATCAGATGGCTCACTAAATGTCAAGGAGACAATAATCAAGGGATGGCCTGCTGTCATTGTATGCTCTGCAAAGAACGAGGCAAAAAACGAGGTATGGTCAGAGATTGCATCAAGGGAAATAATTCTTCACCAAACACTGATGTCTCAAAGTATCATGAAGCCAACAAGTTGACATCTGTCAAGATAGGAATGCCTTCGATGTTTACCATTGATAATGACGAGGAAAGAATCATCAAATTTTATGTTGAACGGTTATGTCATTCATTGAAAAAACTTTCAGTCAATGGAAACAATGCCGTGTTTAACCCATTTGCAGAAAAGATGGCAGACTTATTTCCACACAATGAGGGAATCACAATGAGACATTTCAAGAGACTGCATTCATTTGTAAACATTGAAACCCTGATCAGTGCTCATTCTAACATGAAAATTGAATATCGGCATCATTCCAAAAAGGAAAAGCAGATTTTTGTTGTCACTTCGCTCAAGTCAATTGCAAATGCAATTAAGATACTTGGAACCATCTCAACTGTTGCACCTGAAAAAATAAAATTCTACAACAAGATTTTTGTTCCGCTGTTTAAGGAAAAATATTCCATTCAGGCAAAGATTGAAGAACAACAAAAGGATTTCAAATTGGTTGAAGATACGCAAACATTAACCGCCAATGAATTGCTGAAAAAGTCATCAAAGTTTTTCATAAACCTATGACTCCAAAGCAAGTACAAGAAAATTATCTAAAACCATTGATTGATGAGGGGATTTTAGAATGGAAACCAAATCCTGACAACAAAAGGCAGTATCTTTATTTTGTTTCAAGCAAGCTGACTGTAAACAACCTTGAGGGGATGAATCGACAATTAATCAACAGTGTCAACAATCATTTTGGTTATATATGGTCGTGCCTAGTGCGACCTTTCCAATTGTAGACAAAAAGTGGGAAAATGATTAGGATTTTTGAGGATGAAAATCCAAATATTTCATACCTAGAATTCAAGAAGAAAATTTCCGGTAGTATTATGAAAAGTATCGACAATCAAGAAAATGATTCTAGTGAAAATTAGGCATAAAAATGGTCAAAATTTAGATTGTCTGTATTGTTGATTGCATGTCGATTTCATAATATCTTTTCTTTGAATTATGTAACATCATCTTAATTGATTTTTCATAATCCTAATGGAGATTATGAAATGTTAGTAAATTCATTGACAGTAAAAAATAGAATGTCTCTTTGTAGATGTTACGTATCAAACAATGATCATATTGATATACTTGGAATGTATATATACAGATAATGCTGTTAAAGAATCCGTCAAATTGTGAAAATCTGAAATATTTAGGAGTAGTTAGATCATAATGAGTCTGGCATATATTTTGCTACAATGCGATGAAGGAAAAGAAAAAGAAGTACTAAAGGAAATAAAACAACTAGATGAAGTAAAGGAAGCATACGAAACATTTGGCCCCTATGATGCAGTTGTAAAAATTGAATCTAACTCTCCTCAAGAAATAAAACAAGTTTTCAATGAAAAAATTCATGGTTTGTATGGAATACGTTCAACTCTGACTTTGTTAGAGGAATTGGATGACCATCCTAAGATCTGATGGGAAATTTTCATAATCTTAGATATGATTATGAATTAGATCGCTCGATTTTTTTAAAGAAATCCTTGATTGATAATTATAGAATTATTTAAAAATACTAAAATTAATTCAATTATTCAATGGTTCTCACAAAATGCATTCATTGTAATGATGAATTTGAAGACATATTCAACAAAAGAGTATGTTCAACAAAATGCGCAGTTGAAGCTTTACATAACAGTATCTTCAACTGATTACCATTTTTTCATAATCCTATACAAAATTATTCTTCATCTTAGATACGATTATGAAAACATCTACGGATTACTAAAAAAGGGCTAATTGAGAATCAACTCAACATCTATCTTGCCGCTTTCAAATTTACTTTTGATGCCTTTGATCCTGCTTTTGTACAAGAAGAGTCGCTTTCCTTCATCTGTAATCGTGCCAGACGTCTTAACCAGTTTGTTGTCATGAAGGGTCTGGATTCTTCTGTATACGGTACTGAGAGGATCTTTTTTTCACTGGCTATCTCTATTGTTGACTTTGGCACATCCATAATGGCTTCAAGAATGAATCTGCAATATTTGTCTGCGACAATTGAGAGAAGATCCTCATTTTTTACATCTTCTTCTGTTTTGTATGTGGATTGTAATTCTTGCATATTATTACTATGCATACTTTTGGTATAACTTGGACGTATACATTGCATACCAAAATCTAATTTCATATGTTGTATATGATTACAAAACTACGATTTCCATAAGTGGCATCCACCTCAGGAAAATGTCTGGCTCAATTTTATCTGGCATTCACGTAACAAGGACATGTCAGCAATTAATAATAGGCAATCAAAAAAATCATCTGGAATGAACTCAATTCTGATTGTGGGTGGAGTTATTGCCGTAGCATCTGCTCTGCTCTTTGCATATCTGATGTTCTATACTGCTCCAGAGGAAACTATGGAGTTGGTCAAGGTAATAGCAGTTACCGAATCTGGATGCATTGGAGAAACCTTGGATGGATATTCAGTCAACATAGGCGATTGTCAAGCACAGCCTGGTCAATATGTAAATGTATTAGTTGATCAAAAAACCAAGGAACGTGCAGCCTTGATGAATCCCACAAATTGAGATTCTGATTTTTTTATTTTTCAATTTTTATTTCATAATTCTATACAAGATTACGCAATACAGAAACACTTCCTTTAATCTGAAACTATTCCGTTGAAAATCAAGTTAAGCATCTGCATTCTTTTTATGAAAAATCCACACTAAACCCATATTCTTATTATTTGGTAATTGTTCTTTACTTTTTGTGGTAGAGAAACGAATCATGGTGTGCTTGGACGGTTCCAAAAATTCTATTCGTGCACTAAGAACTGCCATCTTATTTGCAAGGCAGTCTGATGCCACAATTGTTGGCGTTCATAGCAATGTATCCCAAGGTTCTCCTAGATCATTTTCCAATCCAAAAATAGCAGAGGAAAAATGGTCAAAGAAAACAAGAAAAATTATGCAGTTTGCCAAAGACAAATGTAAGATTAGGAGAGTAGAGTTTGAAGGAATTGTCATTGCAGGTTACAATGCGGGTAATGATCTGGCAAGTTTTGCGAATAATAAAAAGAACAGAATTGAACACATAGTTATTGGCTCTCAAGGAACTGGATTTCCAAAAGGAGGATTTTTCGGGAGTGTCTCCAACTTTGTTTTGCACAAAGCAAGGATGCCAGTTACAATTATAAAATAACACAGATTCAGAAAAAAAATGAAAATTGTTAGATGATTCCAATTTTAACAATCCAAATTAGCGACAAACTTGGTTTTGTAATTAAAATAATAAAAAACAGATATGACTACGTAACTTGCTTATCACATAGTGAATATGCCTGAATATACAATTCCCACAAATATTCCAAAAACACTTCTCTAATACATAATTTCTAAAATTTCCTTATTGACCACAATTGAGGATATTTTCAATTATGTCATATTACTAAAACCAACAACGAAGGAAGAGCATAGATTGGATTCAAGAACTAAAAATGAAAATTCTAGCTATTAAATAATTACTACTAATTTTCTCCCCTTTCTTAATACCAATCCAATTCAATTTCAATCATTAAGCAACTGCCATAATTCGTTTTCATACCGACCAGAACCTGGCCTGACTGCACGTCCTAGGAATCAATTCTTTGCAGTCAGGTCTTTTCATAATCTTTGACAGGATTATGCAATAAACCCTGGGTACATTTTACGAATGTACCGCTTCTATTTTTATTAAAAAAATTGTGAATTATTACAATGAAAGCAAAAACAAGTACCTTGCTAGTAATTTCAATTGCTGCAATTCTTAGCTTGTCTGTTGTATCAGTTGGGGAAATCCCACAAGCTTTAGCAGATAAGAATGAGAAAAAAGATCACGACGACAAAGAACGTAAAGACAAAGATCGCGACGACAAAAGTTTCAAAAAATTTTCAAAAAAACCAGACTTTGAATCTAAAGAATGTATCATAACACCTTATGCTAGTGGTACTGGCAGTTATACAGATGTTCCTGATGGTACAGGTCTTACTCTTGATGCCTTTAAGGCTCTAAATTGTAGTTTCCAAGCATGGTTTGACAAGAAAGAACCATCACTGGTCTACAAAATTGTCATAAATGGAATGGAGATGATTGACACTGACGCAAATACACAAGATGACTTGTATCAACTACACGTTCACAAAAATACTCATCCCGAAGGTACTCCTGAAAACCCAAAAGGACCTCATGTATTGGATGTCTATAGAGCACCTGTGTTTGGCGATGCAGATTTGATTGTTCTACCAGTGCAAGGTGAATTAAGGGGAATCTGGGATAGTGGTGATCACGACTCGTTTACTGCTCCTGACAATCTTGAGCACCTATGCAATAGCGAAATATTTGCAGCAGGTCATGGAGATGATTTGGATAGACCAGGACATCATGCACCATACGTCAAGATGCTATTAGAACCAACCAATAATGGCGAAAAAATCTGTAAAAAATTGGGTTTCAAATAACCCTCCTTTTCTTTTTCTTTAATTAAATAATCCCATACAAGAGTAAACCATGAATCCCTATGATCATCATTTCTTACTCTTGGAATTCTAATAACCAAATAACCTATCAAAGATTTTGTAAATGTCTCATGATCAGAATATCTTACTAAATGAAATACTGCAGGATTTGACACAAATCAAGAAAAAATTTAATATTGTGC
>Ga0224507_10000939_pt1 | contig 11554 bp, 15 predicted proteins | sample SF_Jan12_sed_USG_3_FD_170159 | JGI IMG/M metagenome (GOLD analysis project Ga0224507, IMG submission 170159) | Sediment microbial communities from San Francisco Bay, California, United States - SF_Jan12_sed_USGS_13 | ecosystem: Environmental > Aquatic > Marine > Sediment | place: USA...
CAGGAGTTTCTTCGACAGGAACTGGGTCATCAGATGCATATATTGGAATTTCTATCTCCAAATAATCAGTAGCACTTGAAGGTGCAATTCCCTCAGGAGACAACCCATAAATCCATACTACATATTTTGCAATGCCAGGTTTTTCTTTGACAATCATATCAATGATAGCTTGTCCAGATGGTGAGTAGAGATATTGTCTGCCTTCCTCTTGTGCAAGAGATCTTACAGGAGTGAAATTATCATCAACAGTTAGAATATCAAACTGTACCTGATTTAAAAATTCAGTGTCATCATACTTGCTAATGAAATTAACAAGCCATTGCATCTCACATCCTTCAACTGGATCTTCTGGGCCATAAAATATGTGAACTTGATAATCAAAGTTATGTGTAGGTTTTTTTATGTTAACTTCTTTTTGAAAATTTGTACTACAACCTGCAGCTGCAAATTCGTCAACAGTAGAAGTAACACCTGCAAACGGACTTACTTGAACATTTTCTTTGTAATCTAATAATTCAAAATTATATTCAGTTGGAGGAATTCCTTCAGATACATGAGTGTAAGTAATAGCTTTTATTGGAAATGGAAAATCATCAACAATCCAAACTTTGTTTTGAGTTCCGCCAGTTTTCCATCCCACCTGAACAGTATCCCAAGTGCCTGCAGGAACAGTGATTGTTTCAAGTGCCATTGGAATTACTTGTTCTCCTCCAATGTTTCCAATTTTCCCCCAAGATACATCTCTGAATTCTTTTGGTCCTTTTCCTCCAGAACTATCATCAGATGTCGCAAATGCAGATAACCAAACTACAGAAGATTTGAATGCACCACGGTAAAGACCAAGTTCCTCACTGCCACCGGTTGGTTCTGGAGCAATTTTTCCTAACTCCATTTCACCTACAATGCGTTTATTTCCATCATAGACTACAACTTCAGCTAACCATTTAGTTTCGCTTCCAACTTGTTTATCATCTTTAATCCACATATCCATTTCAAAATTAGCACATTCCTTGTAATCTACATGACACATAGAGTAAGAAAAGAAATCCCCGTGCTTGAGACCTTCACCTGCATACCACGAACCTTCTAAATCAACACCTCCAGATTCGAATTGTGCGAATGCTGATGGAACCAACAATGAACCTAAAAGCAATACAGTGATAATTGGAAGAAATAGTGATGTTTTGCTCAAATCTAAGAAAAAATTAGCAAAACGGATAGTTAAACCTTATTCAACTATGTAAAAAAGGACAAAATAAGCAGGCAATATGATATTCAAATAAGCAAATATAGAGGAATATGTACAGAAATTCCAGAAATGTGCGAATGCTCAAAAATCCATTTGTTTGAAGTAGAATTCAAACTTGATGGTATGGCCGTAGTTCCAACTCATAAAAACTGCGGATTTGCATTAGATGAGAAACAATCTGACAAGTTCCAAAAAGAATTAGTAAAATCATGGGGCTTTGAGCAAGAAGACGAATAATTAAAAAATAAAAATAGGTTTTAAGTTACTATCGAATTAGTTTTGTCCGACAGCTTCTTTGCAAACGCTTGTTGAGCATTGACAGTCTGCGCTACAGATACAATGACCTTGCATTGCACAATCGCATTCATAATCTGGATCGCCACTAGCGGCTTCGCATCCACATGCTTGATCTACCATGATAAATCAGTGTTTGTACTTATTTTAAAAGGTTAGTACATGTATACAGAACATTACGCACTTGAAATAATCTCTAGTATATCATTACAGGATTTTTGAATAAGATCTGATTGTTGCTGAAGAAGATTTGTGTCAGCCTCAACATCAAAAGCAACCTTTAGAATGTGAATAAGATCCTGTTCACGATTTAAGGTATCCTTAATTTTGATAAAATTTTCTTTATTCACATAGCCCAAATAGAAATAACAATCTGAAAGCATTGAATTTTTTACAAAGAAATTATATTTTTGTTGAATTATTTTAGAATGGTTATTTTTTTCAATCAAATCAGAAAAGCCAATTGTTGATTTTAGCATTCTCTCAAGTAATGTCGGAGTAGCTCGTTCAATTCCAATTGTTTGAGTAACAATAGAAATATGTTCATTGATTGGACTTTTCTCTAATTTTCGAAATAAATCGAGCATATGAGAAGGACTTGATCGTTGATGGTTTATTGAAGATATAGCATCAGCTAAACAATAAGTTGCACATTTTTGCCAACAAGGTGCAAACACATTAGAATTTTGAATTGATTCTTTAGTTTTTTGGCAACAGAACAGAGATTCTATCAAACAATTTTTTGCAAAATCAGAAAATAGAAAAGTGTGTTTTTCACGTATTTTAGAAAGAAGCATTTGCAAATCCCAAGATTCATCACGAATTATTTGTAATTCATCATATTGAAGAAGTTTATTCGATCTAGTTTCAAACAAGGATGCATGATGAATCACAACAAGTGCATTATCAAATTGAGTTATTTTTTCTTGTTCAGGTTTTTCATCAAAAATAAAAATATCATAATCACAAGAATCAAAATTAAGATTGGAAATCCTACATCCGCCCAATCCAATTGGAAAATCAGACAAGTCATAGTTTTCAATGAATTTTTTAATATCCATATTATTTGATAGTTATGATTTTTCTATAAAGGAATTAACTCACAAAGTTTCACAAATTCATGCAAAGTCAAAACATTTCCTTTAAATTGAGATTTGATTTGTTTTTTAACAAGCTCCTATAGTGTAGTCCGGTTAAGCATTTTGGCTTCTCAAGCCAAAGACTCGGGTTCAAATCCCGATGGGAGCATGTTTATTTCTATTTGAAATTAAATATTTGGATCAGTTAGATATTTCCTTTAAAAATTTGTCCAATTGTAAATAAACAGGCTTTTGTTGTTCTTCATAGATTTGCAATAATTTCTTCCAAGATCTTTCAAAATCTACTTTGAATTTTTTAAAACCTGCTTGAGAAGACAATAAAACTTCTTTATTTGAATTGTAATTTACACCCTCAAGAGATACACTATGATTAAGAGCATTTCGTACTTCAAATAATCTAGACATATCTCGTGTGAATTCAGGAGAGAAAACTTTCCAATCCAAAAAAGTTCTAATTTTTCGATTTACTGGGATTAAATTCAAAACATAGAGTAGTTCATCGCTATTTTGTTCATTAGAATATCCAACTATACGCATTCGAATAATTTCGTCAAAAAGAAACCCCATTTTAGAAAAGACAGTCAATATTGTGTTTTGGTTTTTTGTTATCACGATATTGGATGAAAATCCAGATTTGAGATGTCCGTTATTAATAAAACAATGCTTATTTTTATGGATAAAATAAAATCTGATCTTATCTAAAAAATCTCGTTTTCTAAGTAATTGCAGGAATTCAGGATCTTTTACCATAACCCAATCCAAAAAAAATCATTAATTAACAGTTAATGTGATTTCCACCAAAAGAATTAACGAATTGATTTAATCATTATACAGGAAACAATTTTTGCGGCATCAAACTATTTCCATAGAACTTACCACAAAAGCAAAAATAAAATTTAGAATTGTTTGTTTAAATAATAAAATATGGATTGACTGCTATTGGGCCTAAGAGAAATTCAATTTAAAGAAGAATATCGTTCAGATAGAAACGATATCGTGGCAGAATTTTTCTTTCCCTGCCTAAGTAATTGTATAGAATATGATAGATGTGTGGATTTTTTATCTATTCAGACATTGGCAACAATATCCATGGCATTTGAAAATTTTGCCGAAGGTAAAGCAAAATTAAGAATGGTCACAGGACACAGATTTAGGACTAGTGACCTAAACATATTCACAAAACTCTTCTCTGAAGAATTTACAAAGTCATTCAAAGGTAAACTAATCAAAGACTCTAAAATTCAACAACTTCAACGTATCATTGAAAATGGTCAAATGGAACTAAAAATTGCAATTCCAAATTCAGAACAAATTGCAGATTCATTTTCAGAAAGAATTGGAATATTTAGGGATGAAAACGATCAAGCAGTTGCATTTACCGGAACATCTAGAGAATCATTCTCGACTCAAACAAGAGATTTTGAATCTGTAGATGTTTTTACATCGTGGAATGACAAATCAAGGGTAGAAAGAAAAATGAAAGATTTTGAAGATCTTTGGGAAAATAAAACAAAATATGTTCAAGTGTATGATTTTATTGAAGCAGAAAAAAATAGTCTTCTAAAATATTCATCAGATTGGGTTTTATAAGATTATAAATTAAATGATTCTTCCATTCTAGATTTATTTTCATAGAAATTCATTTTGTTGATTTTATAATAAATGACTTCACCACGACGCTCTATTACTGCAATTATTGGTTCTTTCCCCATCTGAGTGATTTGTTCAATCTTTTTTTGAAGATTGCCCATCTTTTCTTGTTGTCCCTCATTTAGACCAAAAATAAGAAATTTTGCTCCTTTTTCACCATAATGACCTCGCTCATAAACTCTAAAATCAGAACCAAATCCAAAACCATCTTTTACAACATACCCTCGATTACGTAGATCACGATATATCAAAAATTTAGTGAGAATGTCAAAATCAGTTTTTTGACAAATGCCCATGAAAGAATTAAAATCAATTTGTTTTTTGTTCTTTTTTAAAATCAATCTTTTTGTATATAAGAGATAAAGAGTTTCAAATTGCTTAAGAAATAATTTTTCTTTTTCAATTTCTCCAAAGCCTTTTTGATCAAGTTCATGAATCATATCATTATCAGAGATACATACTTGATCTAAAATTATTTCACCGTTAACTAAGGGGGTTTCTTCCATGATAAAATGAAAACCAAGGGATTTCCATATTTATGTTGACCAAAGTCAATGATTTGTTTTGTTCCTAATCTTTAGATTCTAAAAGAATGACGTCTTCAATGTACTCAATTGGCTAAATCATTCCTATTTTCTATTGAATCTAGAGATTTCCCCTTCAATCATCATCAATATGAAAACAATATTTTTTCTAACTAATGGCTAATCTGGAATTTTTTTAATCTGTAGTTGCCTGTCGCTTGTTTAGGTTAATCTTATCTGAAATCAGAAAAGACTCGATGTAGGTTCCTGAAACTCTGTTGAATTTCTCGAATATCTCAAATAATTCAAAGGATGCGAAATACTGCATGAATCATTTGGAGAGAATTATTCTATTGCGAAGTATTCATCTATAAACAAGTGAATAATTCATGTAGCATGCCAGCACAAGGACAGGTAAAATTATGGCATCAGATTGTACTTTTATTCATCCCATTTGCCGCCATTTGGGCATTTTACAGAATTGAAAAATTGACAAAGGCCTTACTGTATATCAGCCTGCCATCATTTGCCGTTCAGGGCGTTATGGCAATTATCATGACATCGTTGATAGATACAATTGATCCAGTGGTCTCAATATTACTGTCCTTGGTAACGTTACCGTTAACCGTTTGGGCAATCTATCTCATAGTGAGATGGACCAGGGAATGGAATGCAAAATTTCCTGAAAAAATAGGTTAAGGAATAGATCTATTAAAAAATTAAGAGAAGTATATTGAGAGTGAACATTGGAATATTAGAGGTACCACAGTTTCAAAAGACAACAATATTATTCAATTTGGAATGATCTTTCTAGAAATTCCCAACCACGTAAGCATAGCTACAAAAATTAATCCTACACTTGTGACATAATTGACAGGAGGTGAAACATCCTCATCTGTGAGGGCATAACAATAATGATCGATATACCATATCCTTGACTGAACCCATAACAGTCTACCAAAGTCTCTTTTCCGTATTGTATTTTTTCACATGTTTTCCAATAGCTTAATTTCACAGTAGTGATATCATCTGAAACAATGCAACCCCCTCCACCAAACCCGCTTGGTTTTTCCATTACTTTAGGCGTAATTTCAACAACTTGTGGTTGATAAAATAGATGATGAATGAACATTCCAGAAACAATTATCGATAAAAGACCTATGAGAATAACTATGCCGCCCCATTCATCAAACCTATTCATGAAATCTAAAAGAAGAATTGGATAATAACAGTTACATGAAAATTATTTCAGGGAATTAGAGAAGTATAACTACATCTAGTGAAGATCAGGATAAATTAAATGAAAGATAACAGTAAACTTAACTAATTTTATTACCGATACATCATATTGTACGAAAAATCGTTTAGAGAATACAGCATTCCAGCACAAATTGCAATAATTATCTTGTTTATACCCATGGCCATATTTGTGATATTGGTATTCATAATCATACTTCCAGCATTGATTTTCGTCGGAATTTTGTCTGGTATCGGAGTTGCCACTGCAATAGGTTTTTTTATTTTACAAGAAAAATGGAGAAACTTCTCAAGACGAAAATCATTTCAATCTAAAAGAGCAAACTATTCATCTTCTAAACCTCGTGAATCAGTACAAAATATTTATCACTATAGGGAGTTATTGAAAAAGAAACAGTACTCATGCATAGTTTGTGGCGAGAATTTACGATTACAACGACATGAATCTTATCCAAAATGTTCAGATCATGAATCATAATTTCAATTCATCATTCATTTCGTAAAATTCCCTTCACTGTGTTGCTTGCATTGCTTTTTTAGATTTCCTTTGTTGATCAACTCACATCTACAATAAAGAGTTGGTATGTTGACATCATTGTCAATTTCAAAAAAAATCGTTTTGTGAAGCTGGATCTTCTCCGTAGATGTATCGTGGCAATGATAGTAAAGATAGTTTGAAGAGAGAAGAGATCTAATTAATCGAAAAAATGTTAGAAAATGGATGGAGTTAGAATATCTTGTAGCATTAGCTGCATTCATTGCAGTTGGAGTATCGTATTATGGAATTCGTAAATCAAACCAATTTACCATATAAGCATTGGAAAATATGAAGGATTTTAGGCTAACCGTTAAAATATGGGCATTTTGGCTTTAGAATATTATGCATGGTGCCAATTACAGAGATGGAAGAGGACAAGTATTCACCAGAAAAGAATACATCAAAGGCAAACCACAAATCAAAATTGCAAAATTTCAAGGCGGTAAAAGAGGAACATACCAATACTGTGTTCAATTACTGCTTAATGAAAAAATACAGATTAGACACATGGCAATCGAATCAACCAGATTAGCAGCAAATAAGACATTAGAGAAAACTACAGGTGAGACAGGCTATTATTCCAGACTTAGAATTTACCCACATAATCTTCTTAGAGAAAATAAACAGATTGCAACTGCAGGTGCAGACAGAGTTTCAGAAGGAATGAGAAGATCATGGGGCAAAGCAACCAGTTTAGGTGCTAGAGTTAAACAAGGTCAATGCATTATGGAATTATACGTCAACGGTGATGTCCATTTGCAAGCAGCAAAAAAAGCACTCCATGGATCATGTGTAAAATTACCAGGTACACCATTAATCAAAGTGACGGATTGGAATAAAGCATCACCATAGATCTTCTAAAGCAGATTTCTTATTTTTAACAAATTCTAAAAATTCTTCAAATTCTTGTTTTGTGGGTTCGCGATTTAGAATTCTTTTAGATTGATAGTAAAAGCCATTGTAAATTCTTCCAACTATAATACCTAAAACAAATGATTTTGAATTATCAATATTTGAAAATAATTGAAGTAATTGTTTGATTTCATCCTTGTTAGAAATTACATCTTGAATTTTTTGTTCCATTTTCTTGAGAAGAATTTCATCCATAGTGCATCTTGTTTGGAATAGTTAAAAACAGTTTAATATCCAAATTCAATCTTTAGGGTTGTTGCAGTTATAGTACAGTCTGGTTAGTACTCGTGCTTGCCAAGTACGTGACCCGGGTTCAAATCCCGGTAACTGCACTCTACTTTCAGTTCAGTTTACTGTGAAAATTTTTCGGTTAGAATGTGTAATGCCCCCATCGGGCATCAGACCATTTGCGCCCATGCCCGGTAAAGAATCCTCAATGACCTTGTACCCATGACCTCTTTTTCGTAGAGTCATGATGCTGGTAATGAATAATAATATTTAATAATTTTTGAATCATTGAAAATCAAATTTTCATCTTTTATGGTTCAAATTTGATAGGGAGCACAACATGTATGTAGTATCTAGAATAATTTAAAAAATATCATTTCAGACGTTTGCAAATCTCTTTGAATTCCATTGCAAGATTGTATGAGATGTTTAGTATGTGAGTTAGTTTATTCATAGACGTCATGCCACTTCCAACCTGCCTTAGGAGGGTCAGAGCTTTTTGTGGGGATGTTGCAGATGGTGGTTTCTGACCCGTCCATGTTTTGAATGAATCAGCAACCATTTCAAATTATATTATCCTGCACTACTAATTAACAATTAAAACATCTCTACAATACAATCCTTGGAGAAAATATTTTCATAAATCTTTGAGTAGCGCTATAGTTATTATCACAATAAACTCAAAGATCTTGAGTTCTAAAAGTAAACATGGAAAAAAATGATTATTCTGCATTTGGTCAATACAACATCTCAGATAAATTACAATTGAGATTGCCAAAAACACAAATCATTATTGAAAAAAAAGAAAACAGATTCTCATACTATCGAAAAAACTCGGAAGACCAAGAATTACGAAAATCAGTTCCTGGAAAAAAAGATGCCTTGCAAATTGAACTTGCCCCTGTCCTACCTCTAAATCTCCCATCAAAAAAGACAAACGACCTAATGTTTTTACGACTCAAAGAATCAATCTTTATTGAAAAAAATTCAACAGTCGACATCCTGTTACAATTTCCAATAGAAATTGGAGTATTTGTATTAAATAATGACAACACTAGGGATTTTTTTGATTGCTTTACATGCGAGCCAATGCATTCAAGATTTGCTTTGTATGGTACTCCTGAAAATGGAAATTTGTGTATGTATGGCAAAGTAGCACAACTTGAGGAATCTGAAAGACCTGAACCGTATGTTTTTGCAAAGATGAAGGCTACTATCTCCAACCAATTAAAAGAAGGAGTATCTATTGGAAAGTTGGTTTTCCCTGTAGGACATCATGAGATATATTATCTTGAGAATACCTCAGGTGCCCACATTGACGATATTGCTGCAACAGTAAAAAAAGAATCTTCAGGAAAAGTAATGGAAATACGTCATGTTGATTTATCTAAAAAAGGCAAAAAATGGAATCTCACCCTTAGACTCAAACCAAAATCCATCAAAGAAGAATACATTATGAGCAGAGGTTTTGATTAATGGCCTTTGAATTTTTAGATACTCAGATAATGGAACCAGGAATTACAGTGGGACGCATTCTAATCACCGCACTCATTGTATCTGTAGGGGTAATTGTTGCAAGAATTGCCCGCATGATTTTCCAAAAAAGATTTGCCCCAAACATTCCAAAAGATACAGCAAAGAATCTTGATAAATTAATCTATTACGGAATTATTGTAATTTTTCTTCTAGCTGCAACTGCCAGTCAAGGGATTGATCTTGGTGGTTTGATTGTAGCCGGAGGATTTTTGGGAATTGTAATTGGGTTTGCATCTCAATCCGTAGTTTCTAACTTGATCTCGGGCTTGTTCTTAATGATTGAAAAGCCTGTGAGGCAGGGTGACAACGTAGAACTTCCAGATTCAGGTGTATCTGGAACACTAATTGACATTAACACATTCTCATCAAGGATTCAGCAGTTTGATGGAACAGTAGTAAGAGTTCCAAACGAAAAGGTGTTTACCTCAAACATTCGAACCTTTGCATTATCTGAGATTAGACGAAGTGACGTAACAGTGGGGATTGCCTACAAGGAAGACATCAAAAAAGCAATTGCAGTAATGAAGGATGCAATTGAAAAAAATGTAACTTATTCATTAATGGAACCTGGTCCCACGTTTTGGGTCACAGAGCTTGCAGATTCCAGCGTAAACATTTGGGTAAGAGTATGGCATCCACGTGATGACCTGGCAGAAGTCATGCCCATTTTATTGGCAGTGATAAAAGATGCACTTGACAAGGAAGGAATAGAGATTCCATTCCCACAAAGAGTAGTATGGAAGGGCAGTTCAAATGAATAGTTCCAGATATGATTTTCCATATTGGTTAATTAGTAATTAAGAACAACTGAAAAAAGATGCAACCCTATGAGGCCAAAAAAATACTGGTACCACTTGACGGCTCACAAAACTCCTTTAGGGGACTAGAAAAGGCAATCTATTTTGCAAGACAATGCGGTGCTACACTAACAGGACTGTACGTCAGTCAAAAGCCATCCCGGTATGGCTTTGATACAATTGAGGATTTGGATTCATCCAAAAGAAAGCAAATTGATGCGTTTTTGGAAAAGGCAAAAAATACTTCTGCTAAAAAGGGGGTAGATCTGAACAGTAAGATAATTCACGGTTCTACCAAAAAGGACATTCTTAACTTTGCAAACAGATGGAACTATCACCTAATTGTAATTGGTTCGAAGGGTGCTGGTTCATCCAATGAGTCGTATTTGGGAAGTGTTGCAAACCACATACTTCACACATCCAAGATTCCTGTATTGGTTGTAAAATAATTGCTGAAATCATTCTTACTATGATGTCCTTTTTTAAAGAACTGTAAACTAGTAAATTTTTTTCCTTTTGCTATTGTAAAAGAAATGTATGAAGGCTCTAACAAGAAAGGAACGCGAGAAAGAGTTACGAAAAAGACCTCATAGAGATTCATATCATAAATAATCTGGATCCACACAAGACAAGGTGACTCGACACACTAGTCATTTAGATGACAAGTTGCAGTATAAATTAAAAAAATTAGGAATTTGCAGTCGCCCTTAGCATCCAGGTCATCTTCTCATGGCTTTCCATCAGACCCGTGAGAAAGTCACTTGTTCCCGCATCATGAAAACTTTCAGCAGACTTTTCCACGTCCACTCTCAAATTCCTGATAACTGACTCATGATCTGCAATCAGGTTGGAAAGCATTTCTTTGTCTGACGGGTATTTTCCCGGATGTTCAGGTAATCTGGTGTGTGACTTTAGCTCGTCAAGTGTTCCTATGGCCTTGCCGCCAAGTTGTCTTACCCTTTCTGCGATATCGTCGATAAACACCTCGATCTCGCCATACTGTCCCTCAAAGAACTTGTGGTAGTCATTAAAATGAGGTCCAGTTACGTTCCAGTGGTAGTTTCTTGTCTTGGTGTACAGTGCATATTCGTCTGCAAGCTGCAATGTGAGGATGCTTACCAGTCCTTCACGGTCTTGCTCTGCAATTCCTATGTCTAATTTTTTTTCCATTGTTGTATCTGTCGTCTGTGCCATTATACAATGCATATACATTATCAAATATTAACAATTTCACATTTCAGCAGATTTTTTTCAAATTATTACTTCCACGTGGGTACATTATTGAGCACTCTAACTATATCCCCATCACGTTGTGCTGGGGATATAGTTTAGTGTGAATATCCTGGACCCACGTGGAACTTGGTTTAAAATAAAAAAGAAGCAACTTGTCTAGATTCTTGGCATGATGCCAAGTCTTGATCTTGCAGAGACTGCAATTATCGATATTGTCGCAACTGCCAAAATCATCG
>Ga0224507_10000940_pt1 | contig 11554 bp, 5 predicted proteins | sample SF_Jan12_sed_USG_3_FD_170159 | JGI IMG/M metagenome (GOLD analysis project Ga0224507, IMG submission 170159) | Sediment microbial communities from San Francisco Bay, California, United States - SF_Jan12_sed_USGS_13 | ecosystem: Environmental > Aquatic > Marine > Sediment | place: USA: California...
AAGTTGACGGTTTTTTGGTTGCACCACCATCATTGGCTGAATCCATTGGATTGTTAAACACAAATAGTTTAACCGTAGCGACGCCTACAGTTTTTGCCAAAAATAATGCAATGCTGGAAATATATAGCGAAGCAGATCTTAGAGGTAAAAAAATTGCCGTCCTAAAAGATATCTACGTGGTCCAGCAAGCCATAGCTCCTTATAGAGATGAAATTGATATCGTCGAAACCGATTCCGCGCTTAACATGATGAAAATGGTGTATGAGGGCAAGGTGGATGCTGCCTTCGGACTCAGTTATCACTATTATCTAATAGGTAAACATATGTTTATTGGTATTAAGCCGGTCTATTTTTCTCCTGAATTTAAAACAAATGCGACCGCTTCCATAAGGCCGGAATGGCCCGAATTTATAAGCATAATCAACAAAGGCTTGGAAGCCATTGGTAAAGGCAAACTCAATGCAATTAATCAAAGATGGTCTCAATTACAGGTAAAAGAAAAATATGTCCCTACCAAAACAGAGAAAGCATGGCTCGCCACCCATAAAAATATTCGCCTTGGAGTAGACCCACAATGGGCACCATTTGAATTTTTTGACGCCACCAAAGTATATAGCGGAATAGCATCTGCTTACGTAAAAATAATTAATGAAACTCTCGACATCAACATGTACCCTCTTAAAGGATTTAGTTGGTCAGAGGTTGTTGAAAAAACAAAAACCGGTGAAATTGATGTCCTTCCCTGTGCTATGCAGAGCACAAAAAGATCAAAATTCTTAAACTTTACTAAGCCATACATCTCTTCCTCTTTGGTCGTTCTGACCCATGATAAAACCCCATTTATCTCGGACCTCCACGAATTATCAGGTAAAACAATAGCCGTTATTAAAGGGTATATCACCGAGGATATATTAAAAAATGATTTCCCAAATCATAAATTCATTCAAGTTAATAACATCGAAGAAGCATTGCTACGCGTATCAGAAGGTTCAATAGATGCTTTTATCGGTAATCTTGCATCAATAACCTATGTAACCGAGAGACTCGGAATAACCAATCTAAAGGTAGCAGGCACCACACCATATAAATTGGAATTAGCCTTTGCGGTACGTAAAGACTGGCCAGAACTTGTCGGTATTCTGGATAGGCTTATCAGTTCAATCCCAGACAATGACAAAAAAAACATACATTCAAGCTGGGTAAATGTACGAGTGGAACGCCAAAAAAACTGGCGACAAGTAGGAATAATTATCGGGACTATATCATTTATTATGACCGTAATTATCTTTTGGAACAGGCGATTGGCTAAAGAGATAGAAGGAAGAAAACAAGCCCAGTCCCTTACCAATAGATATGAGTTTATCGTTAACTCAGTAAAGGATATGATGACTTTTATTGACAACGACCTAAACTACCTAGCTGTTAATGATACATGGTGCACAACCATGCAAATAGAAAGGGAAAATGTAATAGGCGAAAACATAGCCACTACATGGGAAGAAGAAACTTTCATTGATAAAATCAAACCAAACATGGACCGTTGTTTTGCAGGCGAAAGAGTTTCTTTTCTCATATGGCAGAATACCCCTAGCCATGGGGTCCGCCATTTCAAAGTAATGCTTTATCCTTTTAAAAACACAGAAGGAGTTACAACAAATATTGTAACGGTTAATCGTGACGTTACCGAACAAACCATGGCCGAAAATGCCTTACGTGAAAGTGAACAACTATTTAAGAGAACATTCGATCAAGCTCCTGTAGGGGCTGCCATAGTTGATCTTAATGGTCACTTTGAAAAGGTTAATGCAAAATTTTGTCAAATTATGGGTTATTCAGCAAATGAACTTCTTGATTTTACAATATTTGACATTACCCACCCGAATGATCGTCAAATAGAAGAAAAAAATGTCTCCTCGTTACTATCTGGAAATATCGAACAATACCAAAATGATACCAGATACACTCGTAAGGACGGACAAACAGTATGGGGCAGGTTGTCATTACGTATGGTTGCAGATATCAATGGTAAACCTCTTTATTTTCTTCCAATGATTGAAGATATCACTGATCAAAAACAGGCAGTGAATGAATACCGCAAACTTTCGCAAGCAATAGAGCAAAGTCAAGTATCCGTAGTCTTAACAGACCTTGAAGGTATTATGGAGTACGTTAATCCAAAATTCTGCGAATTAACAGGTTACTCCAGTGAAGAAGCGATAGGAAAAAACCCTAGAATTCTAAATTCTGGAAAGCAATCACGTGAATTCTATAAAGACCTTTGGGATACTATTAAAAATGGCAAAACCTGGCAAGGAGAACTTACTAACAAGAAGAAAACAGGAGAACTTTACTGGGAAAAAGCTATAATATCGCCGGTTCGTGACGAAAACAACCAGGTCACTCACTTTGTAGCTGTAAAAGAGAATATCACAAACATAAAACGAATTAACATGGCTCTCAAAGAGCGAATCACTGAACTGGCCGAGACAAAAAGATCCATGTTAAAGATAATGAAGGACTTGAAGGAAGCAAGGCATACGGCAGAAGAAGCCACCAGAGCTAAAAGTCATTTTTTAGCTAATATGAGCCATGAAATACGCACCCCGATGAATGCTATTTTAGGACTAGTACACTTAGCCTTGCAAACGAAGTTAAATTCTAAACAAGAGGATTACCTTGTCAAGGTCGATCGATCCGCACACTCTTTACTGGGAATAATAAACGACATCCTAGACTTTTCGAAAATCGAAGCGGGAAAATTAACATTAGAAAAAACGGAATTCAACCTACAGGAAGTGCTAGACGATATAACCAATATAATAGATCTTAGGGCTCAGGAAAAAGGAGTGGAATTAATTTTCTTAATAGACCCAAAAACACCGACTACCATTATCGGTGACCCCTTGCGCTTATACCAAGTCTTGATCAACCTTACGAATAATGCACTAAAATTTACTGATAATGGTGAAATTGTCATTGAAATTAGCCCTGGATCAATCATTGACAAGAGGGTTACATTACTTTTTGCGGTGCGCGATACAGGTATCGGTATTAGCCGGATTGATCAAAAAAGGTTATTTCAATCTTTTAACCAGGCAGATTCCTCTGTTACCAGAAAATATGGGGGGACCGGCCTAGGACTTAGCATTAGCAAAAAACTCATAGAAATGATGCATGGCACTATTAAAGTTAAAAGTCAGAAAGGCCATGGTTCTACATTCTCATTTAGCGCCATTTTCGATTTACCTATCGCGGAGCCCTCCCCACGTGTCATGCCCAAGGACCTAATTGGATTGCGAACCCTTGTTATTGACGACAATCAAACTGCTTGTCAAAGCTTAGCAACAGCACTTCAATCATTTTCGTTTAGAGTAACTACAAGCTTTTCTGGGGCAGAAGCCCTGGATGAATTAGAAAAGGCATCTAATGAAAATGATCCTTACAATCTGGTATTAGTTGACTGGCAAATGCCGGAAATGGATAGCCTGGAAACCTGTCGTCAAATTCAAGAAAATACCTCACTTTCAGTAAACCCCGCTATTATTATGGTTACAGCTTATGGAAGGGAAGAGGTAGTACAACGAATTGGAGAACTAGGTATTGAAAATTACATTTTTAAACCGGTAAGCTATTCTATTTTATTCGATGCCGTTCTGGAAGTATTCGGCAAAGAGACCCTATTGGCCGAAACAAGAGATAAAAATATTATCGTAACTAGCCCTAGCATTGATATTGCCGGGGCACATATCTTACTCGCAGAAGACAACAAAATTAACCAACAGGTGGCGAGAGAACTCCTTGAAAGGTGGAAACTACTTGTAGACATAGCCAATAATGGCCAAGAAGCCGTTAAAATGGCAAACGAAAATTCCTATGACCTTATTCTCATGGATATTCAAATGCCAAAATTGGATGGTATTGCAGCCACCCAAGAAATACGTACCTCACTGTCAAAAAATAACCATATTCCAATAGTTGCAATGACCGCCCATGCAATGGTTGGAGACCGAGAGAAAAGCCTTGAAGCAGGAATGAATGACCACATTAACAAGCCAATTAACCCTGATGAACTTTACAACTGTATCATCAGCATGATATCATTAAAAGACATTGCTAAACATACAGATAGCAACCCCAAAAAGGATGATACCTACTCTAAACTTCAAACAAACAGAACGTTAGAAACCAAACCTATAAATTTTCCAGCTAATATTCCTGGCTTTGACCTGAAAAGCGGTCTAATGAGAGTGGCAGGTAACAAGAAACTCTATCTTGACATTTTATTGGAATTCCAAGAAGAACATGAACATTTTTCAGACAGAATAGCTGAGGCACTAGATAACAACGATAACCTCTCAGCCTTGAGCATTACCCATAGCCTAAAAGGTGTTTCTGGCAATCTTGGAATGAATGAATTACACGAAAAAGCGATAAAATTGGAAAACGGTCTCAAAAAACAATCAGCCACCATAAAGGACTTGCTTGATGATACCCTAAATACCTTACAGGCTACCTTGACACAAATTAACAAAATAGTTCCACATAATAAGGAATCTACTATTAACGAAGTGCCGGATGAAATAATTGATTTTGACTTAATCATCCCAAAAATAACTGAGCTTAGACAACTATTAGAGCTAAATGATATGGCATCTGGTAAAAAATTTCTTGAAATAAAAGATTCGCTTCTTCAGCAAGATCCTAACAACTTGTCCCTTTTGGAAAAAGCGATAAACTCCCTTGATTTCCAACAAGCGCTGGCGATAGTCAACAAAATAGAGGTATAGAAAGGGGTTGGCCAAGAACCCTGCGGAGGTAAGCGAAGACTCCGATTTTGGGACATTTATTATTTTCCGCGGCCCTAAAAGCAGAATCATTCAAATACAATCAACAATAGACAACAGGTTATAATTTGAACCCATTCACCCACCTTCTAGTTACCTGGCCGATGGCCCAAAAGGGAGTAAACACAAAAAAAGATCGATTGCTCATCACTCTATCCGGCATAATTCCAGACATAGACGGATTGGGGATACTCGGCGGAGTCTTTTATGATAACAAGATAATTGGATTAGAACTTTGGAGCACCTATCATCATGTTCTCTCCCATAACCTACCCTTTTGCATTCTCATCTCTTCACTTTTCGCAGCTATTAGTCAAGCTCAGTTGCGGGTTTTCGCCCTGACAACACTTTGTTTCCACATCCACCTGTTCTGCGACCTTGTCGGTTCCAGAGGGCCGGATAATTATCAATGGCCCATTCCATACCTGTGGCCATTCTATAACCAGCCACAACTGGTATGGCAGGGCCAATGGCAACTCAACACCTGGCCAAACATGCTCATAACCGTATTTTTTCTAGGATTCATTTTATATATGATTTGGAAAAAAGGGGAATCGCCCATTGGGTTACTTTTCGACGGAGTGGATAAAAAAATGACCATCGCCTTACGCGGCCGGTTTGGAACTCCGTAACCAGGCACGCAATAATCATAAGGCAATAATGAGGATAAAATTTAAGATCGTGATTCCCGGCAAGAAAAACCACGACCCTGGCAGACAAAAATATTATGGTTGATCGAAATCAAAAGCAATCATAAAAATCAATAAATAGCAGAACTTTTCACCCATTCATCCAAAGATGCTAAGCCAAGTTCCGCCCGATAATCACCACGTAATTTTTTGGGCATCTTTTTAGCTAAAGGCGGAAAGAGGCCGAAATTAACATTGGAGGGCTGAAAACGTTTGGGCACTGTTTCAGTGAGATGCCGAATAAGAGCTCCATGGGCGGTTTCATGGGGCGGCACCACTAAAGTTTGCCCTCCGGCTAAGCGCGCCGCATTAATCCCAGCCAACAATCCCATAGCTATGGACTCCACGTAACCTTCCACCCCGGCCAATTGCCCAGCGAGAAAAAGATCGGGTCGTTTTTTCATTTGCAAGGTGGGAAGGAGCAGTTCTGGAGCACAAACAAAGGTATTGCGATGCACGGAGCCGAGACGCAAAAATTCAGCATTCTCCAAACCAGGAATGGCCTGAAATACTACTTTTTGAGCCCCATAGGTAAGTTTGGTCTGAAACCCTACCATATTGTAGGAGGTTTCCTCCAAATTCTCCGCTCGCAGCTGAACCACGGCAAAGAATTCTTGCCCGGTTCGAGGATCAGGCAACCCCACCGGTTTCATAGGGCCAAAAAGAAGAGTCTCCTCGCCTCTGGCCAACATCACCTCGATGGGCAGACAACCTTCGAAGTATTTAGGGTCCTCAAAACTTTTTAAGGGTACGGTATCGGCTTCGCCAAGGAGCTTGATAAAATTATAATACTCCTCCTTGGTCATGGGACAGTTAAGGTACTCACCAGGACCATCATCCCACCGTGACTTACGATAGATGATATCCATATTAAGTGAAGATGCGGAAATAATAGGGGCGATGGCATCATAAAAGGCCAGATTTTCTTGCCCAGTTAATTTCATCAAATCTGCAGTAAGTTTTTCAGAAGTCAAAGGACCGGTAGCTAAAATAGTCGGCGAGCTACCACAAGGAATCTCATCAACCTCTTGCCTGAGCACCGATATCAATGGATGAGCTGCGATACGGGAACTCACCTCGGCAGCAAAACGTACTCGGTCTACAGCCAAAGCCTTACCGGCAGGAACTGCTGTCTCCACCGCTACCTGCATGAGCAGAGACCCGAGACGGCGCATTTCTTCCTTAAGAAGCCCTACTGCACTACCTAACTGATCGGAACGAAATGAATTAGAACAAACGAGCTCCGCCAAGTCCTCCATCTCATGGGCTGGACTATAACGATGAGGTTTCATGTCGTAGAGATTAACGGCCACCCCGCGCTCAGCTGCCTGCCAAGCAGCTTCACAACCGGCCAGTCCCCCGCCTATAATGGTGATATGCTCTGTTGTCATTTTTCTATTATTACCTTCATTTTTTTTCTCCCCCAAACCAATGCATCCCTATGAGAGTCATGGTACAAATCGAGTCGAGTCGACCCTTTTACGCCACCTCCCCTATCAGCAACTACCCCCCAGCCATAGCCATTCACATACATTCTAGTACCAAAGGGATAATATTTTGTATCAGCAGCAATAGTTCCATCCTGCTGAAACCACAACCAGGGAAAAACCACCCGAAAGGGTATCATCCATGGATGCTTGAGGCTGTCCAAGGACATAAGGCCAGGCACCGGCTCAGTGGGTTTGGTCCCTGAAGCAGTAAGACCTGAATATTTCCTACCCTTGCTCCTGCCCGCACTCACATAGCGATTCCAGAAATCAAGCTTAAGATACTTCCAACTACCCCGCTCCCAGGAGCAACACTTACTACAATCGCAATAAGCGGTAACATTCATATTTTTTGTGACCGTCCGAGGCGCTGCACACCCGGTCATTATCATCAATAAACAACTAAGAAACAATAATCTAACAGCCATAATGTTAATACTTTTTTTTAACTTAATTTAGCTAAAAAAAGCGGGCTCTTCGAAGAAGAACCCGCCTACAATAATGCTAGAATGACAGTAAACCACAATCTCCATAAAAAAAGCAGGTATATTAGTCTAATAAAAAGCGTGAGCTTCTTACCTCATACCTGGACAAGAGATTGCCCCCTATTTAGTAACGATAATAGTTGGGCTTATAAGGTCCTTCCACTGGAACATCAATATAATCAGCTTGCTCTTGGGTAAGAGTAGTGAGATGAACTCCGATCTTCTTCAGATGTAACATGGCCACTTTCTCATCCAAATGCTTCGGCAGAAAATAGACCTGATTCTCATAATTGGCATGATTTTTCCACAACTCTATTTGAGCCAATACCTGATTAGTGAACGAGTTACTCATGACAAAACTCGGATGCCCAGTGGCACATCCCAGATTGACCAAACGCCCCTCGGCCAGCACGATAAGGCGCTTGCCGTCAGGGAAAATAACATGATCCACTTGAGGTTTAATATTATCCCAGGTCAACTCACGCAAGGAGGCGATTTCTATCTCCGAATCAAAATGACCGATATTGCAAATAATGGCCTGATCCTTCATAGCATCCATATGTGCTCTGGTGATTACCCCAACGTTACCGGTGGCGGTAACAAAAATCTCACCTTGGGGAGCAGCCTCTTCCATGGTTACTACCCGGTAGCCTTCCATACTGGCTTGCAGGGCACAAATGGGATCAATCTCGGTAATCAATACGGTGGCACCCATGCCACGCAAAGCATGAGCACAACCCTTACCCACATCACCATATCCACAAACAACAGCTATCTTACCGGCAATCATCACATCGGTTGCCCGCTTGATACCATCGATGAGAGATTCACGACAGCCATATAAGTTATCGAACTTAGATTTTGTTACAGAATCATTTACATTGATTGAAGGGCACATGAGAGTACCCTTTTTGGCCATCTCATTGAGACGCAAAACACCGGTGGTGGTTTCCTCACTGATTCCGATAACATCCTTCATCAGCTCAGGATATTTTTCGTGCATAATCTGGGTAAGATCTCCACCGTCATCGAGGATGATATTAGGACGCCACCCATCAGGGCCGAAAATGGTTTGTTCGATACACCACCAAAACTCTTCCTCGCTCTCGCCCTTCCAAGCAAAAACTGGAATATCAGCAGCAGCCATGGCAGCAGCAGCGTGATCCTGGGTGGAGAAGATATTACAGGAAGACCACCGAATTTCTGCCCCCAAAGCAATTAATGTCTCCATCAACACTGCGGTTTGAATGGTCATATGAAGGCAACCACCAATCCGAGCTCCGGCCAAGGGCTTTTGATCTCCGTATTCCTCACGCAGAGCCATTAAACCGGGCATTTCGGTTTCTGCAATGGCAACTTCCTTACGTCCCCATTCAGCCTGGGACATATCGGCAACTTTATAATCTTCACTCATGTTTTTTTCCTCAAAACCCACTTGGGTTATTTATTTATTAATTAATTATACAAAGAAAACATTCGTTTCTCTTACAGTCCAGCTGCTGCTTTAAGTTCTTCTGCTTTATCGGTTCTCTCCCAGGTGAAATCAGCCTCTTCCCTGCCGAAATGACCATATGCTGCGGTATTACGATAGATGGGTCGCAACAGGTCGAGTTGTTGAACAATCGCCTTGGGACGCAGATCAAAGATATCATTAATCAAGGTAACTATCCGCTCATCGGACAATTTACTGGTACCAAAGGTATTAACATTTACTGAAACAGGCTGGGCGATACCGATGGCGTAAGCGACTTGAACTTCTACTTCGGAAGCAATTCCAGAGGCAACGATATTTTTAGCAACATAACGTCCCATATAAGAAGAAGAACGATCCACTTTAGAAGGATCCTTACCGGAAAACGCACCGCCACCGTGGGAACCCATGCCGCCATAGGTATCAACGATGATTTTACGCCCGGTTACACCACAATCTCCAACGGGTCCGCCAATAACGAAACGACCGGTGGGATTGATGAAATATTTGGTTTTAGCATCAAGCATGCCGGCGGGTAAGATGGGCTTAATAATTTCCTCCATCACCGCCTCTTTGAGTTCATCATAGGAAACATCGGGGCTGTGCTGAGTGGAAAGTACAACCGCATCGATACGAGAAGGCTTTTTGTCTACATATTCAATGGTGACCTGACTTTTGGCATCAGGTCGCAACCAAGACAGTTTTCCAGCCTTACGGACCTCAGATTGTTGTTTAACCAACCGATGGGCATAAGTAATAGGCATGGGCATCAACACTCGCGTTTCATCACTGGCATAACCGAACATCAACCCCTGATCTCCAGCCCCTTGCTCCAAATCCACCCCGGCACCCTCATCAACACCCTGAGCTATATCGGCTGATTGTTTATCGATAGAAGTCATTACCGCACACGATTGCCAATCAAAACCCATATCCGAAGAATTATAACCAATCTCCTTGATAGTCTGCCTAACGATATCAGGCATGTCCACCCAAGCACTGGTGGTGATTTCACCGGCGATAAGCGCCATTCCTGTAGTCACCAAGCTTTCACAAGCCACACGAGCCTTGGGATCTTGGGTAAGAATAGCATCAAGGACGGCATCGGAAATTTGGTCGGCAACCTTATCAGGATGCCCTTCGGATACTGACTCAGAAGTGAAAAGATGAGTTGACATTGGATTCTCCTTATGAATCATTCTATGAATATGGTCAATCCGGTCCACTCCATGTTCTACGCACAGATCCGGCCGGTCAACAATACAATTTTTCCCCAAACGCTTTCAATCAGCTGGGGAACATACAGTTTATCTTTAACAGTTACAAAAAAAGTCTCTTACAATTAATAATTTTATTCCGCTTTTGCGGTAACGCAATAACGATCAGCCCTCCCAGATCCCCGCCATTTGGCCTCGCGAACCCTACGGACAAACCGCAGAGAGATATCCCATTTATTTAATGGGCTTATCAAGTAAAGCCCATCAATCATGAGCGCTATTTCCGCTACCAACTCATCAGTATATTCCAAGGCTACCTTGCGCTGATCAGCAACCTGTTCAAAGCTTGCCAGCTTTTTGCGCAAAACGGATGGTACAGAAATTCCCGGTACTTCATGATGAAGAAACTCTGCATTGCGAGATGAGATCAATGGAAATATTCCTGGAAAAATAAGAACATCCAGGTTTTTGGTTTTTTCCAACATTTGCTCAACTATTTGCAATGAAAAAATGGGCTGGGTCATGGCAAAGGTCGCCCCCAAAGAGACCTTTTTCTGCAATCGATTAATTTGAGTAGTGGGGTTTTGGGCTCGAAAACTAAAAGCAGCACCTATGGAGAAATTGGTCTCTTTCTTAATAGACCTGCCCGCCATATTAACGCCACGATTAAATTGACTAAGCATGCGCAACAAGCCATAAGAACGTAAATCAAAAACTCCGCTCACTCCGGGTTGATCCGTGGCGCTTGCCGAATCGCCGCTCACCGCTAGCACGCCTTCAATACCTAGCAGATGCGCTTCCATCATCCTTGACTGAAGCCCCAAGGCGTTTATGTCCCGCCCGGTCTGGTGAATAATAGTTTGGATACCAGTCTGTTTACGGATAAGAGATGCAACACCCAAATTACCGGTTCGTAAAATAGCCAAGGGATTTTCTCCCAAGGAGATAGCATCAGTCCCTGCCTCAGCCAACTGCTTGGCTCCCTCAAGAACGGAATCCACATCCAGATGGGTCGGGGGATCTAGCTCCACTATAATTGGAAGTCGTCCAGGCTGCAATCCGCTCAGGAAACCACCCGGTTTTTCCTTTAAAAATTCCTTATGCTCTTCCTCTGTTACCGAAATGGTCCTTTGCTTTTTATCACGAACCGGTCTAATTTTAAGAAAAGAACGAAATTCATGGATATGGGCCGGAGTGGTTCCACAACACCCCCCGATAAGACGTACCCCTCTATCTATCATTTCAGTCGCGCGACGAGCCATATAAGATGGCTGGGCCGGATAAACTAAACGATCACCCTCTTGCTCAGGCATCCCCGCATTTGGAAAGGCAGACAAGGGAAGCCCTTCCTTAGCCAAAGG
>Ga0224507_10000941_pt1 | contig 11547 bp, 7 predicted proteins | sample SF_Jan12_sed_USG_3_FD_170159 | JGI IMG/M metagenome (GOLD analysis project Ga0224507, IMG submission 170159) | Sediment microbial communities from San Francisco Bay, California, United States - SF_Jan12_sed_USGS_13 | ecosystem: Environmental > Aquatic > Marine > Sediment | place: USA: California...
CCGTTTGGCGCGGTGTTCACCTACTATCTGCCCGAGGCTGTCCTGAGCAAGAAGGACCAGCGGCGGGAGAGCGAGAAGGTCCTGGAGGCAGCAGGAAAGAACACACCGTTCGCCGGATGGGAGTCCTACGAGGCAGAGCAACTCGAAGGCGCGCCCGCCATGTTGCTGACGGTGACCGATTCACAGGGCAAGGTTGTTCGTCACCTGGAAGCTCCGGCGGAGGCCGGTTTCCACAGGGTTGCCTGGGACCTGCGTTACCCGGACGTCGCCCCCTGGGTGGCCGAGGATCAGCGCAGCCCCTGGGATAATCCCGCCGGCGTGTTGGCGGCCCCGGGAACCTACACCGTAAGCCTGTCTCGCCGGGTGGACGGCAAACTCCAGCCCACCGGTGAAAGCCAGGCATTTAACGTGGTATCCATTCGCGAGCCGGTGCTGGCCGGATCCGACCAGTCCCAGCGGGTTGAATTCTCGCGCCGGGTGGATGAGTTGGGTCGCCGTGTGAACGGTGCGGCCTCCGCGTTGGACGAGCTTGCCAAGGACCTGGACGCGATAAAGGACAGCCTGGTTCGTTCCACGGCTGATCAGTCGTTGTACGCCCAGGCTCATGCCTTGCAGCAAAAAGCCAATAGACTGGTCATGGCTATTAATGGCAATTCCAAGCGCCAGATGATGGGTGGAGGTGGGCAGCTGCCCATCTCGGCAAGGTTGGGGGTTGCTGCAATTGGTGCACGGGCCACTGCCTATGGACCCACCCAGACCCAGCGCGACAGCCTGGCTATCGCCGAGGAGGCGTTCTCGGCCCTGGAGCCCGAGCTGGATGAACTGGTCAACAGGGAACTGCCGGAGCTCAAGGGGCAGATGAATAGCACGGGCGTACCGTGGACGCCGGGCAGGGGTATTCCCCGCCTGTAATCGGGATTTGTGTATGGATGGCAGACTTGGGTCTGCCATCCTGCATATCGGGCAGTGGGCCGAGAGGCAAGGTGCGCTGCCTTTTCGTTTTTAGAGTTTTTGCCAGGGAATGTTAAGTGACCAAGCCATCAGACAATGCCGAGGAAAGTAATACCTGGAACCGCCAGATTGATGACAAGGGTGAGTTCGTTCGTAAGGAAACCGTTTTCCATTCATGGATCAAGAGCGACGGAAGCAGCGATTTTCGTCCCGAGACGGACCGCTATCACCTCTATGTTTCTCTTGCCTGCCCGTGGGCTCACCGAACCCTGATCTATCGCAAGCTCAAGGGGCTTGAGTCAGTGATCAGCGTGGATGTGGTCGATCCTATTCTTCCGGGACAGGGGTGGACCTTCGAGCAGAGTTCTCCCGGGGCCACCGGCGATACAGTCAACGGCCTGGATATTCTCAGACAGGCTTATGAATTGGCCAGCCCCGGCTATGACGGCGTGGTGACGGTACCGGTGCTGTGGGACAAGGCTCGGAAGACCATCGTGAATAACGAGTCCTCGGAAATTATCCGGATGTTTAACGCGAGGTTTCAGGACCTGGCGAATAATCCCGAATTGGACCTTTACCCCGAACCCTTGCGTGACTCCATCAACGAGATAAACAGCTGGGTGTACGACGAAATCAATAACGGTGTGTACCGTGCAGGTTTTGCCCGCACCCAGAAGGCTTACAGCTCGGCGGTGTCCCGGCTGTTTGCGGCACTGGATCGGGCGGAAGCCATCCTGGCAAGAAGTCGCTACCTGTGCGGAGACACCCTGAGTGAGGCAGATATCCGCCTTTTCGTGACCCTGGTGAGGTTTGATGCGGTATACGTTACCCACTTCAAGTGCAACATTCGGCGGATTGTCGATTATCCGAATCTTTGGGGCTTCACCCGGGACATCTATCAAATTCCCGGTGTGGCGGAGACGGTGAATATGGAGCACATCAAGCGCCACTATTTCGAGTCTCACCGGCACATCAATCCATTCGGCATCGTGCCTGACGGGCCGGAACTGGACTTCACCACGCCTCACGGCAGGGGATGAACTTGCCTGGCGACGGGTTTGCCGTCAACTAACCCCGGCTTCCCATTTAAAAAGCCCCTGCTTCAGAAATTGAAACAGGGGCGTTTTTGTCGTGTCTGTGCCTAGCGCCTGCGGGGCGTGGGCCTGGTGGCGGAGGGCAACTGCGAAGGCCTTCCGCCTGATGGAGGCCGTGTCCCCGGGGGTCTGTTAGCCGGTGGCCGGCTTGGAGGAGGGCCTACCGGTCGTCCGTAACCCGGGGGGTAGCGGTAGTAGGGGTCATACCAACCACTGCCGCCGTAATAGCCGTAGCTCACACCGACATGGACACTGGTACTGGTGCTGTCGCAGCCGGCGATGAATAGCGCGGGCAGGAATCCGAGCAACAGGGCGAACAGAATGCGTCTGATACGGTTCATTGGCTCGCCTCCGTGTTGTCCTCGGGGTAATCCCAGGTTACCAGTCCCATGTAGGCGCCCGAGGGATCCTTGATCACCGCCAGGCGGCCATCGAGTACCTCTGGAGACGGTGCGAACAGGATGGTTCCGCCCAGTTCTTCCACCCGTTTCAGCGTTGCCGGGATATCAGCGACCTGCACGTAGCCCAGCCAACTGGCCACCCCTTTTTCGGCGTCTGCGAGGGAATTGATGCTGGCTCTGAGGTAATCCTGGCTGGCGATGATGTACTGACCTTCAGAATCTTCCCGTTCGAAAACCTCACACTGGCAAATGCCCTCGTAAAGCGCAGCCGAGGCCGCTGGATCAGCGCTGTACAGCTCTCGCCACAGCCACTCGCCATGGGTTGATCTGTAGTCTTCCGGATCGCCGGTGGATGAGCGCATCAAGCCCACCAGGGCCTGGTCGGGCCCCATTACGATGGCGAACTCTCCGCGCTGATCAAAGCTGCGACGGCTGAGTACGGTTCGTCCTCCAGCGTCGGCCACCAGATTTTCGGCGCGAGCCACGTCGTCTACCGACATATAGTGGATCCAGCGTCCATAGGGCGTCTGCTCGTCAGGTGCCTCGTGGTAAGCGAGCCCGGCGACGGGACGGCCCTCGATCGTGAACAATCCATAGGTTTCCGGGGCTGGACGAATTTCCTGCCAGCCCAGGTTGAACAGTGATGTGTAGAACGTCTTGACGCTCTCCACGTCATCGGTCACCAGGTCGGCCCAGACGAATTTACCTGCCAGTACCTTGTTGCTTGGCGGATCGGTCAGGGGTGGGAGCCCGGGCTCCGAAGCCTGGATGGCTGGCGCAGTCAGTAATAGCGCCATGGCGGTCATGCTGATTATTTTCAACGTTTACTAGCTCCATTCCTTGGTAGACGGTGCCCCCATCTTGGGCCAGCCACATGGCAATGCGCAAGGGATAGCCGGTGATTGGCCCGGCGCCTGCGAGCCGCAGAGCCACGTGGGAAGCATTAAAAGAGGCTATAGCGGGAAGCGAATTGGCGAGACAGCATTCCGGATTGGAACCCATCAAAACTTCGTTCATCATCAAGCTACGCCTCTGCGCAAGATTAAGGAGGGAGGCGTCGTGCCTCACATATATAAGAGTCAAACAATGCGCTGGACCGTGGTTGTGCTAATGCTGATTGTGCTGGCATTGCTCTTGTTCGAGATTGCAATATTGTAATCGCGTAACGAATCACGGTGGTTTGGAGTGCCTGTCCATATAAGATGGGCACAAAGGGAGGCTCGTGGCATAGTCTCGGGGTCTTAGTGACTTCCCGGACCGATGCGATGAAGATAGTAGCCGCCCTGTTTCTCTTGTTTAGCCTGAACCTGTCCGCCGCCGAGTTGAGCATTGAGCGCTTGTTTGACGCTCCTTCGCTGTCGGGTCCAACTCCGCAATCCCTGAAGATTTCACCTGACGGCAAGCTGGTGACCTTTCTGCGTGGCAAGCCATCCAGGCAGTTCGAACTGGATTTGTGGGCGAGGAACATCGCCAGTGGCCAGGAGACCCTGCTAGTGGATTCGGCGACCCTGGTTTCCGGCGATGGCGAACTGTCTGATGAGGAGAAGGCCCGGCGGGAGCGCCTGCGCATTGGCCAGCTCAGTGGCATCGTGGCCTACGACTTTTCTTCTGACGGCCGTCGCCTGCTGTTTAGCCTGCAGGGAGAGGTGTATGTCTATGACCTGGGGGATAACAAGGGCGTGAAACGCCTGACCGACAGTGCTTCCCAGGAGATTGACCCGCAACTTTCGCCGGGCGGCACCTTTGCTGCATATGTGAGAGATCAGAATTTATATATTCGGCCGCTTGCCGCTGCCGATGAGCTGCCCATAAGCAGTGACGGGAAAGGCGCAGTGGCTTATGGGATGGCCGAGTTCATCGCCCAGGAAGAGATGGATCGCTACACCGGGTATTGGTTCTCTCCCGATGATTCGCGCATTGCCTACACCCGGATTGATGAGTCCGGCGTTCAGTTGGAAGAGCGCACCGAGATATACGCCGATGGCGCCCGCACTTTCAAGCAGCGCTACCCGGCGGCGGGAACTGCCAACGCAGTGGTGCAATTATTCGTCAGGGATCTGGATTCCGGTGAAGTTCGCGAAATGGACCTGGGCGAGAACAAGGATATCTATCTAGCCCGGGTGGACTGGTTCCCGGACAATCGTCACCTGGCCGTGCAACGCCAGAGCCGTGACCAGAAAACCCTTGAGCTGATCAAGTACGACGCCCTGACCGGCGAGAGCCAGGTGCTGGTGACCGAGACCAGTGATGCCTGGGTGGATTTGCACAACGACCTGCACTTCCTGGAGCGCCAGGACGCCTTCACCTGGAACTCGGCGCGCAGCGGCTATGACCACCTCTACCTGTATTCCAATGATGGAAAGTTGATTCGCCAGCTTACCCGGGGCGAGTGGGTCGTGACCGCCGATCGTCGGGCGGAGTCTTCCATCAAGGCGGTGGACGAGGAGAACGGATTTCTCTATTTCACCGGAACCTACACGACACCCATCGAGCGGCACCTTTACCGGGTGACCCTGGATGGCAGCGCCGCCGACAAACCTGAAAAAATCACTACCGGTTCAGGTTGGCATTTCGTCAATATGGATAAGAAGGGAAGCGCTTACCTGGACAGCTTCTCCTCACCGGACCGTCCGCCCCAGGTGAGCCTGCATAAATCCGATGGCAAACGCCTTGTATGGATTGCCGAGAATCCCCTGGACAAGACCCATCCGTATTACGAGTACCTGGCCGGCCATGGCGAGACAGAATTTGGCAACCTGCCGGCTGAGGACGGGCAGTCAATGCACTATTCGCTGATCAAGCCGTCAGATTTTGATTCAGCACGACGCTACCCTGTGGTGGTCATGGTATACGGTGGCCCGGCTTCCCAGCGTGTCAAAAAGACCTGGGGTGGTGGATTCGAGCAGTGGCTCAGTCGCCAGGGTTACCTGGTATTTGCCCTGGATAACCGGGGCACGCCTGATCGGGGCGCAGCCTTCGAGACACCTATCTACCTTAAAGCGGCCACCGTGGAAGTTGACGATCAACTGGCGGGAGTGGAATTCCTCAAGGGCCTGGAATTCGTCGACCCTTCCCGCATAGGAATTTACGGATGGAGCTACGGTGGCTACATGGCCCTGATGTGCGCAATGAAAACCGATGTTTTCGCGGCGGCCGTCTCGGGTGCACCGGTTACAGACTGGCGCTTGTATGACACCCATTACACCGAACATTACATGGGCGACCCCCGGACGGTTCCCGAGGCCTATGACGAAGCCAGTGTGTTGAGTTATGCCACGCAGTTGCAGACCCCCTTGCTGGTGATGCATGGGATGGCTGATGACAACGTGCTGTTCACCCATTCAACAAAATTGTTCGAGCTTTTACAGCGCGAAAACATCCCATTCGAGATGATGACCTATCCGGGCGAAAAGCATGGATTACTGAGAAACCCCGACGTGGGAGTGCACGGCTATGGCGCCATTGCTGCATTCCTGGACAGGCATCTTGGACCCGGTAAAGACTAAGACGAATTCTATCCCATTATGTGGAATTTATTTAAGTAAATCAGTTAGATAGGTAGTTATCCGCATTGCTCGAGAATGGGTCTATGGCCAACACTCCCCGGAATATCTGAATTTGCCCTGGAGAGTGTTATGAAGGTTACGGTACTTGGTGCGGGATTGGTTGGCGGTGCGATAGCCCGGGACCTGGCCCTGGATGAAGGGTTGAAGGTGTTGTCCATCGACCACGCTCCGGAGCTGTTGGAAAAACTGCAGGCCCAGGCCGATGTCGAGATAGCCTGTGCAGACCTTTCGGACGAGGCAATTCTCAAGTCAGCGATCAGCGATGCAGACCTGGTGGTGAGTGCTGTCCCCGGTAGCATGGGCTACCAGACCTTGAAACGGATCATAGAAGCCGGCAAGGACGTGGTGGACATTTCCTTCTTCGGTGAAGACCCCTTCGAGCTGGATGGCCTCGCCAAGCAAAATGGCGTCACCGCGGTGGTGGACTGTGGCGTGGCCCCGGGCCTGTCCAACGTAATCGCCGGTTACGTGCAAAGCAAGATGGAAAAAATCGACTCCTATATTTGCTATGTAGGTGGTCTGCCACGGGTACGGTCCTGGCCTTACGAGTACAAGGCCGTGTTCTCACCCCGGGATGTGCTGGAAGAGTTCACCCGTCCCTCTCGACTGGTGGAGCATGGCGAGCTGGTCGTGCGTCCCGCCTTGTCTGAAGTTGAACTGATCGATTTCAAGGGCGTGGGTACCCTGGAAGCGTTCAACACGGATGGCCTTCGTAGCCTGGCCCGGACCATGGACATTCCCTTTATGAAGGAAAAGACCATGCGTTACCCCGGTCATGCGAACCTTGTGCGTGCCTTCCGTGACAGTGGTTTCTTCGGCACCGAAGAGATCGACGTGGGAGGCCTGATGGTCAAGCCCATTGATGTCACGGCCAAGCTCATGTTCGAACAATGGCGCATGAAAGAAGGCGAGGAAGACCTCACCGTGATGCAGGTCATCATGGACGGTCAGAAGGATGGCAGGCGGGTGCGGCGCGACTTCTACCTGGTAGATGGCTACGACACGGAAACCCACACCACTTCCATGGCGCGTACCACCGGTTACACCTGTTCCATCGTGGCTCGCCAGGTGATGGAAGGCATGTTCACCCGCAAGGGAATCTGTCCTCCCGAATACGTGGGCGCCACCACCGGTTGCTACGAGCACCTGCTGGTAGAACTGGAGCATCGTGGAATTCACGTTGAAGAAGTCGTTACCGAGACGGAAGAGAGCTCGGAGGAGCGTTTTGTCAGCGTGTTTCAAAGGCAGATTGCCTGATTGAAAGCGGGCGGGGCGCAAGGCCCCGCCCATGTCCATGATCAAATCGAATATTGAGCCGGTGAAGGAATTCCGGGCAGCAAGAGGATGTTTCACATGAGAAAAATGCTCTTGCTTATTATTATTGTCGTTGCCGCCTTGCAATACTTCCAGGCAGAAGACCGGCGAGGGGTTTCTGTGCAGAAAGACTCCCCGCCTGAAGCCACTGCTCCTGCTCAATACCAACAGATTTCATCGCCAAAACCCGTCCCCCGGTTCAGTTGCGACGGTCGCCAGTATTGCAGCCAGATGACCTCCCGGGCAGAAGCGGAGTTCTTCGTACGACATTGTCCCAATGTGAAAATGGACGGTGACCGTGACGGGATTCCCTGCGAGAACGACACTCGCTTCTAATTCCAGGTTGGGGGTCCATCCCCGCATGCCATCCCTGGACCGCCAAGCAAGCTCATGGCGGCGGGCGCTGTCAGCGCAGGTGACAGCCCGCAGACAGCACCCGGTACCCAGCATAGACAAGCCCGGGCTCAGCAGCTGAGCCAGTCAGGAATTAGGGTAACTGTCACCAAAAAAAAGGGCCCGGCGTGAACCGGGCCCCGTGGTCTTCTGTTTTCTGTAGAGGTTTAGCGGGTCGGTGTGCTGACGTACTTGATGCCGCTCTGCCTGGCCCATTGGTTGATGGGCTCGATATCCTCACGGGTTACTCGCTGAAGCTCTGCCTCCAGGGTGGACCAACTGGCTTTCAGGTCCGCAAGACGTTCCAGCGCACCGGCGCTCACTGGCGGGCCGGAACCGTCCATGACATCCAGCACGTGGTGAATCTGCCCGTCCAGCATGGTGGGCCAGCCGTCCTCGTCCTCCAGTGTCCCGTGATTTCTCTGGGTGATCTGATCCTCCCAGCCATCGATGGCCGTGATGGCCCGGCTGCCGGCCTTGTGCAGCAATTCTGCATCCGGGTAATCAGCCATCAGGGTCTGGATTTGGGAACGTGACTTGCGGGCCGCCTCCAGGGTGCCCAGTACATGCCTGAGCAGGGAATTTACTTCTTCCACTCGGGCTTCAAGGGTCGCAATTTCTTCGTCACTGGCCTGTACCCTGGGGTCGGCGTGGACGGCGAAACTCGCTTGCTGGCTGGTATCGCCCAGCGTGACTTTCACGGTATATGTTCCGGGGACCACTCGCGGGCCACTAAAGCCACCGGCGTACAAGGGCACCTTGTCCAGGCAGGGCATGTTCTCCTGGCGTAAATCCCAGTTCCACTTGTTCAGACCTTGTTCCACGGTCGGATACTCGAATTCCGGGATCTTGCGCGCGTCTGCGTTACGCAGGCGGCAACGCTCGAAGTCGCTTTCCTCGCTGGAGTAGCTGCGTACCACGGTTCCGGCGGCATCCAGGATGTCGATGGCCAACGGACCTTCGACCTCGTCCTTGATGTAGTAGTACAAGGTGGCGCCACTGGGGGGGTTGGCGGCCTCAAATTCTCCCTGGCGGCCGCCGCTGGATACCAGCAAGGCATCGGCAGGAGCAAAGACATGCAGTGGCTTGTCGGCGATCTCAGGGGACGCCTGGCGCAGCAACGACAGGTCATCCAGTATCCAGAACCCCCGGCCCTGGGTGGCCGCCACCAGTTTGCCCTGGCGTACGCTCAGGTCGGTGATGGGCACTGGCGGCAGGTTAAGGTCCAGGGACTGCCAGTCGCCACCGTCATTGAAGGAGACGAACATGCCTCCCTCGGTGCCGGCATACAGCACGCCCTTGCGCGCCGGGTCCTCACGCACCACGCGTACGAAAGTGTTTTTGGGCAGGCCCTTGTCGATACGCTTCCAGCTCTTGCCGTAGTTGTCTGACTTGTAGATGTAGGGGTGGAAGTCATTGAGTTTGTAGCCGGTGACAGCCAGGTAGGCAGTAGCTGGATCGTGGGGGCTGAGTTCGATGGCGTTGATCATGGCCTCGCCCTTGTGTTTCGGGCTCACGTCCTCCCAGTTGCCGCCGCCGTCGCGGGTCAGGTGTAGCAGGCCGTCATCGGCGCCCACCCAGATGGTGCCCGCCTCGTGGGGGGACTCAACGATGTAGAAAATGGTGTGATAGAACTCGGCGCCCACCGACTCGTTGGTGATAGGTCCACCATTGGTGCCCAGGCGGGTGATGTCATTGCGCGTCAGGTCCGGGCTGATTTCGGTCCAGGTTACGCCCCGGTCCGAGGTCTTGAGCAATTTCTGGGCACCGTAGTAGATCACCTTGGGATCATGCGGCGAGATGGCCACCGGCGTATTCCAGTTGGCCCGGTATTTCAGGTCCTTGGGATCCAGTCCGTAGACATACTGGGGATAGGGTTTGATCTCACGCAGGCGACGGTTTTCAACGTCGTATTCCGTGAGGGTGCCATTGATGGTGGTGGCGTAGATCAGCCTGGGATCGTTCTCGTCAAACACGATGTGAGCGCTTTCACCACCGCCAACCGGGAAGTAGTCCTCGCGGCCGATGCCGTTGTCCCAGGTAGCGCTGGCGATCGCCACGGTGCTGTTGTCCTGCTGCCCGCCATAGATGCGGAACGGAGTAAGGTTATCGGTTGTAACCCGATAGAACTGGGCGGTGGGCTGATTCATCAGGGTCGACCAGGTCTTGCCGCCGTCCAGGGTGACGCTGGCGCCGCCATCACTGCCGTTAATCATGATGCTGCTGTCGTTGGGGTTGATCCAGTGATCGTGGTAGTCGCCGTGGGCGGTGTCGACCCGTTCGAAGCTCTTGCCGCCGTCGATAGACTTGAGCAGGGGCACGTTTTGAATCCACACGGTGTTCTCGTCGTTCGGGTCGGCAGTGATGTGGTTGTAGTACCAGGCCCGGGACTGGATGACCCGGGTTTCATTCACCAGTTCCCAGGATTCACCGGCATCGTCACTGCGCCACAGCCCACCCTCGCCGGGGTGGGCCTCGACGATGGCGTATAGGCGGTCGGGATTTGCTGCCGGCACGTCGATGCCGATCTTGCCAACCATCTCCGGCAAACCGCCGGTGAGCTTGGTCCAGTTGTCACCCCCGTCTGTGGACTTGAAGATGCCCGCGTCGGTGCCTCCGGAGTGCACGTACCAGGGCTTGCGGTAATGATTCCACATGGCCGCGTACAGGATGCGGGGGTTGGCAGGGTTCATGACCAGGTCGGAGGCGCCGGTGCTGGAGCCGGTCTTGAGCACCTGCTCCCAGGTCTTGCCGCCGTCATTGCTGCGATAGACGCCGCGTTCGTCGCTGGGTCCCCAGATCTGTCCCTGCACGGCCACGTACACCAGGTCCGGGTTCTGTGGATGAATCTTGATACGTGATATCTGCCCGGCGTCGCTCAGGCCAATGTGCTGCCATGTCTTGCCGGCGTCGGTGGACTTGTAAACACCGTCGCCATGGCTGGTGGTCACGCCGCGTATGGGCGCCTCGCCGGTACCGACGTACAGCACGTTGTTGTCAGATTCGGAGACCGCCACGGCACCTATGGTGCCCACATTGAAGAACTCATCAGAAATGTTTTCCCAGGTGGCGCCTGCGTTCTCGGTTTTCCATACGCCGCCGCCTGTGGCACCCATGTAGTACAACCAGGGCTTGTCTGCTACGCCGGTGACCGTGGTGACGCGGCCGCCGCGATAGGGTCCGATCATGCGCCACTCAACGGCGGACAAGACTGCCGTATCTATGGTGTTCCTGGACAGGGCCGGCGCGCTGGCTATTAGCAACATAGTTGCCAGACCCAATCCCGTCGCGAACCTGGAAAATCTGGAGAAAGTCATGTGGTCACTCCTGGGTGTTAGTACAGTTTTTATACAAGTTTAAAGTACCGATCGGTCAGGCTTCGCTGCCCAGACCTCGCGCCATGGCGGCCTGGTAGGCCAGGTTGGCAATGGCGGTGTCTTGCACGCCGGTTCCGGTGAGATCGCAGACAATCACCTCTGAAGGGTCCTTGCGGCCGGGTCGCAGTCCTGTCGTGAGTTGTCCGAGTTCATCGACCTGCATGTTTTTGGGAAGTGCATCATCCGTGCACAAGTGCTGCAGTTCGCCGTTGTGGGTGCATTGAGAAAGTCTGTCGCAAACCACCCGGTCGGCCTTTCGCAGAACATCCGCTTCCAACTCCTGCTTGCCGGGAAAGTCGGCGCCGACCGCACAAATGAATAACCCAGGGTGCAGCCATTCGGCCTTGATCAGTGGCGTGTTGCTCGGTGTGGTGCTTATCACTACCTGGCTTTGCCGGGTCACGGTTTCCAGATCGGAAGCCTCGACTGTCACCTCCAGCGCCGACTGCAT
>Ga0224507_10000944_pt1 | contig 11537 bp, 9 predicted proteins | sample SF_Jan12_sed_USG_3_FD_170159 | JGI IMG/M metagenome (GOLD analysis project Ga0224507, IMG submission 170159) | Sediment microbial communities from San Francisco Bay, California, United States - SF_Jan12_sed_USGS_13 | ecosystem: Environmental > Aquatic > Marine > Sediment | place: USA: California...
GTTTTTTTGGCTATGTCGGATCCAGGTTTGTTGTTTGCTGATTGTTTGCAATACAGCAAGTATTTGCATCATGGCGGTTTGGCAGTTGCCAACCGGCGGGGTCAAATTATTAAACAATGTAATGGTTCGCGTTTATTCATCCCTGCCAGTGTCCTTAAAATAGCTACTGCGTTAGCTTCCATTAAAATACTGGGTGAGCAGTATCGTTTCACAACTGAATTTTATTTTGACCCTTATAGCCAAGTCCTTACTATCAAGGGGTTCGGCGATCCTTTGTTGGTTTCCGAGGAGGTTGACCGGATTGTCTTTGAGCTCCGGAAGCGAGGGGTGAGTAATGTTGCCGGGATTATCGTGGATGATTCGGCATTTGAACTTGAAGACACGGTTCCCGGTGGAGGGGAGAGTGATAATCCTTATGATGCCCCGGTTGCTGCAACGTCGGTTAATTTTAACACCGTTGCTGTTAAAATTAATCCGGGGGGCGAAGTGCAAACTGCCGAAGTTCAGACCCCTTTTGTGCCTTTGATGGGGGAGCTTGGCATGGGATATGGTGAGGGTGAATATCGTCTAAATATTTGTCAGGGTGAAAGTAACAATCACAATATGACAGCTCGTTATACCGCTGAGCTATTTTTCTCCATTATGCAACGAAGTTCTATTTCGGTCAATGGCTCTTGGAAAAGAGGGAAGGTGTCGGATGGAGCCAATCTCCTATATCGGCATAGGTCCAGTCGTCAATTGTCGGAAGTGATAGCTCTCTGCCTCCAATACTCTAATAATTTTACGGCAAATTCATTATTTTTGGCTGCCGGGGCAAGGCGATACGGATATCCTGCGACTTGGGAAAAGGGACGGAGGGCATTAAATGAAATCTTGACCGAGTTGTTGGGAGAAGAGATGATGCGTAAGGTTCATGTTCTGGAAGGGTCAGGATTATCAAGGGAAAATCGGATTAGTGTAGATGCGCTTTTGCGTATTCTTCAGCTTTTTAGGCCCTATGATAAGCTGTTACCTGTTAAGAGGGGTGTATTACTTAAATCCGGTACCATGCGTGGGGTGTACAGTTACGCCGGTTATCTGAGTGAGGGAGGAGCTGCATTTGCTATCCTATTAAATCAGGCCGAAAATACCAGAGACACATTGCTTGATAGTTTGCGACCTCATTGATACACTACGTCATAGGATTCTTCCCATTTCCATAAGTAGCCAAATCCACGCCAGCGAGTCACATGGCCTTCGTTAAAAGCGGTTGAATTAAAATCTTTTGAGTTATCGGCCATCTCCCACCACGCCTTTTTTGTGATAATTATGTTGAAGAAAAATTGTTCCTGCAAGTGCAGATAGCGATATCCAGAGCCGCCTGGGCCGACTGTGATGTGGCTGGTGTCAATTCCGTGAAAAGCGCCTAAATAAATAAAAGGCAGAAGGGAAATTAATACCACGATTGTTTTGCGAAAATTGGTGATAATTTCTCGCAGTATTTTGATATCAGGGAGAAAATCCTTTAAGCGTTTTTTCTTTGCCCATAGGATTATCTCCCCAATGATGTTGGAGAGGTGTTTAGAGAGTTTCACCGTCTTCAATGGTTTTCTTATCAGCGTAATCAGCTGATGTGGTGTTGGTATGAATGATGCAATTGCGGCCGATACTTATTCCGGGAGCTACTTCGGCTTTTTTACCGATTAATGTGATACCCGTGTAGAGATGGGTGGGATAGAGTCGATTGACAGTGTCTTTGTTTCCTCCGTGACCTATAATTGCTTTTTGGCCGACGCGAACCTGTTTGTCACAAATAACCAGGTCAACGACCGCATCTTCTTCTATAACCGAGTCAGCGAAAATAACAGAATCTTTAATTATCGCGCCTTTGTGGACATGAACTCCAGGGGATAGGACTGAGTTGATCACAGTACCTTCTATTATACATCCTGCCGATATCATAGATGAATTAACGTGGCAGCCACTGGCTAATCTGGCGGGTGGCCGATCCATTGTTAGTCCGTCTGCATCAGGGTTGGGGCGTATCCCCCATTGTTCGGTGGAAAGGTCGGAATCGGGTCGGATTGCATCCATATTGGTGTCCCAGTAGGACTGGATGGTACCAACATCACGCCAATATCCTTCAAAGGGGTAGGCGTAAACTCGGTCCTCGGCCAGAGCGCGTGGGATGATGTGCATGCCAAAGTCGATTTCTTTTTTGTCCTTGGCCAGAGAGTTGAGTAAATATTGAGTGTCGAAGACATATATGCCCATGGAAGCTAGGTCTGTTTTAGGTTCCTTGGGTTTTTCCTCCCAATCAATGATTCGATTGTCATTGTCCACTATGCCGGTACCGAACTCATGGATTTTTTCCATGGGAACCTTCATCATTCCGATGGTAACGTCGGCTTTTTTCTGGCGATGATAACTTATCATATCATCCAGATCCATGCGGTAGATGTGGTCTCCAGAGAGGATAACCACTTGTTGAGATGGATTGGCCTTTATGAAGTCGATATTTTGTCGTATTGCATCGGCCGTTCCTTTGTACCAGTCTGAATCTTTTTCTCCGGTGCGGGGGGGAAGAATTTTAACTCCCCTGGTACGACCTGTGAAATCCCAAGCCTCACCCGTGCCGATGTGGCGCATGAGTGATAGAGGCTTGTATTGGGTTAAAACCCCCACTTTGGTCAAGCCTGAATTCATAACATTACTTAGGCTGAAGTCAATGATTCGATATATACCGCCGAAGGGTACGGCAGGTTTGGCTCGGTGACCAACCAGGATGTTTAAGCGGCTGCCGATGCCTCCAGCTAAAAGAAGGACAAGGGCTTTTGATGCATATCTCATTGTAATACCTCCCCTTGTTTCAGGCCCTGGGCTGGCCAGAGGGATGGTTCGATGTTGGGGTGGACTGTGCAGCCGCCTTCTATGACCAGTCCGTCGGGAATGATATTATTCCAGCCAATAACGGTAATGTCTCGTTCGTTTGACGTAGATTCTTCCAGGCAACCGACCCGTGACCCTTTGCCGAAAGTAGTGTTGACGTCACTGACTATCTTATGGAGACGGGCATCTTTTTTAACAACATTATTGAAAAAGAGAACTGAATCTTCAACAATGGCATTTTTTTCAACTTTTACGCCTGGGAAAAGAATCGAATTTCTAACCGTACCTTCTATGACGCATCCGTTATATGCCATGGAGTTATCCACTTCACCATTAGGGCCGATGAGTAAGGGTTGGCAATCGCGAATACCCCGATGTTCTAAGTTAGAGCGAATTCCCCATTTTTCCAAATTAATTTTTGGATTCGGTCCCAGAAGATCCATACTGGTTTGCCAATATTCTTCAACAGTTCTAGTGTATCCCCAGTAGTCGTGGTATTTGTAACCGTGCACCTTATAATTGCGTTTCATCATTAGAGGAATGATGTCTCGACCAAACTCGTAGGATGTATTGTGCTGATTAATTGCCAGTATTTCGTAGAGGACTTCGGGTCGAAAGCACAGAATAGTTAGGGAGGCCCAATTACACTTGGGAGTATCGGGTTTCTCCTCATAGGAGAGTAGTCGTCCCCCTTGCTCGTTACCTTCCGTAATTTCACCGATTCCAAAGCGGTGTGCCTTGTCCGATTTTACTTGTACGAATGCCGCTGTCAGGTCTGCTCCCACCTCGTTGTGATAACGGACCATCTTACGGTAATCCATCTGGTAAATATGATCTCCAGAGAGGACTAGGATTTCGGAAGGATTGTGGTATTTTACAAAATCGAGGTTTTGATATACCGCATCGGCGGATCCTCGGTACCAGTGGGGGTTATGGTAGTCCTTGAAAGGGGGGAGGATGGAAATGCCACGGTGTCTCCCTATCATGTCCCAAGCCGCTCCAGTACCTATATGATTAATCAAGGAGTAGGAACGATATTGACTCAGGATAGCGATAAGCTCTATGCCTGAGCGCATTAGATTAGTGAGAGGGAAATCAATTACTCTGGCAAATCCTCCGAAAGGTACGGCTGATTTTGGTCGGTAATGGGTAAGGACGCCGAGTTCGTCGACGCGGCCGCCAGCTAGGATCATAGCCAATGTGGAAGGTTTGAGCATAAGCAACTACCTTTAGATTGATGACTAGGTGAGAATGTATACTATTTTATTCCGAATGACTCATTATAAGCAAGGTAGAAATAGTTACCATCTTTGATGGATGATGTAACCTATTTTTTTTGCAGATGATCTTAAATATGGATGACTAGGGCATGTGTTTGGTGCCCAGTCTAATGAGAAAATTGGTTGTGAATTCTTGATTTTCCCTGAGAGGTAGGTTTTTTAAAGGAACTTCGGCTCGGGCAGCTTCCTTGTGTCCCCCGGCAGAACCATATTCTGAGAAAGTTCGTTGAGCTAGTTTGCCAGCATTTTTTCTATATCCATCACATCGAAAAATCACTACCAGTTTTTCTCCATGGATACCTGAAACGATAACCCAATCGAATTTATCAACATGATTAAAAAAATCAGCGATTATTACTAGAATGTCAGGGGTGGATACTCGTCCTAGATGTACGTAGGCACGTCCCTTGCTCACTCTAACTTCATTGAGGGCAATCTTGAAATACTTAAGTTCAGAGCGTCTGAGTTCAGTTAGCTCTATTTTGCGTACAAGGTTGCGGTTTGCAATATTGAAGAGGTATCGAAAACAGATACCATCGGCGAGCTGGGCACTTTTTTCAAAATTTTGAGTGTCAACTTTGATGCCATAGAAGAGTGCGGTGGCGAGATTTACCGAGAATTTGATGTTGGCGGCTCGGAGGTATTCAACCATGATGGAAGAAACTGCTCCGTATTCTGGTCTGATGTCAATAAATTTGGCATCCCATCCGTTAGTAACAGGGTGATGGTCAATGATAATATCAAAATCTATTTTTTCAAAACAAGGTAGATGACTCGGTTGGGAGTCAAGTAGTACACGCTTGTCATACTCTTTGACTTTTAATGTATGAAGACGTTCAATAGGAATTTTGAGCCTATCGACCATGGCAATATTGTTGAGTCGCCGAATTTCGTTAGGGTAGCCGATAGTGACATTTTTTACCCTATAACTCAGGAGCCGTTTAACAGCCATTGCACTTGCCAATGCGTCAGGATCGGCATTTATGATTAGGAGAACATCATCATCGCGGTCAAAAATTTCCCAAAAGCCTGTGAGTCTATCTTTTGCGGAGTTACGACTTGGGCTACGAGTGATGGTTTCAGCTATTTTTTCATATCTTCTAGTTGTCAAAAGAGTACCTGCGAAAAAAAACCGTTGCTTTAGTAATAGTGAAAAGCGACGGTGTTGTTGTTAGATCAGTAGGGGAGGGGGATAGATGTTATTGCTGTTGTTTTGGTGAAGCATGTTTTTAATTATCGTTACGTATTGAGGCGATAATCACTACTCCTCATTTTTATTTTTCCCATTATGTTCATATATCCGCTAAGGTAAAGACTACGATAACACAGAACGTATAGGAAATGCAAGTAAGTGCTTTGGTATAAATGATTCTGTGTAAATTCTTGACATTACAGTATTTTCTTGTTGATCGAGCCTTATGGTAAAAGATAATTTATGAGTAGCATTTCGAAAACAAATGTGAGATGAAAATATTAATTAGCATAGGTGATACTGATATATAGTTGGTGGTTCCTTGGATAGGGCAAGGTAAGTTTGAGAAAAGTTTAAATGCTTGATAGTAGATTTAGCTATGGACTTTATTATTATATTATTATTTTTGTCACGGCAACAGTTGAATAGAAATACTATGTGCTTGTTTTCGTTTTTTGAAAAATATTATATTATTTTCGCAGTTTTGGAATATTTAATATTTTCCGTGGCCCTTAATTCTCGCAGCGAAATCTTTTAGACGGTTTATGATGATATATTTCCTACCGTTTGCTTTTTATCCAATCTTTTGACTTTTTTTTGTTCATTAATAAATATACTAAAATCATAGCTGAATAGGTGTTTGATAGCAATGGTTATCAGATATAGGAAGGCTAGTGGTAGGATGATTGTTTGGGAAATAAAGAGGGTAATCAAATCAAAAATATTATCCAATGATTTGGAGAGCAGATCTTCCATTTCATCTATTTTTTCGGGAAAGTTCAAGCTTTGTTTGGCTCGAGCGTAAAAAGATTGTTCGTTGGAAACATTCATCTGACCTATTTGATCATGGGCCGTTTGTAATTCATTAGTTTTTTGAGTGATTAGATCGTCGATGTAATATTTGGAAATGGTATGTCCGGTAAATGAGATGGTTGGGAGGACGAAACGTAGGACGATTGTGAAGAGAAAAATTTTTGAGAGTATGTTGAAGGTATTTCGGTCAATATAGTTTTTACACAGGATGAGTAGGTAGAGACAGAACACGCTAATGAGCACTAAGTAACGTATAGCTGGGGTAGCCGTGAGGGTTAATAGAAGTTTTTGGATCCCAAGGGATGTCGTGGCCATAAGAATTACCACGGAGAATCGCTCTATTAGATCATTTAAGGGGTCAAGAAATTGGCCCACGGCAATGGTTAGTCCCATACCTCCGGGAGAGGCGGAGATCTCGGTCTCCTGAGCAACTGAAAGAATAGAATTGATTCCCCGGACTACAACATAGGTGGCTGCAGCGCGTTTTAAGCCCTCATTGTAATATTGTTTGCTCTCAATGCTGGTGAGGGAAACGAAATTAAAAGTAAGGATGAAGAGTAAACATATGGCGAGAGAAAATCTTTTGATCGACATGGGGTATTGAATCTGTTAGTTGCAAACCCTGTGACCAGGTTTGGAAAATTTTATAATGGCACGAGATGTCATTTTTTCTTTATCCATTTTAGGGTACAAGCTGGATGATAATTTATCAATGTTGAATATAGAATTAAGGTGCTGTTTGGTTCAGTGGTAATTGAAAAAAACGGTAACTTGTCATGGTTGGAAGGTGTAGAATATGGAGAGAGTGGAAATACGAACTGATACTATTCGGCTATCACAATTTCTTAAACTGGCTAATGTTGTCGGTTCAGGTATTGAAGCCAAATTTCTCATTCTAGATGGAGAGGTGGAGGTAAATGAGCAATGTGAGACTCGTCGTGGACGCAAACTGCGCTCAGGTGATCAGGTTAGGGTTGGAGATGAGCTGTTTTTAGTTGTTGTGTCGGCTGAGTGATGAACCCGGCAAATATTCGTTGCTTTTAGACGGATGCCTGCCGGGTATATATGATTTGTTTGGTGGTAATTATTAGTCAGACCGCTTGTAAGGTAAATAATTGTAGGGCATGGGCGGTGCAGAGGGTGACGCAAGCGGGTTTGAGGCCATTATCCAATCTGTCCATGCAGTAATCACATTTTACGGCCTTTTTGGTTTCGGGATTGAATTGAGGTGAGTCCCAAGGACATATATCGGCGCAGGACATGCAACCTATACATTTTTCCTCATCTATATATACAATTCCGTCGTCTCGTTTTTTCATGGATTCCGTTGGGCAGACAGGAATACAGAGCGGGTCTTCGCAATGATGACAGGACTTGAAATGGGTGATGGTTTTGGGAAATCCTTTTACCATGCGTAATGGCTCATGACGGATTTCACAAAGAATGGGCCCAGGGGGCAGTTCTTTGTTGGTTTTGCAGTGAATTTCACAGGCGTGGCATCCGATACACCGTTTAGTATTGAGGCGGATTATATATTTGTTCATAGTTCTACTCTTCTCTTTGGATTTTTTGTGCTGCGTTTGACGGTAACAAAGCATTCGCAGAGGCATAATCCTCCGCCGGCGGGATCCATTTTGTCAAGGAGGCCGGACATGAGTTTTTGGTCACTGAGTCCCGCATTAAAGGATCTTGTTTGTAGGGGAATCTCTCGACCAAATCCGTGTACCATATAGACAGCCTCAGGGTGAAGTTGTTCTGAAATGCGGGCTTTGATGGGGCCGCCATAGTCCTTTGAGGAGACATCAACATATTCGCCTTCCGAAACTCCTAGCTTGGCTGCAATTCGTTTGTTGATCCATAGGGTGTTTTCCGGCATCATTTCGTGCAAAATCGGATTGTTTATCGTATGGCTGTGGGAGTGAAGCGGTGAACGTCCGAAAATAAGTCTGAATTGTCCTTCCGGCGGAGCTTGGGGACTCTCGTAAGGCTTTAGGGATGGGAGGTTTGCATCGCTTAGTTTTTTACTAACCAGTTCTATTTTTCCAGATTCGGTTTTTATTTTGCTCGCCAGTTTATCTCTCTCAATGAGAAAAGGTTTATCTCCTAAGGGAATGAATCCTTTCTCGGCAAAATCCTCAATGCTGAAGTCGGTGTTTTTTAGTTGCCATTCCCATAGTTCTTCTATGGTGTTATAGGGAAAATATTGTCCGAAATTTAATCGGTCGGCCAAGTTTTTAAGGATTTCCCAAACCGGCTTGGTATCGAAAACAGGATCCACCGCTTTACGACGAACGATAAGGCGCGGCTTGGGCCCTTTTTGAGCAGCGATCATGCTGTCACGCTCTAAATAGGTACATTCGGGGAGGATAACATCGGAGTACCAACCGAACTCACTATAATGAGCATCTATGGAAACCAATAGGTCGGTATTATCCAAGGCTTTTTTCTGGGCTTCTGGATCTGGAAAACAGGTAAGAGGGTCGTGTCGGTAGCAAATTACCCCCTTGATAGGATATGGATCTTTAGTGACCATGGTCTCGTAAAAGAGGTGGAAAAGACCGGGCCCCTTATCGAAGTGAAGATGCTTCCATCCCACCCCATCGCCTCTTTTTTGGGTCGGTTTAGGAATTTGAGCATCCAGACTTTGCAGACCTTTGTAGCCGAAGTCACCAGGTCCCTTGGGGATGATTTGTCCTCCTTCTACCTCTAAATTACCCATCAAAATATTGAGGACATGGAGGGCTCGGCTTGCGTAAAAGGAATCGCTATAACGAGAAAGCATCCAGCCGGGATGAAAGATAACTTTTGGTCGGTCTTCCGCCAATTCTTGGACAAATTCCATAATGTGGTTTTGTTTTATGCCACATTCCTTTGCAGCCCACTTGGAATCATAAGGTTTGATAAATTCTACTAGTTGATCAAAGCCGGAAGTAAAACGTTCGATAAATTCTTTGTCATAGGCCTCGGCCTTAATTAATTCATGAATGGTTGCTAAGGCCAAGGCATAGTCGGTACCGGGTCGAACTCTGAAGAATCTACTGGCTTTGACTCCGGTTAATGTTGGTCGGACGTCCACATAGGTCAAACGACCACCGTTATCGAGCATATCGAGTACTTGATTTACCTCAGCCACCCGGAGGGAGGCGAGGATATTACGACCGAATAGAACTAGATGTTTACTATTTTTGATGTCATAGATTAGGTCGGTACGCCCCAGCCCGTAAAGGGAAAGGCTAGCATGATGTACATTACGACCACAGGTCGAGTCGTGATTGGTGAAGTTAGGTGAGCCGAGGCCATGAATGAAGGCCTTGATCATGTCTCCGAAAGGGCCACCTCGGAAACTCATCATTACACTCTCAGGGCCATGTTCTTTACAGATGGCATGCAATTTTTCAGCTATATAATCGTATGCGGTGTCCCAGCTTACTTCGTCCCAACGCCCAGAGCCTCTAGGGCCCGAGCGGATGAGTGGTTGACGAGGGCGTTCACCATCTGCTACCAGAGCTGGACCAGCTGCTCCTTTGCCGCACAACGCTCTATTTAGTAAATGGGGGTTTCCCTCAATCCATTTTACTTTATTGTCTTCAACTTCAACCCGTATGGGACAGCGGACGGTGCACATTCCGCACATACTCCAAATGGTTTTTCTCATGCTCTTTCCTCGTTGGTAAAGAAGGATGGTTTGCCTGTTACGGTATTGTATTAAAGAGTTTAAGCTGTGTAACTGTTAATTTTTATAAGTTATATGTAGGGTTTGATTTTTTTTCTTAAATGCTGTGAAGATGTTTAGTTCACCATGTTTACGTATAAAATATTTCAAAATGCTCATTAAAAAGATCGTGCCGAGATAGCTAATGAAAAAGATAGCTGGAATGTGAAGCCCTGGGAGATCCCACCGATTTTCAGGTAAAGAGAGTATGTATTCATGGCCGAGTCGTTCTAAAATTAAGGGACGAGGAAAATGATGATTTAGCCAGCCCATAATGAGGAAGATGGGTAAAAGGTAAGACAAACCGTATTGGGCAAACCGTTGTGCAATGTAAGTGTTGAATTCTTCGTCTATCTCATTGTCGGAATATTCATAGAGTACTTTTTGGAGTTTCCAGTCATCGAGCAGTTCTAGTTGTTTCTGATCTTTTTTCTTATGGGTTAAAGATTTGAGGAATAATTTTTCCTTTTCTCGGACTTGTAATTTACTTCGAATATACAGAGAAAGAAAAGCTGTACAACACGCAATTATAAACACTTGTAAGGGTAGTGTCATCTTTACGGTTTCCATGGGAAGGAGGAAAAAAAAGTATAGTATTTGATCAAGGGCGATGAAAGCAGGGTAAAGACAGTATTGTGCAACGATATCAAGAATGTTTTCGATAAATAGAGTGATGGTGTTTAACATCGTTTGTAGTCTTTGTTTGTAGTTGTAGCGTTTGTCTGATTTTCCTTAAGGTTAGGAAAAATCAGACAAACGATTGAGGAGTTAACGTAAGAAAGGAATGGCGTTGGTGTATTTAAGGAATACGATGATAAGTGCAAGAGCCAACATCCGTTTGAGAAAGATTTCAGGAAGTCGTTTTTGGATTTTTGGGCCAACCATGCCGCCGCATATTGCACCAGCAGCGATGCCAGCGGCCATGAGCCAGTCAGGCTGGTATCCCATTAGGATGTATTTGGCGATAGCTCCGCATGAGGTCGCAAAAGTACCGGCCAGGGCTATGGGTACCGCGAGATACATGGGGTAACCCATGAGCGTGGTCATAAATGGCATGAACATAAAACCGCCACCAACTCCGAAGGATGCAGCGATCATACCCATTAATATTCCACTGAAAAACATGATAATTGGACGGGCTACAAAGGTCTCGCCCCAAAAACGCATGTTAAATGTAACAGGATTGAATTTGTCAAATTCAACTTTACCCATTTCTGCAGCTTGTCCGGTTTTTTTGGCTTCACTGACAGCGGCATTGAATTTCTGAATAACCGCTTTCATGGCTTTCTTTTTTTCAATGGCACCTGGTAAACTCTCAGTGAAGAGTTTGATACCGATGACTAGACATACTATGCCGAGGTAAAATTTGTAAGCTTTTAGTGGTAAGTATTTAGCTGAATAGGTGGGCCCAAGCCAGAATGCACCAACTAGAATACCTAGGGCAAAAAAGAGGGCTACGGGCCATGCAAAACGTCTTTCTTTGAAATAATTTAATAGGCCGGTAATTGGAGAGCAAAGAGTGAGAAAAAGGTTGGTGGGTTTAATAGTATTGGCGGCGTTGATTCCCAAGGGACCTTTGGTTCCAAGAACAGTAATTTGGAAAGCAGCGGTGAAAAGACCGCCAGCAGCACCCATGATAACAAAAAGTACCCCAATAATAAATGCTCCTAAA
>Ga0224507_10000947_pt1 | contig 11520 bp, 7 predicted proteins | sample SF_Jan12_sed_USG_3_FD_170159 | JGI IMG/M metagenome (GOLD analysis project Ga0224507, IMG submission 170159) | Sediment microbial communities from San Francisco Bay, California, United States - SF_Jan12_sed_USGS_13 | ecosystem: Environmental > Aquatic > Marine > Sediment | place: USA: California...
GAACGCTATTTGGTTTCCCTGGATATTGCTCGATGCCCGATATCCGTTCTGTAATAAACATTATCCCAGCTGATTTGTTTAACTAGCTCGTAAGCAGCTGCCTGTGCTTCAGTAACGGTATTACCCAACGCAGCAGCGCAAAGTACGCGGCCGCCATTGGTTGTTATTTTGCCATTTTTTTGTGCTGTACCAGCGTGAAACACTTTGCAATCAGCAGAGGCTTCCGTAGTTAGGCCGCTAATTTCATCACCCTTAGCGTAATCGTAGGGATAACCGCCAGCCGCTAGCACAACGCCAACAGAGCAGCGCTGATCCCAGTTAACCTGTTGTGAGTCTAGCTTTCCTTCTAACGCAGCTAAACACAATTCGGATAAATCAGACTTCAGCCGCATCATAATTGGTTGTGTTTCTGGGTCTCCAAAACGACAATTGTATTCCAGCACGTTTGGCGTGCCATCAGGGGCAACCATAACGCCAGCGTACAAAAATCCAGTATAGGGATTTCCTTCATCGGCCATCCCTTTTACCGTAGGTTCGATTACTTCTTTCATTATTCGGTTATGAATTTCGGGCGTCACAACTGGCGCAGGTGAATATGCGCCCATGCCACCAGTGTTAGGGCCGGTATCACCGTTGTCTCTGGCTTTATGATCCTGAGATGTTGCCAGTGGTAGAATATTTTTTCCGTCGACCATTACAATAAAGCTGGCTTCTTCGCCGTACAAAAATTCTTCAATTACGACACGGTGTCCTGCATCGCCAAATGCATTACCCGCTAACATGTCATTTATTGCGGTTATTGCTTCTTCATTTGTCTGAGCGAGAATCACACCTTTGCCTGCGGCCAGTCCATCTGCTTTGATAACAATTGGCGCGCCGATTTTTTTCACATAAGCAACAGCTTGATCAATATCGGTGAAATTTCCGTACGCTCCCGTGGGAATATTGTGCCGGGCAAGAAAGTCTTTGGTGAATGCCTTTGAGCCTTCAAGCTGTGCCGCACCTTTTGATGGGCCAAAGCAGGCCAGTCCTTCCGCCTGAAACGCATCGACGATTCCCTCAACTAATGGCGCTTCGGGGCCTATAATGGTGAGAGAAATATTCTGTGTTTTGGCAAAGTCGATAAGTCCGTTGGTGTCTGAGCTGCTTATGTTAATGTTTTCCAGCTTAGACTCCAATGCGGTGCCAGCGTTACCAGGTGCCACGTACACCATGTCGACATTGGCTGATTGTGCTGCTTTCCAGGCCAAGGCATGTTCTCTGCCTCCATTGCCAACAACCAAAATCTTCATTCGTTTTCCTCGTTTTTAAATTATGAAACCGATTATTTTCGGCGATTTTAGCAAATAACCGCATAGTCTGGTAATAAATCAGGCGTTTTTTATTCCTAGCGTATTTGACTATATTTTTATCCTGATTGTACGTTATATGTTAATTGTACTTTCATCCAAAGTTAGATCTCTTTGAGAATCACAGTAACATTGATATGCCTTGGCTTATCTCATATTATTATTCTCAATTATGGAAAATATTTTGATGTTTGATAAGCGTGTCGACAATATTTTATTCAATTTTTCAGGGATGGTTTACATGCAAAAGATATTATTGGCTTTAAGTGTTTTGGGGCTTTCCACGGGTTGCACTGGCGGTGGTGATCATAACGATAGCGGTCACCACGCTTCTGGTAATAAGCACTGGAGTTATGTGGGTATGGAGGGGCCATCGCATTGGGCTTCACTATCTGACGAGTTTGGCTTATGTGAAAGCGGTAATACTCAGTCGCCTATTAATATCGCTGGCGAACACCAAATGAATTTGCGGGATATTGAGTTTGATTACAGTGATTCTACTGATTCGGTTGTAGTCAATAATGGGCATACTATTCAGGTTAATTATGCAGCGGGTAGTTCGGCATTGATTGGCGGGAAAAAATACAATTTACTGCAATTTCACTTTCATAGCCCAAGTGAGCATCAGATTCATGGTAAACATGCTGATTTGGTGGCGCATCTGGTACACAAATCTGATGATGGTCAATTAGCCGTAGTCGCAGTATTGTTTGATAGAGGGGCCAATAATAGCTTTCTTTCCCCAGTTTGGAAGGTTATGCCAACGGCTAAAGGTGAGGCAATTGTCCCTGGTATATTGAGGGTTGAGGATTTGTTGCCCGCAGATAAAGGGTATTTCAATTACAGCGGGTCTTTGACTACGCCACCTTGCTCTGAAGGTGTTAACTGGAATATTTTAACGACTCATGCACCTGTTTCTTCGGCTCAAGTTGTTGCTTTTGCGAAGATATTCCCCAAAAGCATTCGACCGGTTCAAAATGTAAATGATCGAATGATTGGTGTTAAGTAGCGTTTTTTTTAATTAGTTATTAAAAACGGTATCTCTTGTTGTCTTTTTATTAAATATTGTTGAGTATCTGTCCGATAACGAAGGTAAGCTACTGATTTACAGATACAGGATTAATTATGACTCATACTAAAACACCTGAAATTAAAAAAGATGCAATGTATCAATTATTGCGTGATGGAAAGATTAAGGAATTTAATTACCATCGTGACAAAGGTAAGGTGCCTGACTTGGTTAATTGTGATTTTCGTGCAATTGATTTGCAGGGGTTAAATGCGGAAGGGCTGGATTTGTCTGGCTGCTATTTCCGGAATTCGGACTTGAGAGGGATTGATTTTACAAAAGCTAAAATGGTTGGCGCTAGTATTCATGATGCAAAGGTATCGGGTGCTTATTTCCCCACGGATTTTTCGTCTGATGAATTAACAATGTCAATTATTCGGGGTACGCGCTTACGATCAGGGTTGTAAGCATTAATTTAGTGTTTTATCCCAGTTTTGTTTCCAGTTTATGATTTCATCGCCGGGCATCGGCTTTGAAACAAAATAACCTTGGATTACGTCGCACTCTAGTTTTTCAATTAGGTCCCAGTCTTCTTGGTTTTCAACACCTTCAGCGATGATTTTTAGGTTGAGTTTTTTGGCCAGCGCAACGCTTGATTCCAGTATTGCTCGTGCATCATTATTTTTTCCTGCGTCGTTTACAAAAGCCCGGTCAATTTTTAGTTCTGTAAAAGGAATGCGCTGGAGTTGTTCCATTGTTGAGTAACCTGTACCAAAGTCATCAATAGACAGGCCTATGCCTTTTAGTCTCAATCTGGTTAGTACTTCAAGTGAAATAGTCATGTCTTGCATCAATCCGCTTTCTGTAACTTCGCATATTAATTGAGATGCCTCCATGCCTTGTGATTCGATTTGTACCGCCAGTTTTTCGGGTAGCTCAAGACGATTGAGGGAAGATAAGGAAAAGTTAACGGAAAGTTGCAGATCAACGCCTTGTGCTTGCCAAAGCATTTTCTGATGAATTGATTTTTCCAGTACGGCATCTGTTAGTAAGTCGATCAGGCCATTTTTTTCTGCAATGCTAATAAAATTATCTGGCGGGATCATGCCTTTTTCTGGGTGTTGCCATCGAACGAGCGCTTCTACGGCGATAAATTGTTTTGTTTTTACATCAATTTGTGGTTGAAAATAAACAATCAGTTCATCATTCCTTATTCCATTGGCTAAGTCATCTGCGGTTAATACTGATGACTCAGAGCGAAAAGCTTTCGGCGTGACTTCCTGAAGTTTATTCAAAACTTGATGTAAATCGGCTTGAGTCACCGGTTTTTCTAATGCGCCAAGCATGTTTAGCTTATGGGCTTTTGCGAGATCACCAACGGTTTTCAATACGCGTTTATCTTCTCCGCTGATTAGAACGACACCACCTTTGTAATTCAGTGCGGCAAGATGCCGAAGAAACTCTATGCCATCTATTCCGGGCATATTTAAATCACAAATTACTGCACCGAATGTATTCTTTTTAGACTTGAGTATGTCGAGCCCCATTTCACCACTGGTAGCTTTTGTTACTTTATGGATACCTAATGTTCCAAGCACCATGCCGAGTTGGGTTAATGTAAACTTGTCATCGTCAACGGTTAATATATGAGCGCCAGAAAGTAAATCGGCAGGTGGTTCTTTTTGAGAAATTATTTCATTGGATTGTGTATATGAGATAACTTCACTTATTGCCCGATCTAATGCTGGTTGCAGCTCTAAAATAGCTGATTTTTGTTCGAGCTTTCCAAAGCTTTCAATAGACTGGGTAATTTCGGTCAATTTATTCGCGCCTATTGATCGCGCACCTGATTTTATCTTGTGCGCAACAAACGACACAGCATTGAGGTCATTATTTTGCAGTGCTGTTTTTAATTCGGTAACTAGCTCAGGTGTATTTGAAATGAAGCTGTCGATAATTTGCTTCCATATTTCGGGTTGCTCACCAACTTGTTCTCTTAAAATATTTATATCAATAGGCAGGCTTTTTTGGTTGGAGGTGTCGATATATATATTGTTATCAGAAATGGGGTTGGTTTGAATTTGTAGCCATTGCTGAATTATTTTTTTCAAATGATTCAGTTTTACCGGTTTGGCAATATAATCGTCCATGCCAATTAATATACACTTTTCTTCATCTTCTTTAAGTGCATTAGCGGTTAGAGCTACAATAGGTGTCCGGTGATTTTCGTTGCTAGCCTCCTCTTCTAATCGAATTTTTTTTGTTAACTGATATCCATCCATCTCAGGCATGTGACAATCTGTGAGTAGCAAATCATATTTATTTTTCTGCCACAGTTCAAATGCTTCAATTCCATTGCTCGCTATTTGGGATGAAAGGCCGATGGTTTTTAACTGTTGTAATATCAGCTTTTGATTAACAGGATTGTCTTCTGCAACAAGTACTTTTTTTCCAAAAAACGCAGATTTTTCTTTTTTGTTTGGTTTAAGGGTTAAGCTCCCTTCATGTTGCTTTGTGTCTGATTTGCAGGGAATATCAATCCAGAAAGTGCTGCCACTGTTTACGTTGCTATCCACACCAATTGTGCCATTCATTAAATCAACTAATCGTTTGGTGATTACCAGTCCAATACCCGTCCCCTCAACACCTGAGTTTTCGGCGCCTAATCGATTAAATGGTTGGAAAAGATTTTCCTTCTGAGAATCAGAAATTCCTTGGCCAGTATCGCTTATGTTAATTCTAAATTTTTCACTATTAGGTTGAGTGCAGGTAACCGAAACGCTACCATTTATGGAATTATATTTTATAGCATTTGAGATTAAGTTAAGAATAACTTGTTTGAGTCTCATGTAGTCTGCAAAAACGAAGGTGTCCGTTATATATGGCGTTATCTGTAGTTGTATATTATTTTGTTTTGCAAATGGTTGCGAAAGTGTATTGCATTCACCTAAAAGCTTAGTGATAGGTACCTGTTCCAGCGATAGTTCAATATTACCCGTTTCAATTTTTGCTAGGTCGAGGACTTCATTTATTAGCTCTAGAAGATGTTTTCCTGCGATGTATATTTCCTCCCCATTTTCACGAAGATCGGGAGCTAATTTATTGTCTAGAGTAAATAGTTGAGAAAATCCCATAATCGCATTTAGTGGAGTGCGTAACTCATGGCTCATGTTTGATAAAAACTCTGTTTTTGCCGCATTTGCTTTTTCTGCGTCTTCTTTTGCTGATATAAGTTCTTTTGTTAGCTCTACACGCTTGGTAATATCTTGTACAACGCCTAGCATATTGGTGGGGGCACCATTTTTATCTCTTTTTACATCGCCGCGTTCGAGTAAATAACGGATTGTTCCATCAGGCCAAACTACCCTATATTCTATATTGTACTCATCTCTATTTTCTATACATGCAGCTACCGCATTAATAACATTTTGTCGATCACCAGGGTGGATAGCGGCGAGGAAATTATCGTAGGTTGTTTCTAATATTTCTGTCTGATAACCAAACAGAGGACCTATTTGTTCTGACCAGGATAACGTACCTGTTTGTATATCCCAGTCCCAGGTGCCAATATTTGCATAGACCTGGCTTCGGCGAAGTCTGTCTTCATTTATTCGTATATTTCTTTCATTTTCTTTTTGAGTAGTAATGTCGCATACGCTACAAATGATACTTCGGTCATCCAATACGGAAAGCGAAAGACTATGAACAAATTCGTCACCATTTTTACTCTTCCCTATAATTTCTCCACTCCAGCCTTTGTAGTTTTTTATTGCTGGAAATATTTCGTCTTTAAAGTATTGGAGTTCATTGTGTGAATATAGCTCGTTCCAGTGTTTGTTAAGTAGGCTTTCGGTGGTGTCGTGTTCGTATATGTTAGCGAAGGCATTATTGAGATAAGTAAAGTGACCTTCATAATTGATAATGCACATCCCGTCCTGTGCGTTATCCATTGCCCGTTTCTGTTTTAATAGCTCTTCTTCTGCAAGTTTTATTTGTGTAATGTCTGTTCGAACCGAAATATATTGATATGTTTGTTGGTTTGAATCGAGCATAGGAATAATGCTTGATTCGACCCAATAAGGTTTACCACTTTTTCCTAAGTTGCAAATTATACCGTGCCAAGTCTTTCCGTTTAATATGGTGTGCCACATCTCTTTATAAAACTCATCAGGATGAAGTCCTGATTTTACGATGCGGTGATTGTTGCCGATGAGTTCTTCTCGTGAATATCCGCTAATTTCACAAAATTTATTGTTTACAAAAGTGATGTTGCCAGCGACGTCTGTAATGGAAACGATTGAGTGAGAGTTTAATGCCTCACTCATGCTGTTGTAGCGTAATAAAACTTTTTTTAGATTGGGCAATGATATATTTGAATATCTGTCGGTTGTGATTAGTCTGGATATTTGACTTGAAAAATGTTGTGTTGGCGATAATCCATTTGTTGGTGTAGATAATAGTGTGAGGTTTGTCGATCTAATTAATTCACATTGACTGTTGTTGTCAGGAAGCGCGGCAAAGTGCGTACAGGAGTAACTGGGCATTTGTGAAAGGATTGATATTAGTTCTGAGAAGCTTATGTCGCTGAGCGGTGAACCAAGCAAAATTAATCCGGGTACGTTTGTATTAAGTTCTGTTTCAATTGATTCGAGCGAACTGGTTTCAGTCACTGAAATTTGTTGTGCTTCGAGTGCTTTTACAAGTTCAGTGTGCTTGCTGGCTTTAGAGGTGATAAAAAGGATGCCGCCTGGCGAAGCGGGGTTATAGTGAGCGTAATGCTTGATAATGTCGGATAGTAATACGAGTTCAGAGTAGAGGTTTAGTAATATGCTGCAGCCAAGTCTTAGTTTATCTACACGATTTTGAATGTTCGTATTAGAAGAGATGCCGATGTAAGTAGTGTTTTGTTTTTTGTCTATTTTTAAGAGAGATGTATCGTGAGAAGAAAGAGATATGTTGTCGAAATCAAACAAAAAAAATGCTGCATTGGATTCATTTTTAATAATGTTAAATATGTTGGCGGTAGTGCATGGGATATGGGCAATAGAGCGTTGTTCCAAAAAACAGGAGATTGTGCCTGAAGGTTGGAGGTCGTCTGAAACAAGGTATATGTTGCTGCCGTTTTTTTGTACGCCCTGCATTCTCTATTCTCTTATTCTCTTTTCTTAAACATTTTCCTGGGCATAAAACTCTCCAATAGAAGCCAAGTGTAAATATACCCTAATACGAACCATCTTCTATTGCAGTTTTTATTCCGATGGTCACCCATAGGATAGTCGCTCAGGTAATTGTTTTTCACAAGTAATTAATGGTTGGTTAACGGTGTTTGTCTGTCTATTCCCATGGCATGTTTAATGATATGGGATTTTATTGGTGTTAATTTGTCCGTTAGATTAAGGCCGAAGTTTCGAATAGCGGAGAGGGTATTATTATCGTTAGCAAATAGTGTGTGAAATCCGTCCATTGATCCCATCATTAATGCATTGTCACCTTTTCGTCGCCGTTCGTATCGGCGCAGCATTTGTAAGCTGCCAACATCTCGACCTGTTTGTGTCGCGTGAATAATTTCTTCGGCTAAGGTGGCAATGTCGAGAAAACCAAGGTTCACTCCCTGTCCGGCAAGTGGGTGGATGGTGTGGGCAGCATCACCAACCAGGGCTAGTCTGCTTTTACAGTATTGGGTTGCGTGTTGTCTTTTTAGCGGAAAAGCACCTCTGAAAGCAATGGACTCAATGTTTCCTAGTTCGTTCGCGTTTAATGCGGTTTGTAGTTCGGTAATAAACTGGTCTTCTGGTAGTTTAACCAGTCTGTCGGCTTCTTCAGAGTTGGTTGACCAGACGATGGAGCAATATCCGTCAGGTAACGGTAAAAATGCTAGTGGGCCGGTTGGTAAAAATCGTTGTCGTGCACAGTTGTTGTGGTGATGCTCTGTTTTTACCGTTGTGACCAGCCCTTTTTGTGAATAATCACGGCTGTTAATTTGAATGTTGGTGGTGTTGCGTAACCAGGAGTTTGCACCGTCGGCGCCAACAATTAGCTTTGCCTTAAAGGTGCGGCCATCATCAAGCGAAAGCGTCGCATGGTTTTCATCAAAAGAAACTTGTTTTGTATTGACTGGTTCGATGTAATCAATGTTTTCAAGTTGACCCATGCGCTCAAATAGAGCGTTGAGTGTTACTGTGTTTTCAACAATATGCCCTAAATAAGCTGTGCCGATTTCTGCGCTGCTAAATATTATTTCACCATTTCCTGTTGCGTCCCAAACGTGCATGTCTGTAAAAGGAGTGATGCGTAGCTGCGCCATTTTTTCCCACGCGCCAATATGAGTGAGAATTTGTTGAGAGGCGCTGGTTAGTGCGCTTACTCGTAGGTCATAACCTTCTATGGGCCAGCTGATATCTGGCTTTTTTTTATCAAGAACAGCAATGCGTAATTTTTTATCACGCAGCTTAATATCACCTAAAGCGCAGGCGAGGGCGGTTCCGACCATGCCGCTGCCAAGAATGATAATATCGTATTCGGTATTTTTGCTCATAGTGGCAGACCTCGTGAGAGTTTGGGCAGTTTGCCGCTGATCCCCATGGCTTCTTTTGCCAGCAAATGTTTTGCAGCGGGAAATAAATCCGCAAGCAATAAACCTTTGCTTCTCGCTTTGGCGAGTGGATAGAACTCATTGGAAAAAATATTTGCAAGGTTGTCGGTAATAAAGGCAACTTTTTGCTGATCTTTTTCTCGTTGTTGTTGGTATTTTGTTAACACGTTAGCGTCACCAATATCCTGGTTGTTTTTCAGTGCATCTGCAATAACTTCTGCGAGTGACGATACGTCCCGAATACCAAGATTAAAACCCTGGCCAGCAATGGGATGCAATGTGTGGGCGGCGTTACCTATGATCACTGCGCGGGGTTTATGGTGTTCTTTAATTTTCATCAGGCTTAACGGATAGCTGAACCGTTTTGACGTTTTGGTGAATCCACCGGTACGGTAGCCGAATCGTTCTTCCAGGTAGCTTAAAAATGTTTCATCATTCATAGATAATACATTTTCTACTTGATCAGTATTCACTGTTAGTACTAACGAGCAGCGTTTATCTGTCATGGGTAATACAGCAATTGGACCTTGCTGTGTGAAGCGTTCGTAAGCGATATTTTTGTGTGGTTTACCCGGTGTCACATTACTGATAACGGCGGTTTGTTGGTAATCTTTGTTGGTGGACTCGATCGAAAGCAGTTCGCGAACTTTTGAGTTACCACCGTCAGCACCAATTATCAATTTTGCTTCAAGTGAATATTTTTTACTGCTCTGATTCTTGCTGTCTTGAACAATAGTGATGCTGGCTTTGTCAGTAGAAATATCCAGGCTCTCGAGTTTTGCTGGGCAAATGAGGTCTATGTTATCGTGTTTTTCAATTTCACTGAGTAGTGCGTTGCCGATAATGCGATTTTCAATGACATAGCCTAACGCGTCGAGGTGTTCGTCCTGTGCATTAATTCGCGTAACGCCAAATTGCCCTTTATTCGAAACGTGAATATGTTCGATGGGCGTTGCGTCTTTTTTAATCGCTAACCACAGGTTTAACGTTTCAAAAATACGTTTACTACCATAGGCCAGTGCAATGCTGCGGGCATCGTAACTGGGTTGATTATTTGAGCGAAAAGGAAATGCTTCTACTATTGCAATACGTAAAGGCAGGCTTGCAAGTGCACAGGCCATGCTGGCGCCGATCATGCCGCCGCCAATAATTAAAACATCGTATTGGCTGTTTTTGCTCATAACATTTTTTGCATCACTATTTCAATTTCATCAACGGTTTTGGGTGTGTCTTTTGATAAAATATCATAACCGGTTTTAGTCACAAGTATGTCATCTTCAATACGAACACCAATATCCCACCATTTTTTTGCGACACCTTTGGCGTTGGCTGCGATGTAAAGCCCTGGCTCTACGGTGAGTACCATTCCCTGTTCAAACTTTCGCCATTTGCCTTTTGTTCGATAATCACCAACATCGTGTACATCCATTCCGAGCCAGTGTCCGGTACGGTGCATATAAAATTGGTTGTAGGCCTGATCTTTGACTAGTTTGTTTAGATCGCCTTTTAGCAGACCAATATCGAGCAAGCCTTTAGTTAGTACTTTTACTGCAGTTTCGTGTGGCTGGTTCCAGTGGTTGCCGGGTTTTATTTTTTTTATGGCGGCCAACTGTGCTGCGAGAACAATTTCGTAAATTATCTTTTGTTCAGGGCTGTATTTTCCGTTAACAGGAAAGGTGCGCGTAATATCGGATGCGTAACAATCGAGTTCGGCACCGGCATCAATTAGTAATAGGTCGCCATCTTTGAGTACTGCATTGTTTTCGGTGTAATGTAAAATACAGCCGTTTTCACCGCTGCCAACAATGGATGTGTAAGCTGCTGGGCAGCCATGTGCAGTAAAAGTATGATTCAGTTCTGCTTCAACAGCGTATTCACGAATGCCGGGTTTGCAGGCTTGCATTGCTTTAATGTGGGCTTTAGCTGAAATTTTGCAGGCTTCGCGTATGATTTTTACTTCAGTGTCGCTTTTGATGAGTCGCATTTCATGAATGATATGATCCAGAGAATGAAACTCCTGCGGTGCTAAAATACCTGTGCGGGCTTTTTTACGCACTTTGTTTACCCATTCCATTAAGCGTTTATCAAATGACTCATCGTATCCAATGCTGTAATAAACGCGCTCTACGTTTTCTAGCAGTGTGGGCAAAATTTCGTCGAGCTGGGAAATAGGAAAAACCTCATCAACCTGATAATTATTTGTTGCGCCCTCTATGCCTTCGCGACGTCCATTCCAGATTTCCATAAGCGGATCACTTTCGCGACAAAATAAAACGTACTGCCCTTTTCTCTGGCTAGCTTTCTGGCTAGTTTTCTGACCAGATAGGCGACCTGGAATGAATACCGCCACCGACTCAGGCTCGTTGAAGCCGGTAATATAACGAAAGTCGCTGTCCGGGCGAAAAGGAAAATCTGCATCTCTGTTGCGTGTTTTTTCTGTTGCAGTAGGGATAATTGCTGCGCTGTTAAGGCCGATTGCTTTTAGCAGATTTTTTTGGCGTTTTTTATATTCACGTATATTCATAACAATAGTGTTGTGCCTTATCTCGGTTTGCGGAAGCTTTTAAAAG
>Ga0224507_10000951_pt1 | contig 11505 bp, 7 predicted proteins | sample SF_Jan12_sed_USG_3_FD_170159 | JGI IMG/M metagenome (GOLD analysis project Ga0224507, IMG submission 170159) | Sediment microbial communities from San Francisco Bay, California, United States - SF_Jan12_sed_USGS_13 | ecosystem: Environmental > Aquatic > Marine > Sediment | place: USA: California...
AGGCCAGCTGGTCGGGCGGCATGTAGCCGCTGATCAGCGTGCCATCGGCAAGGACGATAGCGGGCGTGCCGGAGAGACCGACATCACGACCGATAACGTAATGATTCTGTACCATCGACGAGTCACAAGTAGTTGTCTCAAACTTCCGATCCAATTTCGCCATCGTCAGCGCGTTGCCCCGATCCGGTGAGCACCACACCTCTTCGGCGGTATTCCACGAAGGTGAGGCAGGTCCATTGCGCGGATAGAGCAAGTATCGAACCTCGATTCCCTGTGCCATGTACTCTTCGATCTGGCTGTGCAGCCGGCGACAATACGTACAATCGACATCGGTAAACACGGAAACCGAGTACTTCACGTCTGCTGGCGAGAACCTGATGACCTGATCGTCCGTGACTGAAGCAATCAATTTGCGCCGCGAATCAATACGCGCCAGCTCGCTCAGGTTGACCTGATTGTCGAGATCAATCATGTCGCCCTGCAGCAGATAGCGTCCGTCCCCCGAGATGTACGCAACAATTGATCCTCTCTGAATCGTGTACCAGCCATCGACAGGGCTTACATCGACGTCGTCCGGCTCGATCGCGTCGAACATGCTGCCGACTTTCTGCCGCACTTGATCCAGCTCATTACTGTCCTCTGCAGCGTGTGCCGGCGCGAACGCGAATATGGCCGCGGCAATGGCGGTCACACGAATACAAATACTTGAGGTCAAATGGCTCATTGAGTGGTCCTGCTTGGTTGCCAGCGCCTTGCCTACATGGACACATCCGGCCGGCTCCAGTTCCCGGGGCCGGGATTGTAGCAAAGCTAGCCCCTGGGGTGGTGTTTGCCGTGCAGGTCCTTGAGCCGCTCGCGGGCGACGTGAGTATATATCTGGGTCGTACTGAGGTCGCTGTGACCCAAAAGAAGTTGCACGACGCGCAGATCTGCGCCCCTGTTCAGAAGGTGCGTCGCAAACGCATGGCGCAGGCTATGTGGAGACATCTTGCTGCGCACCCCGGCTTTCTCGGCATAGCGTTTGATGATGTGCCAGAAAGCCTGGCGTGTCATGCGGTCGCCGCGGCGCGTCGGGAAGAGATAGTCGGTCTGCCGTTCCAGCAGAATCTCCATGCGCGGCCCGTCGATAAAATCTTTGAGCCAGCGCTGCGACTCGTCGCCGAGCGGAATCAGGCGCTCGCGATCGCCTTTGCCGACGATACGCAGGACGCCTTGGTTAAAGTTGACCTGCGACTGTTTTAGATTGATCAGTTCGGAAACGCGCAGGCCCGTGGCGTACAGGAGCTCGAGCATCGCACGATCACGGTGGCCCAGTGGCTCGTCCGTGTTTGGCGCGTTGAGAAGCGCGTCAACCTCGTCTTCGCTGAGCGTTTTTGGCAGCGATCGTCCGATGCGCGGCATCTCGATGTCTGCGGTTGGATCGTTGTCGCGCAATCCTTCGCGCATGATGTAGCGGAAAAAACGGCGGAAACTCGACAACTGACGCGCCGTTGACCGCGGTTTCGCACCGCCCTCGACGCGGCCTGCGATAAATTCGAGAAGGTCCGCCTTGTCGGCGGAGTCGATGGACTTCTCGAGTTCGCCCAGGCTGCGGCCCAGGGTCATCAGATCGGCGCGATAAGCACCGAGCGTATTCTGCGACAGCCCGCGTTCCATCCAGATTGCATCGAGGAACCGATCCACGAGCTCCTCAGTTCGCGCAACGGTTCTTGAATCCATTTTGTTCTGATCAGTAACAGCCATAGCGTCCATCTGTTCAGTCGCGCAATCCTTTGCGGTAGCATACGCCGGTTTTCAAACAGCAGCGTGGGCGTCAGCCCTGCCGGCCGTTGGGACACCGGCATCGCCAAGCGACGGATTTTCCAAGGATTTGAGTATGAGCACCACGTGCTGCATCGGGCGTGATCGCTGTCACAGAATCCATAAGGCATTAACATAAAGTGATCTGCGTCACATGACCGGCGAAAGCGCCGGATTCGGCCCATATGTGGCCCGAACTCTGTTCGGTCTCTATGGCTGGGTCGTTTTCATCCTCTGCGCACTGTTTGCTCTGCTCGCGGTATTGTTCGTCCCAGGCGAGGAACGCCGCCACAAGCTGGCGGCCGGCGCATCGCGTGCGATATTCGTACTCGCGGGCATTCCGGCCGAAATTCACGGCCTCGACAACATACCGGACGGGCACGCTGTCGTCGTCGCCAATCATGCGAGCTACGTCGACGGTTTTCTCCTGAAAGGCTACCTGCCATCCCGCTTTTCATTCGTCGTCAAAGGAGAGATGCGCGGCGTACCGGTGGCTCACTTTCTGCTCAGGCGCTCCGGCGCCAAGTTTGTGGAGCGTTTCTCGGCATCCGGAAGCTCGCGGGATGCCAGGAAAATCGTCAAAGCGGCGCGGGGCGGCCATTCGCTGGCATTTTTCCCCGAGGGCACATTCCGCAGGGAAGCCGGAGTCAATCGATTCCGCGCCGGCGCATTCGTCTCGGCTGTCCGAGGCCATATGCCCATCGTGCCGATAGCGATATCGGGCACGCGCGAAATCCTGCCGGCAGGTCGCATGTGGCCCTGGCCTGCACGGCCCCGATTCGAAGTTCTGCCGCCCATCATGCCCAACGATGCGGCTTTCGAGGACCACCGCGTGTTAGCCGAGAAAGCCCGGCAGCAGATACTGGCGGCGCTTGACGAGCCCGATCTTTGTGCACAGAGTACTCCCGGACAAGCAACTGGAAGCGGAGACCCTGCATGAGTTCAGAACCCATTGTGATCGTCGCAGCGAAGCGCACCCCAATCGGCGCGTTTCAAGGCGCGTTATCCGCGGCGACCGCGCCCGAACTCGGCGCAGCAGCGATCGCCGGAGTTGTTGCCGAAACGGGTATTGATCCCGCCGACGTGGATCAGGTATTGATGGGCTGTGTCTTGCCGGCCGGTCTCGGTCAGGCACCTGCCCGCCAGGCCGCCCTTGCCGGCGGCATTCCGGTCGGTACACCGTGCACGACCGTCAACAAGATGTGCGGCTCAGGCATGCAATCCATCATGTTCGGGCACGATCTTATCAGGGCTGACAGTGCGGCGGTGGTCGTCGCCGGCGGACTCGAGTCGATGAGCAATGCGCCGTATTTGCTACCCAAAGCGCGCAGCGGTTACCGCATGGGCCACCAGGAGGTGCTGGATCATATGTTCTTCGACGGGCTGCAGGATCCGTACGAGGGCCAGATGATGGGACATTTCGCCGAAAACACGGCCGATAAGTATGGCTTCACGCGTGAAGCACAGGACGCCTTTGCGATTGAATCGGTTACACGTGCGCAAGGCGCCGTTGCGGACGGTGCGTTCGCTGCCGAAATCGCCCCGGTTACGATCACTTCGCGCAAGGGAGACGTCACGGTGGCCGATGACGAGACACCGGGCACCGTCAACGTCGATAAGATCCCGACCTTGCGAGCGGCCTTTCGCAAGGACGGTACCGTGACCGCAGCCAGTTCGTCATCAATATCTGACGGCGCATCTGCCCTGTTGCTCATGACCGCATCGGAGGCAGACAGACGCCGCCTAGAGGCGGCGGCCACGATCATCGGACATTCCAGCTTTGCCCAGGAGCCGGCGTGGTTCACGACATCGCCCGTATCTGCGATCAAGATCCTGCACAAAAAGCTCGGCTGGAGTCCCGATAACGTCGACCTTTATGAAGTCAACGAAGCCTTTGCCGTCGTGACAATGGCCGCAATGCACGATCTCGGCATCGATCACAGCAAGATAAATGTCAACGGCGGCGCCTGCGCATTGGGACATCCGATTGGCGCATCCGGTGCACGCATAACAACGACGCTAATTCATGCCTTGCAGGCACGCAACTTGAAACGCGGCGTTGCGTCACTATGTATTGGTGGTGGGGAAGCAGTCGCCATCGGTATCGAAATCAACTAAGGGCAACAGCGATGAAATTAGCAACCGCAAAGGCTGTCATTACGGGCGGCGCGTCGGGACTAGGCTTCGCGACCGCGCAGCACATTGTCAATGCCGGTGGTCAGGTAGTGTTGCTCGACATCAACGACGAGCAGGGATCCGCCAGCGCTGCGAGCCTTGGCGAGCGGGCGTCCTTCATAAATACCGATGTTGCCAGCGAAGCATCGGTCAAGAAATCGGTTAGCCACGCGAACGAAACCATGGGTGGCATCACCCTGGCCGTCAATTGCGCCGGAATCGCCACGGCGGGCCGGACGCTCGGCCGCGATGGCCCGTGGCCGAGTGAGCTGTTCAACAAGGTCATTCAGGTCAATCTGGTCGGCAGCTACAACGTCACCAAAGAAGCAGCGGCTTTCATGCAGCACAATGATCCGAATGAAGATGGCGAGCGCGGCGTAGTTATCAGCACCGCATCAATCGCTGCGTTCGAGGGCCAGATCGGTCAGGCTGCATACTCCGCATCCAAAGGCGGTGTCGTCGGGATGATGTTGCCGTTGGCGCGTGAATTCGCCCAGTTCGGTATCCGCGTCAACACGATCGCCCCAGGCGTGTTCCTGACGCCAATGGTTGCCGGCATGCCGGAAGAAGTGCAGGAGTCCCTGGGCAGGCAGGTGCCCTTTCCGCCACGGCTCGGCAGGCCCGAGGAATATGCTGCTGCGGTCGAGTTCATCTACGAAACCGCAATGGTCAACGGCGAAACCATACGCGTCGACGGCGCGATTCGAATGCAGCCCAAGTAATTTGTACAGCCCGCGAGCGTGACATTTATCTCGGTCATGGCTCGCTGCGCTGCGCTTTACTTCCCTCGACAAAAATCCCGCGCGCGGGCCCTGCGCGCTACATGCCGCTGTAGTTCGGGCCTCCACCGCCTTCGGGTACCGTCCAGACGATATTCTGTTGCGGGTCCTTGATGTCGCAGGTTTTGCAGTGGACGCAGTTCTGTGCGCTGATCTGGAACACTTTCGCGCCACCCTCCTCCACGACTTCATAAACGCCGGCCGGACAATAGCGCTGTGCCGGTTCGTCGTAGGTGGGCAGGTTGAAGTCGATCGGAATCGAATCGTCTTTGAGCTTCAGATGCGACGGCTGATCTTCTTCATGGTTGGTGCTCGACAGGAATACTGACGACAGCCGATCGAAAGTTATGACGCCATCCGGTTTCGGATAATCGATAGCCTCGGCCTCGGCCGCTTTCATGAGGGATTCGTGATCCAGCTTCGGGTTGCGCCAGGTGAACGGCAACTTGCCGAAGAAGATGTTCTGATCAATGAACGTGAACGCGGCGCCCCAGAATGTGCCCAGCTTGACGAGCGCGGGTCCGAAGTTTCGACCCCGATGCAGTTCTTTGTAGACCCACGACGCTTTGACGCCTTCTTCGTAGTCGCCCAGCTCCGACTGTCCTGTGTCTCCCGAGGACAAGGCGCGATGAACGCTCTCGGCAGCGAGCATGCCAGTCTTGATAGCTGTGTGCGCGCCCTTAATTTTTACGCCATTCAGAAATCCGGCGTCGCAGCCAATCAGCATGCCGCCCGGAAATGCCAGCTTCGGCAGTGACTGCAGTCCACCTTTGTTCACTGCACGCGCCCCAAAGGCCACGCGTTTGCCGCCATCGAGATACTGCCGAATCTTCGGGTGCAGCTTCCAACGCTGGAACTCCTCGAACGGCGACAGATGAGGATTTGCATAGTCGAGAGCGATTATCAGGCCGAGAAACACCTGGTTGTTCGCCGCGTGATACAGGAAGCCGCCACCTTCCGTGTGACCGTCCAGCGGCCATCCGGCCGTATGTACGACCAGTCCTTCATCATGTTTGCCAGGATCGATTTCCCAGATTTCCTTGATGCCGATGCCGTAATGCTGGGGATCACAATTCTCGCGGAGATTGAAGCGATCAATCACTTCCTCACCGAGATTGCCGCGCACGCCTTCGGCAAATATTGTGTAGCGTGCTGTCAGTTCGTATCCTGCCTGGAATGTCGACTTTCTCTGTCCGTCTTTCCCGATACCCATGTCACTCGTCGCGACACCGGTCACGCGTCCGTCCGTGTCGTACAACACTTCGGACGCGGCAAAGCCCGGGAACACATTGACGCCGAGGGCTTCGGCCTGTTCACCAAGCCACTGACACAAGCGACCCAGACTAATAATGTAATTGCCTTTGTTGTGCATCGGCCGTGGCACGAACAGGCCCGGCATACGAATGCCCTTTTCGGCACTGGTCAGGTAATAAACGTCGTCGCCCTTGACCAACGTTTTGACCGGTGCACCCTTTTCTTTCCAGTCAGGAAACAACTCATCGAGTCCGGTCGGTTCGAACACGTTGCCCGAGAGAATGTGTGCCCCGATTTCCGAGCCCTTCTCGACAACGACGACCGTCAGGCTGTCATCCAACTGCATCAATCGGCAGGCTGCGGCGAGACCCGCAGGGCCGCCGCCGACAACCACGACATCGAACTCCATGGACTCGCGTTTTGTTGTTTCTGTCATATTCCCCAAACTCAGAGATAGAATCGTGGTCCGGCCAGGCACTTCTGCACGGCGAAAAAGGATAACCGGTATTTTGACTGTTCGCGAGGCTTACGAGGATAACCTCCAGCGCGAAGGCCATGAGCGGGATGCGGCTCAGGAAAAGATCGTTGCCCTGCTTGATGCCCTGCAACAACGGCTCCTTGCGCCCCAGTCCGGAAGGTGGCTACGCGGCTTGATCAGGCATGTCGCACAACCAGACAGTAAAGGCGAGATCGGGCTGTATATCTGGGGCGGCGTGGGACGCGGCAAGACATTTCTGATGGATCTGTTCTTCGAGACGCTGTCGATAGAGCAAAAGCGGCGCGTTCATTTTCATCGCATGATGCATGCAGTTCACGAACACCTTAAGTCACTCAGTGGTGTCGAAGATCCGCTTGATCAGGTTGCTGACCTGATCGCAAAAAACACGCGCGTGCTGTGCTTTGACGAGTTCTTCGTCAGCGACATCGGCGACGCGATGATTCTCGCCAGGCTGTTAGATGGTCTGTTCCGACGTGGCGTCACGCTTGTCACAACATCCAATTCGCCTCCGGACGACCTGTACAAGGACGGTCTGCAGCGACAGCGCTTTTTGCCTGCAATCGAGCTACTGAAAGCGCACACCGACGTCGTGCATATTGATAGCGGTGTCGATTATCGACTGCGCCTGCTGCAGCAGGCGGGCACTTACTTTTCACCGGATGACAATGCTGCAGAGATCAGGCTGCAACAGTTTTTCGATGAGTCGGCGTCCAGCCAGATCGCGGCCAACAGGATGCTGGACATCAATGGCCGTGAAATCCGGGCGCGTCTTTGCGCAAAAGGCATCGCGTGGTTCGACTTTGAGGACATCTGCGACGGCCCGCGCAGCCAGAACGACTACATCGAAATAGCGCGCTGGTATCCGACGGTCATCGTCTCCGGGGTTCCTGCGCTCGGCAGCGAACTCGAGAATCAGGCGCGCCGGTTTATTGCGCTTGTCGACGAATTCTACGATCGCCGCGTAAAGCTCATCATTGCGGCCGCGACGAGCGTGGACTCGCTCTATGCGGGTAAGCGCCTCGCATTCGAATTTGAACGAACCGTGAGTCGATTGATCGAGATGCAATCGACCGACTACCTCGCCGCGCCTCACCTGGCGTAAACTGTGTTCCTGTCAGCAATGCCCCGCACCGAGCCTCGGACGATGAAAGACGAACTGATTCTAGAAGAATTCCTGCCTTACAGGCTATCCATCACGTCGCACACGGTTAGCACCAATATTGCTCGCGTCTACGAGAAACGTTTCGGCGTATCGATTCCCGAATGGCGCGTAATTGCGATCCTTGGCCGTTATCCTGGCCTTTCTGCCGTCGAGGTGGCCGATCGCACCCTGATGGATAAAGTTGCGGTCAGCCGCGCGGTCACCAAGTTGATCAAGAACGGTCGAATCGATCGTGAATTTGCTGACGCCGACCGGCGTCGCTCGATATTGAACCTCTCGGAACAGGGCCGGCAGGTACACAACGAAATCGCGCCGCTCGCGCTGCAGTTCGAGCGCGAGCTGCTGCAGGACATCGGCGACGAGGACTACGCGAAGTTTAATATGGTGCTCGAGCAACTGCTCGAGAAGGCAAGCCAACTCGGCGACTAGCTAACCGGGAGACAAGAATAGTGACTCGAAAAGAGCTGCGCCGGGGCAGCGATCGCAAAGACAGCATTGTCCGACAGATACTTGCCGCCCGCGTTGACTTTGCGCCGTTGTCGAGCCGACAGCAGGCCCGCGTGTTCCTCGAGCAGTACGTGGCCGATGTGCCGGTTGAAGATCTCGAAGGCAGGTCACCGCGAATCATGGCGACTATTGCGCTGAATCACCTCAAATTTGGCGCCCGGCGCCGTAAAGGCCGACCGTGCCTGAGGATCTATAACCCGACCGAAAAAGAATACGGCTACGAATCGGCATACACGTTCGTCGAAATGATTAACGACGATATGCCGTTTCTGGTCAACTCCGTTTCAGCTGCCGTCAATCGTCACGACCTTGCCGTTCATATAACGATCCATCCGGTCATTCGCATCCATCGCGCCAGCGACGGCAAAATCATCAATGTCTGCAAGCCGGGGGACAAGAGCGGCGCCGCCGAGTCATTTATTCGCCTGGCGATCGATCGCGAGACCGATCCGCGGGAGCTGAAACTCCTCGAACATGAGCTGCGCAGCGTTCTCTCCGATATCCGGTTCGCCGTTCGTGACTGGAAAAAAATGCGCACAAAAATGGCCGAGGCGGCGGCTTTATTTGACCGCGGGCCTCAACGTGCCGATGAGGAATTGCGTGCTGAGAGCAAGGCATTACTGCAATGGCTGGCTGACGACCACTTTACGTTTCTCGGTTATCGTGAATATGCGCTTGTCCGCCGCAAAGACAAGGTATATCTGCGACCCGTCAAGGGCACCGCGCTGGGACTGCTTTCTCGAAATGGGCGCGAAGGCCATACGATCGAGCTGACCAAAGAAATGCATCGCCTGTCGCGCGCCAGAGACTGGCTGATTCTGACCAAGGCGAATTCGCGCTCGACGATTCACCGCAATGCCTATCTCGACTATATCGGCATCAAGGTATATGACGACAATGGCAAGGTCAGCGGCGAGTACCGCTTTATCGGCCTGTTTGCGTCAGCCGCATACAGCGAAGCGCCGCGCAACATTCCGCTGCTGCGACACAAGATCCAGAAAATAATCGAACGCGCGCACGTCAATCCTGCCGGCCACCGTGGCAAAGCCCTGTTGCACATAATTAATACCTACCCGCGCGATGAGCTGTTTCATGCGTCGGTGCAAGATCTTATGCGGACGACGGTCGGCATCCTGAATTTGCAGGATCGGCAGCGCGTCAAGTTCTTTCTCCGGCGCGATACATTGCGGCGCTTCTTCTCCTGTCTCGTGTACATACCACGCGAAAAGTACACAACTGTAATTCGACGCAGAGTAGAGTCGATTCTCAAGGAAGCATTTAGTGGCACCTCCGTCGATTCGGTTGTGCAGATTTCGGACTCGGCGCTCGCCCGAGTGCACCTGATCGTACACACGCCGTCTGGCGATCGGCCGCGCATCAGTATTCAAAAAATTGAAGAGCAAATCGCCAAAGCCGTTATCACCTGGGCTGACCGACTGCGCGATCAACTAAGCGAATCATTCGGACACGAAGATGGACCCTTGTTATTTCGCGCGTATCGCGACGTGTTTCCCGCCGGTTATCAGGCAAACGTAACGCCGCGGGAAGCCTGCAGCGATATCGAACGTATTGAAGACATGCTGGCCAGCAATACCCGACGTTCCGTCGACTTGTATCGACGTGCCGAAAGTTCGCCCGGCCATATGCATTTTATGATTTACAGCGTAGATGAACCATTAACCCTGTCGGATGCAATGCCTCTGCTGGAGGACATGGGTGTCAACGTCTATACCGAGCATCCCCACGAACTCACATTGCATTCCGGCGCGCCATTCTCAATCCAGGAATTCCATCTGCGGCAAGACAGCGACACGGATCTCGACGTCGACGCGATCGCGCGGCGATTCGAAGAATGTTTCCTGGCCGCGCTGTCGGGTGAGGCCGAAAGTGACGGACTCAATCGGCTTGTCTTGACTGCACGACTCGATTGGCGTCAGACGGCTTTGCTGCGCTGTTATGCGAAGTATCTGCAACAACTCGGGTTGCCATTCAGTCAGGCCTATATGGAGGATGTCCTTGTCGCTCACGCCGGATTCGTCCAGCTGCTTGTGCAGCAGTTTGAACTGCAGTTCGATCCGACTATTTCGAATGCCAAACGTGAAGCTGCGCTGGCGCCAACCGTTACGGCGGTTACACGGGCGGTAACTAAGGCGAAAAACGTCGACGAGGACCGAATTCTGTCTGCGTTTTCTCGCGCCATCAATGCGACATTGCGCAGCAATTATTTCCTCAAGGGCGCCGATGGCAAGCCTTATGCGTATATTTCCGTGAAGCTCGATCCATCGCAATTGCCGGAAGTGCCATTGCCGAAACCGAAGTTCGAGATTTTTGTTTACTCGCCCGATGTCGAAGGTGTGCATCTCAGAGGCGGCGAGGTCGCGCGCGGTGGAATCAGATGGTCGGATCGCCGCGAAGATTTTCGCACCGAAGTTCTGGGCCTGATGAAAGCCCAGATTGTCAAGAACACGGTCATCGTGCCAACCGGCGCCAAAGGCGGCTTTTTTCCGAAACGGCTCCCCGAGGGCGATCGGGACGCGGTGCTGCAAACGGCCATTCAGTGCTACAAGACCTTTATATCGGGCCTTCTGGACATTACAGACAACGTCGTCGACGGGAAAGTCGTGACGCCCAAAGACGTTATCCGACGTGACGGTGAAGATCCGTATCTCGTCGTCGCCGCCGACAAGGGCACCGCCACGTTTTCGGACATCGCCAACGAAATTTCGACGCATTACGGCTTTTGGCTCGACGATGCGTTTGCGTCCGGTGGCTCAGCCGGCTATGACCACAAGGGAATGGGCATCACCGCTCGCGGCGCCTGGGAGGCCGTGCGCCGCCACTTCCGCGAACAAGGTCTCAATGTGCAAAAAGATCCGTTCACGGTGGCGGGCATTGGTGACATGAGCGGCGATGTCTTCGGCAATGGCATGTTGCTGTCGCGCAAGATCAAACTAGTTGCCGCGTTCAACCATCGGAATATTTTTCTCGACCCTGATCCGGACATGCCCACCAGTTTCAAGGAACGGCAGAGGCTTTTCAAGAAACGCGGTTCGAGCTGGGAAGACTATGATGACTCGCTGATCTCGAAGGGTGGCGGTGTCTATTCGCGGCAGGCCAAGACCATTCGACTGAGTCCCGAGGCGCGAAATCTGCTCGATACCGTTGAAACCGCGATGCAGCCCGATCAGCTGATCCAGACGATCCTGCGCATGCCCGTTGATCTGCTCTGGAACGGCGGCATCGGTACCTATGTCAAGGCAAGCAGCGAGAGCGATGCTGATGTTGGCGACCGCAGCAATGACGCTGTTCGCGTCGACGCGAAGGAACTG
>Ga0224507_10000952_pt1 | contig 11501 bp, 10 predicted proteins | sample SF_Jan12_sed_USG_3_FD_170159 | JGI IMG/M metagenome (GOLD analysis project Ga0224507, IMG submission 170159) | Sediment microbial communities from San Francisco Bay, California, United States - SF_Jan12_sed_USGS_13 | ecosystem: Environmental > Aquatic > Marine > Sediment | place: USA...
TGTCCACTTTGCGCCGCAGATTCGCGTCGCTTTCGGCATTCGGCGGCGTCGCAGACGCTACGTCTTCTTCATGTTGAACGACGATGTGAATGATCGCCAGAATCAGAACGAGCACTGCGTAACCGAGAATCAGCAAGCCACCGGGAACCAGATGCGCCAGGAACGCGCCAGCTATCGCAACCGGCGCGGCAATCCGCAGATATTTGAACACGATCGCGAAATCGATCAGCCGTTTACGATAGTAGCCGATGAATCCCGAGGTAAAGCCGAAGGTCTCGGTCAATAACGCCGTGCCGATAGCCACGACCGTACCCTGGAGCGCGTATTCGGGTCCGAGCAGCGGGAATATCAGAACGAAAATCGGCGTGAATAGCGCCGCGCCACCGATACCGCTCAGCATCGCCAGGGTCGCGACGCACATCGCCACCGGGAACATGAACCAGTAGAGCGTGAAGTCCATCAGCGCCGTGAGTCAGCCACTAAGTCAGGCCGCTGATCAATATTCCGAGTATCGCGAGCGGCGCAACCACGCGTATCAACCAGACCCAGGTTCTGAACAGCCACGGGCTGCCGAAGTTCAGCTCGGTCTCGAGCACCTCCGGCTTCATGCGCCAGCCCACGAACAAAGCGATCAGGATGGCGCCCAGTGGCATCATCACGTTGGCCGTGAAGTAGTCGATCAGATCGAATACGGTCTTGCCGGCGAACACGTCGAACATGGCTAGCGGCGTGACGTCTTTCCAGACGTTGAACGACAGGACGCTGCCAATACCTATCAGCCATGCGAGAAAACCGAACACGATGCAGCCAGTCTTGCGCTGCATCTGCCAGCGATCCTCGGCGTAGGCGATAATCGGCTCGATGATCGCAATGATCGACGTAATTGCCGCAAACGCCAGCAAGACAAAGAAAAAAGCGCCGAAAACCGCGCCGCCGGGCATGCCCGCAAATGCCGTGGGCAGGGTCACGAAGATCAGGCCGGGACCTTCAGCCGGGTCGAGGCCGTTTGCGAACACGATCGGAAAGATCATCAGCCCGGCAAGCAGTGCAATCATCGTGTCGGCTCCGGCGATAATGACGGCCGAGCGCGTCAGTGAGACCTCTTTGGGCACATACGCGCCATAGACCATCATCAGTCCCATAGCCACACTGATCGAAAAGAACGCCTGACCGATCGCGGCCAGAACCACTTCGCCCGTAATCTTGCTAAAGTCGACACTGAACAGGAATTCCAGGCCGGCTTTGAAATCGCCGGCGATCGCTGCGTAACCGATCATCACGAGCAGCATGATGAACAGCGCAGGCATCAGCACTTTAACGACGCGTTCGATACCGTCGCGCAGGCCGCGGCCCACGATCAGCAGCGCCAGGCTGATGAACACGGTGTGCCAGAGCGCCATCGTGCCCGGGCTCGCCTTGATATCCTCGAACTGCTGCGCGACATCGGCAGCGGCCGCCCCGCCGAAACCGATTGCCGCTTTGAATATGTAGATCAGCGTCCAGCCAGCAATCACGCTGTAATAAGTGGCGATCAGATAACCGACGATCATGCCCATGAAGCCGACGAGCGACCAGTTGCCCGATCTGCCCGAATCTTCGGCAACTTTTCGCATCGCGACGGGCGGGCTGCCTGTGCCGCAACGACCGATAAGCAGTTCGGCGATCAGAATCGGAATCGCGACAAAGACGACGCAGACGATGTAAACAAGAACAAACGCTCCGCCGCCGCTTACGCCAGCGACATACGGGAACTTCCAGATGTTGCCGAGACCAACGGCCGCGCCAACCGCGGCGAGGATAAACGTGATGCCCGATGACCACGTGCGTTTACCAGTTGCTTGGTGCATATCCGGACTGTCAGCCTTGTCCCGCAACGCGGTTGACGTCGCTTGCAGTGTTTGTTGTTTGAGTGACGGCGCCCATCTTACTACGCCGGGAGTGGATTTCCCGTCCGCGGTGACTTTGCCCCACTCCTGGGGCATGCTTGGGGCAGCCAAGAGGGAGAGAATCATGACAACTCGCCTGACCCGAATAGCTGCTTTTTTCGCCTTGCTGGCAGCGGCCTCGAGCACCTTCGCCGACATGCAGATCATTCATGCTGGTCGGCTGCTGGCCGTGCCGGGCGGCAGGGTCGCTTCGAATCAGACGGTCATTGTCGAGGGCGAGCGCATCGTCGAGGTCCGGGACGGCTTTGCCGACGCAGCTGAATTCGAACGGGAAGTCACCGTGATCGATTTGCGCGAGCACTTCGTCCTGCCGGGACTCATGGACATGCACGTGCATCTGCAGGGCGAGATGGGGCCGGACAACGACAAGGACGAGCTCAAGATGTCGCCCGAGCTTATGCAGATGCGCAGCCTGATGTATGCCATGCGTACATTGAAAGCCGGTTTTACGACCGTGCGCGACACGGGCTCGTCACCGCAGGAGATGTATGCGCTGCGTGACAGCATCAACAATGGTTGGGTCGATGGCCCGCGAATTATCGCGGCAGGCGGTGTGGGTATCACGGGTGGCCACGCGGACATCAGCGGTGTGAAGCCCGAGCTCATGGAGATGTTTACCTCGGACAACGTGTGTGACGGGCCCTACGACTGTCGCCGCGCCGCGCGCAATGTCATCAAATACGGCGCCGACCTGATCAAGATCACGTCCACGGGCGGCGTCATGACGCAGCGCGCAACCGGGACGGACCAGCAAATGGAAGCGGACGAACTTGAGGAGATCGTGCGTGCGGCGGCGCGCATGGGCCGCAAAGTCGCTGCGCACGCGCACGGGGAAGACGGCATCATTGCCGCGTTGGAAGCCGGCGTGGCGAGCATCGAACATGGTTCATACACCGGGCCCGAAGCGATCAAGGTCTTCAAAAGGACCGGCGCGTATCTCGTGCCGACCCTGCTCGCGGGCGACACCGTCGTAGCTGCGGCAACTGAAGCCGACTATATGGCGGACACCGTAAAGGCCAAAGCGATTCGTGTCGGTGGTGACATGAAGGGCAATTTCGCGAAAGCACACAAAGCCGGCGTCAAGGTTGCCTTCGGCACCGACAGCGGCGTTTCGAAGCACGGCACGAATGCAGAGGAGGCCGTGCTCATGGTCGAGGCGGGCATGTCGGAAATGGATGTCATCACATCGGCAACCGTCAATGCTGCCGACCTCATCGATATGTCGGCCTCGCTCGGCACGATCGAGGCCGGCAAGTTTGCGGATATCATCGCCGTTGACGGATCACCGCTCGATGATATTGCCGAACTGCTCGACGTGGCCTTCGTCATGCGAGGCGGCAAGGTATTCAAGCACTGACGTGCCGGCCTCGCTGTCGATCAGATCGGCACCACGCGCCCGGGGTTGAGCAGATTCTTGGGGTCCAGGTTCTTTTTCAGGACGCGCATTAATTCGATCTCCGCCAGCGTACGGCTGTGCGGCAGCCACCGCAATTTCTCTGTGCCAATGCCGTGTTCGGCAGAGACAGAGCCCCCGACATCGGCGAGGGGTTTGTACACGCATTCGTCACTGGGCTCGTGAAAGTTGCCGGCCGCGTTGGACACAACGAAGAAATGCAGGTTGCCATCTGCGACGTGACCGATCGTGTAGCACTGCCCGTCGGGCCAGCGTTTCTTTACGTTCGCCCTGACCTTTGACACGTAGCTCTCCATCTCCCGTATCGGCAGGCTCACGTCGTAGAGATAGACGGGCTCGGGCTCGAGAATCGCATCAAACTCTTCGCGAATGTTCCAGATGTCCCGGTTCTCGGCTTTTGACTTCGGTATCACGGCATCGACGATCAGCTCGTCGTTAAGCGCGTTCTGGAGGACCTCTTCGAATCGTGTTGTATCAGATTCCGGATTGCTGCCTTCGGCCTCGAACACAACGTAGAACGGGTAGTCGCGGGGCAGCGGCGCGCGGTGCCCGCCATCACGCGTCACCGCATGATAATAGTCGCCCCACATGATCTCGAACGCACTCAGCGAGTCGGCAAGCTGTTGCTGCAATCGCAGCATGAATTCCGAGACGCTGGCGAAATCCCGCATGGCCACAAGCGCACTATTCTGGCTTGCCGGTTGCGGAAACAGTCGCAACACGGCCTGGGTAACGACACCCAGCGTGCCCTCGGTGCCGATGAACAGCTGCTTGACGTCATAACCGGCATTGTTTTTCATCATGCGGTTCATCGAGGAGATAACCGTGCCGTCCGCAAGTACCGCCTCGAGCCCGAGCACGAGATTGCGCATCATGCCGTAGCGCAGCACGTTGATTCCGCCTGCGTTGGTCGCGATGTTGCCGCCAATCGTGCAGCTGCCGCGCGCACCGAGATCGAGTGGAAAGCGCCGTCCTTTTGCGGCAACCGCTTCCTGAACGTTTTGTAAAATGCCGCCGGCCTCGACGATAACGGTGCCACCGACCGGATCGATCTCGACGATGCGATTCATCTTCTCGAGGGACAGCACGATGTCGCCCGACTCCGGTTCCGCCGCGCTGACGCAGTTAGTCAGGCCACCCTGCGTAATCACGGTCTGATCGAGCGCATGACAGCGACGAAGTATGGCCGAGACTTCTTCGGTCGTGCGGGGCAGTGCTATCGCTTTGGCCTGCATCGGTGCATCGTTCCAGAAGCTCGTCACGCGCTCGGCGACGGCGCTCCCGCTCAGCAAGCGTGCATCGCCAACAATGGCGGCGATTTCGTTGACGATGTCGCTCACATTTACCCTGTTCGTGCTCTGTAGATGGTCGTCAGGCAGTGTGCCACGCGCAGCGCTCGATTAGAATTGATTACCTGATGGCTGATCACACCCAATCTGTGCGACTTGCGGTCGATATCGGCGGCACATTTACCGACGTCGTGCTCGAGTCGGCCGACGGCGCACGCGTAACGACGAAACTGCTGACGACACAATCGTATCCCGGCGAAGCCGTGCTCGCCGGCGTCGACGAGGTCATGCGGCGAGCAGGGGCGGAGCCCGAAGACGTCGGCCTGATCATCCACGGCACGACGCTCGCGACAAACGCGATGATCGAGCGCAGCGGCGCGACGACGGCACTGCTCACGACCAGAGGTCATCGTGACGCGCTCGAGATGGCGCATGAGGATCGCTTCGAGCAATACGACATCAATATCGATCGCCCGCGACCGCTCGTGCCGCGTTATCTCCGGCTGCCGATAGACGAGCGTATGGACCGCAACGGCAAGGTGCTGCGGCCGCTCGACGAACAAATGGTTCTGGCGACGCTGCCGATACTCGATGAGCACGAGGTCGAGAGCGTCGCGATCGGCTATCTGCACGCGTTCGTTAACGCCGAGCATGAGCAGCGTACAGCCGAGCTGCTGCGAGCTGCGCGACCGGACCTGTCACTCACGCTCGCATCGGAGGTTTGCCCCGAAATCCGCGAGTTCGAGCGCTTATCGACCGCTTGCGCCAACGCTTACATACAGCCGTTGATGACACGCTACCTGCAGCGCCTCGGCGCCGAGCTGACCGAGCTCGACTATGCCTGCCCGTTTCTGCTCATGACATCGGGCGGCGGGCTGACGACGCTCGAGACCGCGACGCGATTTCCGATTCGGCTCGTGGAGTCGGGACCGGCCGGCGGCGCCATACTCGCACAACACGTCGCGCGCGAAACAGGCCTCGAGCGTCTACTGTCGTTCGATATGGGTGGCACCACTGCAAAGCTCTGCCTGATCGACGCTTACGAGCCGCTGATGTCACGCAGCTTCGAGGTGGATCGCGTCTATCGCTTTAAGAAAGGCAGCGGCCTGCCCGTGCGCATTCCGGTCATCGAAATGGTGGAAATCGGCGCCGGCGGCGGCTCGATTGCGAGCGTCGACAAACTCGAACGAATCCAGGTTGGCCCCGAGAGCGCCGGCTCGGAGCCAGGCCCCGCGGCCTACGGACGCGGCGGTCAGCGTCCGACCGTTACCGACGCCGACGTGCATCTCGGCCGGATCCACGCCGCGAAGTTTGCCGGCGGAGCGCTGCAGCTCGATGCGGAGGCGTCCGCCAAAGCGATTGAAAATACCATCTGCAAGGCGCTGCACCTCGATCCCGACGTCGGCGCGTTTGGCATCAGCGAGGTCGTCGACGAGAACATGGCAGCTGCCGCGCGTACGCATGCTGCCGAATTCGGCATGGACCTCGGCCAACGGGACATGATCGCGTTTGGCGGCGCCGCGCCACTGCACGCTGCAAGACTCGGCGAAAAACTCGGCGTCCGCCGCATCATCGTGCCGACCGAAGCCGGCGTTGGCTCGGCCGTCGGGTTTCTGCTCGCCCCGATCGCTTATGAAGTTGTGCGCAGTCGCCGACAAAGACTTTCGTCGCTGCAACCTGACCTTGTTAATAGTCTGATGCGTGACATGGTCAACGAGGCCGTCGCGGTCGTGCGGCAGGGCAGCAGCGCGCCCGATCTTGCCGAGACCCGCCAGGCGTACATGCGCTACGTCGGCCAGGGCCATGAGATTGCCGTGAATCTGCCTGTCGAAGAATACGACGACAGCCATGCCGGTATATTCAAGCAAGCATTCGAAGCCGCGTACACGAAACTCTATGGCCGTACCATCGACGGCATAGAAATCGAAGCGCTGAGCTGGACGTTGACGATCAGCGCGCCCACTCGAAAAGTCATTGCAGAGACGGCAGAACAGAAAGGAAAGGCAGTAGAGAACGCAACGCAGACCCAGTCCTGCTTCGATCCGCTCGCCGCCGAGCGCGTCGACGTGCCTGTCTACTTCCGTGACCAGCTGTCGCCGGGTGACCGGCTCGACGGTCCGGCGTTGATTACTGAAGACCAGACAACAACATTTGTCACCTCGGGTTTCGTCGCCGAAATCGATGCGCGCGGCTACATCGTGTTGACGCGAAAAAGGGGCAGCGAACATGAGTGACGTAAAAGCACTCGGAAAAATCCGCGCGCAGATCATGTGGGACCGTTTGCTCGCAATTGTCGAGGAGCAGGCGCAAACCCTGATTCGAACCGCGTTCTCGACGACCGTTCGCGAGGCGGGCGACTTGTCGTCAGGCGTCTTCGATACTGAGGGCCGCATGCTTGCACAGGCAATTACCGGGACGCCGGGTCACGTCAACGCCATGGCCGCGAGCGTTGGCTTCTTCCTCGACAAGCATCCGATCGACACGCTCCAGCCAGGCGACGTGCTCGTGACGAACGACCCCTGGCATGGTACCGGGCACCTCAACGACTTCACGGTCGTCACACCGGTCTTTCACCAGGACAATGCGGTCGCCCTGTTTGCCGCAACCTCGCACATCGCGGACGTCGGTGGGCTCGGCTTCGGGCCGGACGGCCAGCAGGTTTATGAAGAAGGCATCAATCTGCCGATCGGCTATTTGTTCCGCGCCGGTGAACCGAACACGACGTTGCTCGAGATTCTGCGCGCGAACGTCCGCGATCCGGTTGCCGCACAAGGCGACCTGTATTCGCTGACGGCCTGTAACAAAGCGGGCACCGATGCGTTGCTCGACATGCTCGACGAGTTCAGCCTCGACAACCTCGATGACGTAGCACGAATGATTATCGACAACTCGCGTGCCGCGATGCTCGACGAAATACGCAAACTGCCCAAAGGCGAGTGGCGCTATTCCATGCAGATCGACGGCTACGATGAGCCGGTCGATCTCGTTTGCGCCTTAAGGGTCAGCGACAACGGCATCGATGTCAGTTTTGACGGCACTTCTTCGGTCTGCCGTCACGGGATCAACGTACCGCTAACCTACACGCAAGCCTATGCGTCTTTCGGCGTACGCTGCGTCATCGGCAACGATATTCCGAACAACGCGGGCTCGCTCGATGTCGTTCGCGTCACCGCGCCCGAAGGATCGATACTCAACGCAAAACGGCCGGCTGCTGTGTCCGCACGGCATGCAATCGGTCAGATGCTGCCGGACGTCGTGCTCGGCTGCCTCGAAGAGCCGCTCAATGGCCAAGTCCCTGTCGAAGGCGCCGCGTGTCTATTCGGGCCAGTGTTCCTCGGCGGTCGTGGCGTTATCCCGGGAAGTGCGAGCGAGACTTTTGTCCTGAACGCCTTTTATGCGGGCGGCACCGGTGCGCGGCCCTCCAAGGACGGCCTGTCCTGCACGGCATTTCCTTCCGGGGTGCGCAGCACGCCGGTCGAGATCACCGAGAATGCCGCGCCGCTAATCATGTGGCAGAAGGAATACCTGCCGGACTCCGGGGGGGACGGCGAATACCGTGGCGGTCTCGGTCAGATCATGGAGTTCGCCCACGCCGACGGCGAAGCGTTCGCCGCGTCGAAAATGTTCGATCGCATCGACCATCCACCGCGTGGCCGCGATGGCGGCGAGGCGGGTCGTCCCGCACGCGTCTATATAAAGAGTGGTGAAAAGCTCAGGGGCATGGGCCGCGAGATCATTCCGGCCGGCAAATCGATGATACTCGAAACTGCCGGTGGCGGTGGGCGCGGCAGTCCTGCAAAACGCGATCGGGCAGCTAGCGCAGACGACAAGAAAAACGGTTTGATTACGTAGCGACCGCGATTTTCAGCCGCGAACCTCTTTTGCGATCGCCAATGCCTCACTGGCGAGAGTGGTAATCCGATCAAAATCACCATCGGCGATCGCTTTAGCCGGCGTCAACCAGCTACCGCCACAAGCCAGCACCGCGGGCAATTCAAGGTAGTCCTTCAGATTGGCGGCCGACACGCCTCCGGTTGGCATGAACACGACATCGCGAAACACCGAAGCCAGCGCTTTGATCATTGACACACCACCGGCCTGTTCAGCCGGAAAGAACTTTAGCACCCGCAGGCCCATGTTCCACGCCTGCTGCGCCTCGGTCGCGGTCGCAATGCCGGGAATGATCGGAACCGACAGGTCCTCCGCTGCAGTAACGACATCCGCATGCAGGCCGGGAGACACGATGAACTTCGCGCCGGCAGCAACGATTGCCCTGGCATGATCGCCGCTGAGCACCGTGCCTGCGCCAACGAATGCGTCAGGAACCTGCTTCGCAATCGCCGCAATGGCATCCGCCGCTGCTGCGGTGCGCATCGTGACTTCGATGATCGGCAGGCCGCCGGCGACCAGCGCCTCGGCAACTCGCACGGCCTTGTCTGCGTCATCGATCACAACGACGGGCACAACGGGAGTTTTCTCAAACAACGATTTCAACGGAGCGGCCACCTATGGTCAGTCTTTGAACGTCGCGACCGTAACGGGCTTGCCGCTGCTTACCGCTGCACGTTTCATGCCCTGGGAGTTATACGTCATCACGATCTCGCTGTCTCGCGTCACGGCGATGACGCCGCCATCGCCGCCTAGCCTCTTCACCTCGGCGAGCATGTCGTCGACCGCAGCGGCAGGCGTTGCGCCCGCTTTGATCATGTAGGCAATCGTAACAACACCGCCGGCGCGAATGATGTCTTCACCCATGCCCGTGCATGAAATCGCAATATCGTCGTCGGCCCAGGTTCCGGCGCCAATCAGCGGTGTGTCGCCGATACGGCCCTCGAGTTTGCCAAATATCCCTCCCGTCGAAGTAGCGGCGGCCAAGCCGCCCGACTGATCGAGGGCGACCGCCCCGACCGTGCCGTGTTTCTGTTCGTAGATTTCGTCTTCATACACACCAACGGGCAGCACGTAATACGAGTCAGGATCAGCAACTTCCTCGAGACCCTGCTCTCGAGCAAAAGCCAACGCGCCCTTTCCCGCCAACATGACGTGTGGGGTTTCCTCCATCACGCGTCTCGCGACACTGACTGGATTGACGACTCCCGTGATCGCAGCGACGGCGCCTGCATTCCTGGTTGGCCCATCCATAATCGACGCATCGAGCTCGATGTACCCCGCGGTATTCGGCGCCGAACCGCGACCAGCCACATATAAACCGCTGCGCTCCATGTCCGCTACGGCGTGCTCGACGACATCGAGTGCACTCGCGCCAGCTTTAAGCCTGGACTCGCATTCTGCAGTCAGTTCATGCAGATGCTTTTCCACGACTGCATAGTCGCGCCCGGCAATGGCGCCCGCGCCACCGTGTGCTGCGAATGCGTAGAGTTTGGAGTTAATGGCCGATCTCCGGCACTGGGAAGGTGATCCAGTTTACCGTGTCGTTGGCACAGCGGACAGGCCCTAGTAGTCGATAATGTCGCGGCGCGCGCCGGGGCGCATGATCAGCATCTGCACGGTGCCGATAGCCCGCTCGATGAACGCGCTCTCGCAGTAGCACAGATAGAACTGCCACATTTTGTGCGGACCGATATTCTCCAGATGAATCGTCCGCATTGTTGTGACCGCCGATATGTCCGGCTGCCTGAAATACCGTGATGTCGTGCTCGCTTCGCAGCTTGTACGCGGCGACGTTGCCGGCGATCCCGGTGCCGATGATTGCAATCTTCATGTGCCTACCAGCGCTGCGGAACCCGCTGAAGCTTGGACATGTCGTAGCCAAACGTGGCGATGAAGTCGACGAGCTTATTGTAATCCTCGTCAGGAATCGACGGCGTTCGTGCCATGATCCAGACGAAATCCCGGCTCTGCCGGCCGATGACCGTCTGGGTGTAGTCCTCGTCGAGATAGATGATGCGGTAGTCGGCCTTTATCGGCCAAACGAAACGCATTCCCCATAGCGCGTTCGACTCGGTGTCCGTGACGAATCCTTTCGGCTTGTACTCTCTTACCTTGCCGTCGAAACTGCCCTTGCGAAACGTGAATGTCGTTGCGATCGTGCCATCCTCGTTCAGCCGATAGGTCTCCACGGCGTTGTGCGCGTCTTTTTCGAGAAACGTCGGTATGTTCGCGATGACATACCACGGGCCCATGAAGCGGTCGATATCCACGTAGCCAACGGTTTGCATATTGGGCTCCCTGGCAGCGCAGGCAGCGAGGCTGCTGGCAGCCGCCACCGCGAAAATGACTGTCCGGATGGCGCGCATCTCAGGACAACTCGTAGCGGATGATGTGACCGCCCTCGACGACTGAGTCCAGCGCCAGCCATTGATTGTCAGCCGAGTACCAGAGCGTCAGGTCGAACTCGTAAGCCGTAAGCTTGAAGCGCTTGGCAGGCCCGTATTGGCCGCGAACCTGCACGACCTCTTCGGTCAACTGCTCAACGCTGACGTCGACATACTCGCCGGTCCGTGGATTGACCAGTCGTCGCTCCTCCAGGAATTCAGGATTCCAGTACGCGAAGCTCATCACGCACTCTGGCAGATCGACCGGCGTTGCACCGTTATCAACAGTGAACCGGGTGCCGCTCTTCTCGCCCGACGCCTCTATGCGCTCGCCGATGGCGTTGGTCCTCGCCTGGCTCCGCACGCTCTTGATGCCATCCTCTTCGGTGGTCCCGTAGGAGTGCTTTCCAACCCTCCTGTCATTCAGATAAACATCAAGGTCCCAGCCCGCGATGTCGTCTGCATTCTCGTTAGCCGGTAGCGGCGTTGCGACTGTCAGGCTGAACAGCCCGATCAGCACGAAGCTGATAATTTTCCGTGTCATGGCTTGGCCTCCCTAGTAACCGGCAAATCCCGT
>Ga0224507_10000953_pt1 | contig 11493 bp, 10 predicted proteins | sample SF_Jan12_sed_USG_3_FD_170159 | JGI IMG/M metagenome (GOLD analysis project Ga0224507, IMG submission 170159) | Sediment microbial communities from San Francisco Bay, California, United States - SF_Jan12_sed_USGS_13 | ecosystem: Environmental > Aquatic > Marine > Sediment | place: USA...
TCCTGTTTTTTTTTGAGCCGCATTGTTGCGGTTCCCTTTCCTTTATTGCTGTTTTTCCTTGAATATGTCCCTGATGATACCGAGCAGGGTGTTCAGCTGATCATTCAATTTGTCTGTTTCATCAGGCGGGATAAGGAAACCCGGTATCGGTTCTGCTAGAAGTCCTGGTTGATTCCCTGTTTCCGATACATTTTCCCCGGTTTCCTTCACTGTGCGGAGAATTGTATTCAGATTGCCCCATGGGCGCCCCTGATCAATATGCTCAATGCACTGCATGATGACGGTGTTCAATGTAAGGAAAAGAGGTTCGATTTCTGCGCTTCCGGACTCGTCACATTTTACCCGGGAGCCGAAACTTCGACACATGAATGATCGCACCGGATAAACAGTACAGCAGTTTTCCCGGAGAAATACGCAGGGATCCAGGTTCCATGATGTATTCTCCTCACCGATATCTATTCCGCGCAGGCAGGCAAGAGCAAACCGGTTGGTAGTGGTCGCCGGGGCGGGTGAATTTTCGGGCAGGTCGTTCAGCAGAGGCAGCAGTTCAGGTTTGTCGGTCCTGATATACTCATAGATCAGTTCCCCTTCCAGGGTGGTCATGGTGACACTCTGGGTACAGCATGTTGCACACCCCCTGTCACAGGCAAAGTCGTATTCCTCGGCCCATTTCCGGTAAAGGTCATATATTTTCAGCAGGGCCTTGTGTCGGGCGGTAGTTTGTTCAGGCATTGACTTGCCGGGAAGATTCAGAAGCGAACCTGCAGGCCGGCTCCCCAGGAATAGTCAGAGTGCCAGAGTGCGGTAAGTGAAATATTTTTATGGACAAGGTATGCCAACCCTGCTTTACCTTCCCACAGGTCATGGGTGTCATAGCGAACCTCGCCCATTAGAGAGAGGCGGGGAGTCAACTCGAGTGATTTCTCCAGGCTTATCCTGATTCCGCCATCGGTATCAACCCAGAAGCTGGATTCAAAGTATAACGGCAGGAGATAATGGAAACCGGCAAAACCGCGGGTTTCTTCGGTCGATTTTTCTTCTCCCTGCAGATCTAAACCGGCAAAGAGAGTAAAGAAACGATTAAAGTAGCGGTCCCAGGAAAGTATTCCCTCCCATTCCGGATGATCGACATTTTCCCAGCCAGCTTCCCATAAAAGGCTGATAATGTTGCGGGTATTGGACAGGGTGAGCATACCTTCGGTCATATTTGTCAGGATGTCGGCTTCCCCCCAGAAGTTCCATGGATCCTTGTAGAGGTTTGGCCTGATGGCCGCCAGTTCCGGATCAACGGAAAAGTCCTCATAATGGACGATCCGGGCCATTCCCGCCTTCATATGGTAAAGCAGGTGGCAGTGAAAGAACCAGTCGCCCACCTCATTGGCATCGAATTCGATGACAGTGGTTGACATCGGGGCAACATCGACAGTGTGTTTGAGGGGCGCAAAGTCTTCCTGGCCGTTAACTACCCGGAAAAAGTGGCCGTGCAGATGCATGGGATGGTGCATCATGGTCCGGTTGATCATAATGAAACGGACGGCTTCCCCTTGACGGATTCGGATAGAATCGCTTTCCGACAGGGATTTATTGTTCAGAAACCAGACATATCGTTCCATGTCGCCATCCAGCGTCAAGCGGATTTCACGCATTTTCTTGCCGGGGACAAAAGCGGTTGGCTTGACAGACTTCAGCTTTGCGTAGGGAGACCATGGCCGTTCATCTCCCATACCGTCAGGAGCCAGGTTTGCTGCTGAAGAAATATCGGCAGCCAGGAATCCGAAGTCCATGCCGTACTTTTTGCCGGACCTGTCTGATATCGCGGGTGCCGGCATTGAGTGTTCGCCGTCAGAAATTTTCTCCATGGTTTGAGCCTGCTTGCCGTCCTCTATCTGCATGTGCTCATCATGCTGCATATCCATTGCGGCGGGATGATCTTTCTGCTCCATGTGCTTCATGCCGGTATCATCCCCATGGCCGATATCCATTGTATGTCCCTGTGCGGCATCATGATCCATTGCCATCATTCCGGGCGCATCGAACATTCCGCTGTCAACCATCCTGTCAGGCATGCCCATGGTGCCGGCAGGAGTAAGGGATAATGCCTGGCTGATGCTGGTGTGCTGCATTTGATGGTACAGGTTCGGTTTCGGTACGTCTCCGGCATGGTGGCGCATACCTTCGCCAATCCAAACCGAAGCATAGCCTGAACCGTCATGGGCGGTCCCCCTGAACTCGAACGAACCGTCGGCGGGGAGAGTGATCAGGACATCGTAGATTTCGGCCACAGAAATCAACAGCCTTTTTTCCTGTATTGGTTTGACGTCAATGCCGTCCGCGGCCACAATGGTCATCGGTCCGCCGGCATATTCGACATGGAAGTAGGTGGTGGCCGAACCGTTGATGATTCGCAGACGGACCGTATCACCTGGTTTGCCTGGAATTTTCGATTCCACTTTACCGTTGGCCAGAAACCGGTCATAGGCCACATCAGAAATATCCATGGGCGGCATGCGGTTGAATTCCCGTTGAAAAAAGCTGCCGAGCATGCCGAGCCCGGCCGCCCCGAAAATTGACTGGCCGCTTCCCTTTGCAAGGGAGTACCATTCACTTCCCCGTTTCAGGGTTCTGTTGACTGCATCGGGTTTTTCATCAGTCCAGTCGGAGAAAAGTATGACATGGTCCTGATGCTTATCAGTGACTCCATGCTGCGGCGCAATAACAATGGAGCCGTAGAGGCCCCGCTGTTCCTGGAGCATGGTATGCGAGTGATACCAGTAGGTGCCGGACTGACGGATGGGAAATTCGTAGGTAAAGGTTGTGCCTGGTGCAATTGGAGGAAATGTGACGTAAGGGACACCGTCCATGTCCGGTGGGACCAGGATGCCGTGCCAATGGATTGAAGTATCAACATCCATGTTGTTATGAACATGGATTCGGGCATTATCACCTTCTGTAAAATGCAGGGTCGGACCGGGGATGCCGCCGTTGATGGTCATCGCTTCGGCGGGTTTGCCGGTGATATTCACCTGCTGCCTGGCGATGGTGAGCTGGTACTCGACGGTTGCGGCTCCGGCTGCCGTCAGGAAGATGAAGCAAAGGAGAACAATTAAGAACGGGATGTAAAGGATGGTCCCGGTAAAGGCGGAAGACACAATCCCTGATGATTGTCTGATTTCCCGGGCTGGTGAAATGCTTGTCAACAAATCGACTTTTCCTTCTGGTGATTATTATCGATGCGGTTCACGCGGAACGGATAAATACTCGCCGGTGCAAACAGTTTATTTTGCCAGCTTGACAGTCAATGCGCTAACGAAGCCCCATACCCAGTTGAGGAAAATGACCAGGACAGGGGTGAGAATGCCCAGTTCAAGGCCCGCGATCCCCTTGTGCGCTTTGAAAGGGAAAACGACAAACAGCTGAACCAGGGTGGGCAAAAGGCTGAGAACACTGCCCTTCAGCAGCAGCCTGGAGTCCAGAACGGGCAGTACAAAGGCTATCCCCCAGATGCCGCCCCAGACGATTCTCGGGTACAGCCAAAGAGGGGTCAGCTTGGGGGCGAGAGAAATGCTCATTGTGTGGGTTATGCCAAAATGTCCGAGCAGCCAGAGTGCGATACTGTTTGCCAGGGCGCCGAGGCAGCCGGCGGCAAAGAAGACCAGCAGTTTTTTCAAAATCCACCTCCGGTTAAAAAATTTATACTGATATCCTGTGAATAAATTTGCAGCTCCCTTTCAGTTCTTGCAGAGTCATTATCAGCGATTGATTCAACCGCTGCCGCCCTGGAAAGGTATTGGGCTGGAAAGCCATGCTCTCTCATGCCGCGCAGAACATGCTCTTTATACCAGTGGAACGGTTTTCTGTGCCGGTCAATCTCAGTGGCCGAATAGAGAAACGGTGAGAATTCAGCACCGGTATCCGTCATGACCGTTACGTGCTTTATTTCGTACCCGTTTCCCAGCCCTTCAGCCTTATCGAGTAATGGTTTATGGGAAGGCGCGATACTGTAAACAGCACCGAGAGTGTAGTCTTCCGGATTTCCGGTATAATACGCATTGCACTTGGCGGAGCCGTCGCGGCCTATCTTGTGAAAAACAAGACTATGACGCCGGAGACGGCCGGTGGCAACGAGTCTGCTCGACGGGACCCTTTGCTGCAGGCGGGCAATGGAAAGATTTGATCCGTAGGCGAAGTAGAGCATTTTTTCAAGCAAGTGTATGTAAATTATTCGCTCAGCCGTTTTTCGTATTCCCGTGCTCTTTCGTTTTCCCTGATAACAGCATCCTGAGCACTTTCCATGGGTACCGTGATCATTTTCGCTGTCTCATGGCCGATCTCTGCTGACCGGGTTTCGTAGCTTTCGGTCTGCTCCGCATTGTTTTCCAAGTCATTCGAGCAGGAGCACAAAAGCGTTGCGGCAAGGAGTATCATCAGTGGGGATTTGCAAAAAGGCATCATTTCCCTCCGGTACCGATCCGGTCAGTTCTTCAGAAAAAGTGAAATTATCGTGTTCACTATTGTACGGTGAATGGTTGTCATATGTAAAGAAATGATTATTTCCGGGTTCTTATCAGCCAGAGCAGCGTTCCTGCTGCCAACATGGATATGCTGAGCAGCTGGCCCATTGTCAGTCCCATAAATAACTCGCCAAGATACGGGTCCGGCTCACGGAATATTTCGGCAATTATACGGACAACGCCGTAGAGAATAAGGAACAGGGCAAGCATCGATCCGTGCGGCCAGAGCCTGGACGGTGCTTGCTGCCAGGGTTTATGTTTCAGGCTCCAGAGAATACAGAACAGCAGCAGCCCTTCGAGAAGGGCCTCATAAATTTGCGAAGGGTGACGGGGCAGGGGGCCTCCGTTCGGATAGACCATTCCCCACGGGACATCAGTCACCCGGCCGAAGAGTTCACTGTTGATAAAGTTGCCGATACGACCCAACCCAAGGCCGATAGGCACTGTGACGACATACAGGTCGGCGGCTTTCCAGAAGTTCAGCGTATGGTAGCGGCAGAAGAAAAATCCGGCAAGGATCACGCCCAGGCAGCCGCCGTGAAAGGACATGCCCCCCTGCCAGGTGGCAAATACTTCAAGAGGGTGCGCAACATAGTAGGCGGGTTGATAAAACAGCACATAGCCGAGCCGTCCGCCGATGATGACGCCGAGAATAAGATAGAGGTTGAGGTTGTCAAACCGTTCAGACAGTTCCTGCCAGCGGAATCTGGCCAGCTGATAGTAGACCAGGGCATAGGTTGCCATAAAGCCAAGAACGTACATGAGTCCGTACCAACGGACTTTAAGCTGGCCGAAGGAGACGATAACCGGATCAATTTCAGGATAGGTAAGCATAATTTGTTTACAGATAACCTTGTTTTTTCATGTGAACCTGCAGCACGGATATGGCGGCCGGAGTCATTCCCGAGATGCGTGAGGCCTGGCCGAGAGAAAGCGGTTGGACCTTGTTCAGTTTTTCGACGACTTCGTTCGAGAGGCCCGGCAGGCCGTCGTATTGCATATCTGTAGGCAGAAGGGTCCGTTCAAGCTTTTTAAAGCGGGCGACCTGTTCCTCCTGCCGTTTTATATACCCTTCATATTTTACCTGCAGCTGTATTTCTTCCCGGTAGGGTAGGTTTTCCAGGTCGATATCCGGCGCCAGTTCTGCCTGCTTTGCCAACCTGTATAAAGAGGCCAGGCTGATTTCCGGTCTTTTCAGGAGATCCGCAAGGGTCTGTGGCTGTTTGATACTGACGCTTCCCAGCTGCAGAAGGGCATCGTTCACCCTCTCCGTCGGGTGGATCCTGTGCGCATCCAGCAGGGCGATCGTCTGTTCGATGGCGGTTTTTTTGTGCTGGAAACGTTCCCAGGTTGCTCCGTCTACAAGTCCGATTTTATAGCCTATCTCTCGCAGCCGCAGGTCGGCATTGTCCTCACGGAGCAGCAGCCTGTACTCGGCCCTGGAGGTAAAAAGCCGGTAGGGCTCCCTGGTGCCTTTTGTTATCAGGTCGTCAATGAGAACGCCGGTATAAGCCTGTGAACGATCCAGGATAAGCGGGGCATTGTCCCTGACATAGTGCACGGCATTGATAGCAGCCATAAGTCCCTGGGCGGCAGCCTCTTCATAACCGGAAGTTCCGTTGATCTGGCCGGCAAGAAACAGACCGCTTACTTTTTTCGTCTCAAGTGAGGGCTTCAGCTCCAACGGATCAATATAGTCATATTCTATCGCATAACCCGGGCGGATTATTCTGGCATTTTCCAGCCCCGGAATGGAATGGACCATGTTGATCTGGGTCTGCAGCGGCAGACTGGTAGGGATGCCGTTGGGGTAGATCTCCACGGTGTCGAGCCCCTCCGGTTCCAGAAAAACCTGGTGGCGCGGCTTGTCCGGAAAGCGCATGACCTTGTCCTCAATGGAAGGACAGTACCTGGCGCCGATACCTTCGATAATCCCTGCATACATGGGAGACTGATGGATCGAACTCCTGATGATACCGTGGGTTTTCTCGTTGGTATATGTGATGTAGCAGGGCTTCTGTTCAAGCGGCGGTTTGCCTGTGCTGGAAAATGAGAACAGATTGGGCGGGTCGTCACTGTACTGCGGCTCAAGGTCGCTGAAATTGATGGAATTGCCGTCCAGACGGGGAACAGTACCGGTTTTCATCCTGCCGACTGCAAAACCGGTATGTTTGAACCATTGTGCCAGCCGGGTTGATGGAGCGTCTCCCATCCGGCCGGCCGGAAAGTTTTTCATGCCGATATGGATAAGCCCGTTTAAAAAAGTCCCGGTTGCAACAACCACTGCTCGAACTGAAATGACCTCGTCCAGAGATGTCCTAATCCCGGTAACATATCCGTCACTTACAAGAATTTCATCCACAACGGTCTGGCGGATTTCGAGATTCGGCTGGTTTTCCAGCAGGTTTTTCATCCGCAGCCGATAGCGCAGTCGGTCCGCCTGTGCCCTGGAAGAACGGACTGCCGGGCCCTTGCTGGTGTTAAGCCGGCGGAATTGTATGCCGGTTGCATCAATATTCCTGGCCATCTCCCCGCCCAGGGCATCGATTTCCTTGACCAGATGCCCCTTGGCCAGTCCCCCGATGGCTGGATTGCAGGACATGGCGCCGATGGTATCCGCGTTGATGATGCAGACGAGCGTTTTCTGCCCCATGCGGGCAGCCGCCAGCGCTGCTTCACAGCCGGCATGTCCGGCGCCGATTATGGCTATATCGAAGTCAACCATTGATGTAATTGGGTGTATAATTTTGTTGTGTTGGTAAAAAGTTATGAAAATCGACGTTCAGCGTTTTAACTACCTGAATTAATGTATGTTCCTTTACCCAGGAAAACTTTTTACGAGTTCTTAAATTAGCAGGTATCGGGTTAAACGTATAGACCGGAAAAAAGGTGCAGAGCGTTTATTGTTTCAATTTAAATCTGATGCATTATAGTCTATGCGCCTATATTTGCAACGAGAACCACCAGTAATGGATCACTTGCCTAGAATGTTCTGTGGTAATAAAATACAAGTTGTTCAGTCAGAAGATGTTGCCGTAACGGGAGGTCTTCCGGCTTTTTGTTTCCAAAGGTATAAAGCTGGAAGTTTTTAAACAGAATAATACTGGTTACGCGGTGTTCTTTCATGATTTTCAATTCTCTGTTATTTTCCTGAATAACGAGAATCGAACGCTTTGAATCCTGGTATAACAGGCCAATGAAACAGTTTCCGGGTCGGAGATGTCCATGAAATATGCTTCAATAGCACATGTACTGGGGATTTTACTCATTGTAACCGGCAGTTCCATGTCCCTGCCGCTGCTCTGTTCCTGGTATTACCATGAATCAGACCTGCTGCCTCTCCTGTACTCCGGGCTCATAACCCTTGGTTCCGGACTTCCTGTCAAGCTGTATTTTCGCAAGAATTACGAGCTCGGGATAAAGGACGGCATCGTGATTGCCGTTTTCGGCTGGTTCCTGGTTTCAGCCTTTTCCTCTCTGCCTTTTATGATTCACGGGGCAATTCCCTCGTTCACCGACGCCTTTTTTGAGATGATGTCCGGATATACCACGACAGGCGCGACAATACTTACAGACATTGAAGCACTTCCCCATGGCCTCCTGTTCTGGCGAAGCCAGACCCATTTAATGGGCGGCATGGGTTTCTTGACATTGACCGTGATTTTTCTTCCGCACGGAATGGGAGGGCTTCGTTTGTTCCGGGCAGAGTCGAGTCCCGGTCAGGTTATTACCAAAGAAAAATTCAAAGCTCGCAACCGTGACACCATGGTCAGGCTATGGTGGATATATCTAGGGCTCAACCTTGCAGAGATAATAATGCTTTATCTGGGCGGTATGCCTGTTTTTGATTCGTTATGTATATCCTTCGGAACCGTATCAACTTCAGGCTATGCAACCAAAAATGCCAGTGTAGCTTTTTATGACAGCGCCTATATCGACTGGGTCGTTATCCTGTTCATGTTTCTGGGCGGAACAAGCTTTGTCCTGCTGTATCAGATACGACTCGGGATATGGAAAAATGTCTGGGAGAATACAGAATTCAGATGGTACGGAGGGTTCCTGCTTTTTTTCTGCGGGATTGTTTCCTGGATTTTATGGCAGGACAATACGTATGGCAGTTTGTCGGAGTCAGTCCGTTACGGGACCTTCCAGGTCATGTCGATTCTGACCACCACTGGATTCACTACTGCTGATTATGAACAGTGGCCCCAAGCGGCACAGATGTTTCTTTACCTGGTGTGCTTTATCGGCGCCTGCGCCGGATCAACCACCAGCGGCATCAAGGTTGTCCATTACGTGATCATCTGCAAATATATGTATGCAACCGTACGCAAGATTTTTTTTCAGCCCATGTCCATTGTCACTGTCCGGCTGAACCATAAGCAGGTTGATGCGTCCGTTATAGATCTTGCCATCTGTTATTTTATCGTCAATATTTTCATGGTATTTGTCGGGGGCTGTTTTATGGTCCTGTCTGATAACATGGACTATGTTACGGCAATGAGCAGCGTTATTGCCGCGCTGATGAATATCGGCCCTGGTTTCGGGGATGTCGGCCCGTCTGAAAATTATGCCTTTATTTCAGCTGCAGGGAAATGGTTTCTGTCCTGGAATATGATGGTGGGCAGGCTGGAGATGTTCTCTGCCCTGGTAATCCTGTATCCGTCCTTCTGGAAAAAATAAGACTGGTACGGAACGTACCGGCCTGTTGAGCAGCCGGGTTTGGACATGCTGATATTTTATGCAGAGAAGAGTTTGCGAACCTCCTTCAGGTAATCAGCATTGCAGAAAACAAGAGCTCTGTCCCCTTCAAGTATGTGTGTGCTTCCAACGGCAGTGCTCCAGATTCCGTCACGGAAAACGCTTCCGATGATGATGTGACCCGACAGGTCGCCGAACAGCTTGTTCAACGGTTTTTTGGTAACCGGGGAACCCGGAGCCGCAAGCAGATCAACCACCTCTGCGTCAAAACCGTGCATATGCATAACGGATATAACTTCACTCTTGCGAATGAAGGTGAGGATCTCGTTACTGGCCAGTGTCTTTATGTTCAGAACAATATCTGAGCCGCTTTTAGATGCCAGGGTTTCGTATTCCTGTTTATTGACCAGAGATATTGTTTTTTTGAGGCTGCACATGGCTCCTTCGCAATTTGCAGTCATAAGTTCTTTTGCCAGCATGCAGCTCATGATATTGGTTTCATTTTCCCCGGTTGAAGCGATGAAGGTATCCATATTCGGAAGTCCCGCAGCTTCCTGAACATCCCTGTCCGATCCGTCTCCATGCAGAATTTCCGTGTTTTTGAGCAGGGAGGACAGTTCTTCAGCCCGTTTTTGATTTTTTTCAATCAGCTTGACAGTAACGCTTTTCTCCAACAGCTCTGCTACACGGCTTCCGACGAGGCCGCCGCCAAGGATCATCACCCGTTCCCGGAGCTCCTGTTTGGTACCAGTCAGCTTCATGAGTTTCGGCAGATCACCGGTTGGCGCCATAATAAGAATCTGGTCCTGGGGCAGAATCTCGTCACGACCTCCCGGGATGATAGTGGTTATCCCCCGGGCAATGGCAACAACACGGAAAGGAAAGTCATCGTGCGTGCGCGCGATTTCAATGAGATTTTTGTTGGCCAGAGGTGATTCATCGATGATACGGGTCGCCATGACCTGCATCTGCCCAAGGGCGATATCGATTATTTCGTCTCCGGCAGTACGTTTAATCATGCGGACGATTTCCTGAGCGGCAAGTTCTTCCGGATGAATAAACAGATCAATTTTTAAGTCTTCTCCCTTGAGGATGGAATCCTCGTGACCAAAATCCAGAGAACGTACTCGGGCAATTTTTTGCGCTATTCCGAAACGGTTCCCGATCATTGCGGAGAGCATGTTGACGGCGTCATTATCCGTCACAGCGATGAGAAGGTCCATTTGTGATGCATTTGCTTCGAGCCATTTATCAATGCCCATGGCGCTGCCTGTAATGAGACGGGCATCCAGGCTGCCGTCTGCATAACGGACCAGTTCACTGTTCGGTTCGATTACCGTAACAGCATATCCCTCATGCACAAGCCGTTTGGCCAGGTAAAGGCCTATGCCCCCGAGTCCCAGGATCAGTATATTTTCTGAAGGTGTGCCTGTTTTTCCAAACATGATAAATTTGTTATTAAGTGTTTTTATTTCTGGAAACGGCTGATAAAATTTTACCTGATTCTCTCATTTTTTTCCATCGCAACTGAGGTTTTCTTGTCATCTTCCAGTAACTCGGCGTCAGGAGGATGGCAATGGTATAGAGTTCAAGCCGGCCGGCCAGCATGCAAAAAACAAGAACCAGCTTGGCCAGACCCGGCAGATGGGCAAAATTCTGTGTCGGTCCGACCAGCGCGAGGCCTGGCCCGATGTTGTTCAGCGTGGCAATAACGGCAGTCGGTCCGGTAATGATGTCAACGCCCAGAGCGGTGACAGTTAAGCTGGCAACAAGAAAAACCACCAGGTAAATGGCAAAAAAACTTAAGATGGCAATCATGACATCCTGCGGAACCTTTGTCTTCCCGAGCTTGATGGTTTCGATCTGTCGGGGATGGACAAGCTTGTGGAGCTGGGATCGGGCATATTTAAAAAAGAGCAGAAACCGTACGACTTTTATCCCGCCACCGGTAGAACCGGCACAGCCGCCGACAAACATCAATGTAACCAGCAGTATCCTGCAGAATGGCGGCCAGGTGTCAAAATCCGCTGTGCCAAAACCGGTAGTCGTCATCAGGGATACAACCTGAAATACAACATCAAGCAAATTGCGGCCGATGTGGGAATATGTACCTGTCACCTGGTTGACGATAAAAATCAGCAAGGTGGCAAGACTGATCAGAGAAAGGTAAAATCGAAATTCCTCATTTTTCCAGTACGCAAGAGGGCTGCCCTGTAAAACGAAAAAATGAAGGGAAAAATTCACCCCGGCGAGAAACATAAAGAGGGTGATAACCAGCTGG
>Ga0224507_10000954_pt1 | contig 11484 bp, 7 predicted proteins | sample SF_Jan12_sed_USG_3_FD_170159 | JGI IMG/M metagenome (GOLD analysis project Ga0224507, IMG submission 170159) | Sediment microbial communities from San Francisco Bay, California, United States - SF_Jan12_sed_USGS_13 | ecosystem: Environmental > Aquatic > Marine > Sediment | place: USA: California...
GTGCCGGTTACCCAGCACCCCCATAGCCGCCAGGCTAAGGAGAATATCCTATTAACACCCATAATCAACTCATATTGCACAATAAAAAAAGGCGATCACAAGGATCGCCCATACGCACGCAGCATTCTGATATATAAGACTGAATGATTAATGCACCAATTTTAAACACATTATCGTTACTTCAATATTTTGCACTATAATGGCACTCCTTAAAACCGTCACCAGTTTCGCCTTATTCTTATATTATATTTTCTCACTTTCAAACCTTAGCCTGACGGCTGTGCTCCAAACAGAGTACAGTTACAGAAACTTTCATTTCATCCCGAAATTGTCGAACTATAAGTCCACCGGTAAAGCCAGTGATTTACTCAGGATTAATTAGTTATCCAGAGTAGTTGTCAGTAGTAATAATAATTACTTGTCAGCTGCACGGACAACATCGCAGAGCTCGTCGGCAATGGTGTTAATTTCATCGTCGTTTTCACCTTCAACCATAACTCGGATGAGTGATTCAGTACCGGAAGGACGGACCAGAATACGACCCCGTTCGGCAAGAGCTTTTTCGTGGCGAGCTATCTGTTCCGGTAAGTTGGGAATACGATCCATATCCAACTTCACAGCGGTGCGCACATTTTTTAAAACCTGCGGATAACTGGTCATCACCGAAGTGAGCTCGGAGAGTGGCTTGCGCTTTTTAATCATAATGGCCAATAACTGCAGACCAGCCAAAATGCCATCGCCGGTGGTATTATGATCGAGGAATACAAGATGGCCTGATTGTTCGCCACCGAAATTGTAACCTTTGGCTCGCATGGTTTCCACCACGTAACGATCACCCACTTTGGTGCGCACCATATGGCCGCCCATTTCCTGCATGGCTTTTTCCAGGCCCATATTGCTCATCACCGTAGAGACCAGAGTTTTTTTCTTGAGCTTGCGTCGACTCATGAGATCGGCAGCACAGATAGCCATAATATGATCGCCATCCACGATATTTCCCTTCTCATCCACCACAATAAGCCGGTCGCCGTCCCCATCAAATGCCAAGCCGATATTAGCCCCTAGTTCACGTACCTTTTGGGCCATCTTTTCGGGGTGAAGTGCTCCGCATTCATGATTGATGTTTTTACCATTCGGTTGTACTCCAATGGAGGTCACCTTGGCTCCAAGTTCAGAGAACACATGGGGAGCCACCCCATAAGTGGCACCGTGGGCACAATCAAGGACCACATGAAAATCATCCAAAGTATATTTTTTCGGAAAGGTATTTTTAAGAAAGACGATATAACGACCCTTGGCATCATCAATACGCGAAGCCTTCCCCACATCATCAGCCACCGGACGCAAGGCCGCCATTTTTTGAGAAAAAATCAAATCTTCAATATCAGCCTCCTTCTCATCAGGAAGCTTAAAACCGTCTCTGGAAAATATCTTAATCCCGTTGTCCTGGAAAGGATTATGAGAAGCGGAAATAACCACCCCCGCATCGGCCCGCATGGAAGTGGTAATAAAGGCAATAGCAGGAGTGGGGATGGGGCCGGTGAGTTGGACATCAACCCCCATGGAGCATATTCCGGCTGCTAAAGCATTTTCGATCATATATCCAGAGAGACGAGTATCCTTTCCAATAACTATGTGATGGCCCCGACCTTTATTCTTAACCTGAAAAGCAATGGCCCGGCCAATCTGCATAGCAATCTCAGTGGTCATCGGATAAATATTAGCAGTGCCACGCACTCCATCTGTACCGAACAATTCTCTCATATCAATTCATCACCAATTCTTTGGTCCATAAAAAAAACCGATTACCCCACAATATAAACAAGGGAGTTAATCGGCCCATCAATTGCATTCTCTTAAAACTCGTTAACACGAAACCTACGTAACTCTTCAGAATTATCACTACTACACAGGATCTAACCTCATTCACATAACCTTTCTATAATTAACCATTATACTGCATAGCACAAATGGTTAACATAATAATATAATGTTACTTTTAAAAGGTGGACCAGGAGAACGTTTCTAAATCACACACTGTGACAAAAGTTAAAATGTAGTAATATCCTTTTCTCTTGGAAGTAAGCGCGGAGTTAACAACTTAATGGCCTCCGCCTCATTTGATTTTTTTTCACCTTTTTCAAGACCTGGGGTTACCCGTACCTTTTCAGGTTGAATAGACAATATTTGAATAGGTGAATGACCCGGCACATTAACTCCATTAACACTCACCAATACCTCAGATTCCCCCTGAAGCTTATCAACAGTAACAAAAGCACGGAAGAGCATAGCCGGCTCTGGAGTGTCGCGCAGAAGGTTTTCAGCTATCCTTGCTTTTACTGTTATTTTACTTGGTTGTACAACAATATGTTTCTCACTATCCCGAACATTTACCGGAATATCGGTGATAATGCGCTCTACAAAATTTTCTTCTACTTCTATTTTGGCTGTAACCACCGTTTCACCAATCAACTCTGTCAGGACTGGATGAAGGTCAAGATGAACCTGAAGGGTAGTAGATTTACTTATTCCATCTAAATCAATAATATAAGTTTTTAATGTCTCATCCAAGTCAAGCACTGACTTAGGACCAGTAATAACTAAATGATCAGGATCAATTTTTATTCCCTTAAGAGAAAACCCTACAGCCGCTTCTCCATGAGTCACCGGTTCAATAACCATAAGTTTTTGAATCCGTTCATCCAAGGTCAGTGTAATGTTGGTGGGTTGTAAGCGCAAAATTGTAATACCACTGGGAAGAGGGATATACTTAGGATCGTTTTTGACCACAATAGTACCCGCTTTTTTATTAGAGAGGTTCACCGGTATATTAATATTGCGCTTTTTTAAATCGGAAATCAGACTTCTCGGACCACGAAGTGTAACCTCGATATCTTTTTTAAATTGATTTGATATAACTAAATTTGATGGTAAATTAATAATTTCTATGGGCACTTTTATATTCATATCCACTTGGTCTTCGCCCACCACGAAATACCATAATAAAAGAGCAAGAAACAACGAAATCCCTTTAATCAACAAATCTGTTGAAAAAGGTTTGAGAAAACCTGATTTATTATTATCCACGCTCATGACCGGTACGTCCTTGCCAGCCAATTTTTCCAACCCCCGACATTATGGTCATTACTGTCAAAAATATCGCGCATATTTCGATCCAGTTCCTCCTCATCACGTACTGTGGTAATTTTACCATGACGAACAATAGAAAACTCTTGCGTTTCCTCTGAAATAACCAAAATCACCGCATCTGTATCCTCGGAAAGACCCAAGGCAGCTCGATGCCTAGTGCCGTAGCGCTTATCAATATAAGGATTATTGGACAGGGGTAGTAAACAGCTGGCGGAATGAATTCGGCCCTTGGTAATAATGACTCCCCCATCATGCATGGGAGATGATGGAAGGAAAATAGAGATCAGAAGCTCCCTGGAAAGTTGAGCGTCCACATAATGACCCGACTCTATATAATCTCGCAGGCCGGTCTCTCGTTCGATAATAATCAGTGCACCTATACGCCGTTTGGCCATGTATGAAGCTGCCCTGGTAATCTCCGAAGTATCCTGAGCAGCAGCATCACGCATGGTATGGAAAGGAGTCTTACCTACATGGGTTAGAGCGCGACGAATATCATGTTGAAAGACAATAATGGCGATGAGAAGAATAGAGCTGAGAAAATTTCGTAACAACCAGTTCAAGGTTAAAATATCCATCTCTCTGGAAATAAAATAGAGAATGGTGATCACCAAAATACCGGCCAGCATCTGAACGGCCCTGGTCCCTCGAATGAGAAGGATGATCCGATAGATGATGAAAGTTACTATGAGGATATCAATTATATCCTGCCATCGCATGAGGCTAAAAATCTCAGGCATTGTAAAGTATATCGTAGATTAGAATATGACTATTAATTATTGTCCCTGTTAATTCTATTTAAATTTAACACGTTAAATTTAAATAGAACAGAAAAATAAATAATACGCCATTTTTTTTTGTTTCTGGTATACAAAAAGAAAGTCTTTAAATGATGTAGATGGCTGAGGGGTAATGATTATTATTACCTAGGAAATAACTACCCTAATTGCTCACCCCCATAAAAATACGATGTAACTGTTCATCATTACCACAGCTACACGCAATCCGGTCAGATTTCCTATGAACTCCTCATATTCGCCGCCGACTTGCACCACTGCTGGACAGTTACCACCCCAGACTTATAAATTTTTTCACTCTTGGTAAACGGTTACAAAATTATGACCACTAAGCAAAAAAAAAATACCGATAGCCAAAAAAGTTCCGGCAACCACTCAATTATTGAACCCAAAATATCGCCCACTCATTTAGAACAAAACGATGAAATAACACTTATTATTGACCAGGATGAAGCAGCTGGGTCCCTTGCTGAAATTCCCCTTTCCGGTGGAGCTCCTCCTGCAAAAAAGAGAAAACTAAAACATACCGACCACAAAAAATCCTATCGCCGTCAAAAGCCAAAACAACCTCCCAGTAGTCTCGGACGTCAAATTCTTACCTGGGTATTAATTTTTCCAGTTTTTATTGTATTCATTTACGGCTTGCTCGGATTTATGGTTGTGCCGACCCTGATCAAAAGCACAGTTGCAAAAAAGCTCTCAGAACATACCGGCCGACGTATCATGATGGGCAACGTACTTTTCTCCCCCTTTACTCTGAATTTAAAGGTTTCTGATCTCTTAATAGGTGCAGATAAGAATACTGGGCAAGACGAAGAATTGCTCCGATGCAAAAATATGAACTTGGACTTCAATCTCATGGCTGTTCCCCTTACGGGACTGTTGATAAATAAGCTTGAAATCAGTGGGCTGGAGCTTAACCTCAATCGTTATGATAACACTGATTTCAACGTCACCCGTTTTCAGCAACAGCTTTTTCCAGAAGACGGAAGAGAGCCTTTTATATCACCAGCACGAGTGAGCATGAATGAAATCATTATTAGCAATAGTCGAATCATCTATACCGATCTGCCAACGGGTAAGAGGCATCGCATTGAAGAAGTGGATTTTATTTTGCCTCCTTCAAATAGCGGCAATGCACAGGACCCCTTGACCCCGAGTTTTAAAGGAGTGGTTAACGGCTCTCCCGTGGTTGTTAACGGAGTGCAAGGTGCTAATAAAATAGGAGAAATGGAAACTAGGCTAAGCCTAAATTTCAAAGATGTTCAACTAGTAGGCTACCAATCGTTAATTTTACCTTCTGATAGCGAAGCCTTTTTAACCGACGGTGAAGGCGACTGCACTCTTCAAGTTATTTTTACAGAACATTCCGCAGGTAAAAAAGAAATGTCTCTTAGAGGCGTACTTCAACTCCGCGATATGGCCTTGCTGGATAAAAATGATCGTCCACTAGCCAGCCTACCCGAAATACGCGCAACATTTGTGGCAGACCCTCGAAATAAACTCTATCGCTTCGAAAAACTAATATTTGACCGACCTGATATCCATTTTTATACCAAGAAGGAAGCGTTAAACTTTAATGCCATTCTTGATTCCGCAGTGGTAAAATTATTCAACAGAAAGGGGTTCTCCACCAAAGGGAAGGCTATTGACCAGCTAAAACTTGAAAAAGGAACCTTCACCATTCATCATAAAATTGGGCGACAGCGCGATAGTGTGATATGGAAAAACCTTACAGCCACCCTTAGCGGCTACGCTGATAGGGGCTATCATGAGGCAGAAAAAAACAGCCCCAAACAAGGTTCTTTCTCGCTTAGCGGTGAAAGTAGCCATGGGGATGAAAAAATGAAGCTCCTAATCAATGGCGAGTTTGATAATAGTTTTAGTGGAAAAGGGGAAATTGCCCTTGATAATATTTATCTTCCCATTCATCAGCGCTTCTTTTTCCCCAATGACGAGTTTACCTTCACCAGCGGTGTTTTAGACTTGAAAGGAGATTTTAGATACTCTCCCCTAATCGAAAGAGAAGAAGATAACCTTGAGGAAGAAATCAATGGACTGATCCTGGAAAACGGTACCGCCACCATAAAGGATTACACCCTGGTGAGTGACAAGAAAAAAGTAGTCACCGGCGTGAAAACGACTTGCTCTGAACTTAAAGTTAATATTAGTGGCAAAAACGGATCAATAGGTCTGTTAGAGCTGAAACAGCATGAATTTTTTGCCAATTGGTGGCAACAAAGTTTATTTTCTCTTTCTCATAAAGCCAAAAGAGATTGGGACCTCCAGCTTAAAAAGATTCTGATCACCGATTCAATTGCCCATGCCTCCTTTTCTTCTGATTTGATCAAAAGTGGCGACGTAATTTTAGATAATATTTCCCTTAGTGCTGAGCGAATAGATAAGATATCAAAACGTACTCGGGTAAGCATTGAGGCCGACATCAACAAAAAAGGGCATTTTTCTGGTAAAGGTGATTACGATCTTTATAGTGGTCAGGCAACCTTAAAAAGTAGCTTTTCCAATCTGGATCTTGATTTATTTCAGCCTCTTTATTCATCATGGTTAGTGCCGTCGGTAACCGGTGGTACTGTTAATGCTAAGGGCGATATTCATCTACCCCGGTGCCGCTTTTTTGGTTCATTGGATATTAATAATTTACAAGCCGGTCGTCCTGACACCATTTTGTCATGGAGCAAAGGAACGGTCGAGAAAATTGCCCTTACTTTCCAACCATTTCATTTCGGAGCTGAGCAGGTAGTAATTGAGCAACCAGTGGTAAATTTCAACCCCTTACCTGGTATGGTTGGTAATGGTTTTCTTCTTCCTAGTACTGATACTGGAAACAATTTAGTAAATATTTCACCCATTGAGATTAATTCAATTGAGCTAAAAGACGGTAGTGGATATTATATGGCACCGTTAGTAACTCGGGAATTTCCTTGTGAATTCACCGGAGTCCACGGCACCCTATCAAGTATTCGTTCCAGGGGTGATATTGCCCTAGATCTCAAGGGAAAATTACGACAAGGTGGTATTTTTGAGCTAACCGGTTCTGCAGGGCTTACCAGCATGAAAAACTATAAATTACGGGTACGAGACGTGCCACTTAGCTTAATGGCTAACACGTTTAAAAAGAGAATAGGGACTGATGTGGGTGAAGCTACTGCAGACTGGGAGCAAAGGGTAAAACAGGGTTCAAACCTCACGAATACCGAGCTTTTACTCAAAAAACTCAAGCCGAGTGTTAATTCCGCTTATCGTGCACCACTCTCTTTGCTTGTCGATAAGCAAGACGATTTACGCTTTAGCCTGAAAGGACAAAAAGAGGATGATTCATTATTTATGGATAATCTTTTTAAGCTATTAGCGCGATACAAGGTGAAGTCAGCCATTGCACCGGAATTAGTTCTCAAGGAATTTTTACCAAAACTTTCCTTGAACGGCATAGTGAATTTTGAAGCCGGGAAAACCACCAGTAATGAAGTTGAGGAGTTAACCGCATACCGCACTCTGCTTAACGAAAGACCGCTGCTTAGTCTTCAGCTCATTGGCGGAACAGATACTGAAAAAGATACCAAATTGCTTACAGCCTCTCTTATAGAAGAAGCGGAAAATAAGTTAAAAAAGGAAAATGAACGGCGAGCCCAAAAAAGAAAGGAGTTACTGGAAGCTGAGCAGAAGCGTCTTGCCTCCATTAAACCTAATTCCGGCCAGGTGGTCGTAGAACAAATCAGCTCCGAAGAACTTATCGGTGAAGATTTGCAACCACTTCCACCGGTGGAAGTGACTGTGGAACCAAAACTAATAGATGAAATTGCCAAGTCACGAGCTCGCTTCGTGTATGATTATTTCATAAAAACTTTGGGGGTAAACCCTGAGAGAATTGTCATAGCACCTGAGAATAGAACTGACGGCACAAAAGTGACTATTAAAATTCAGTCCCTATAGTTAAGCTTAAGCTTGTTGGTTAATAATATTTGGGACAAACAACCCTTTTGTTGTAGCTATAAAATAATCAAAAATAATACAGCTTACAGTTATAGAATTCCACTATGGAACTAAAGACACTCATCCAGCGCACCAGAACCGTTCGTAGGTTTCAAGAAAAAGAAACTCCACCGGGGAAGGTGTGGGAAGAAATTTTGGAAGTCTTGAAACTAGGAGGCTCGGCGCGTAACCTGCAAGTACTCAAATACATGTTGGTATGTAATGAGGAGCTACGCCAAAAGATATTCCCCCTGCTAGGTTGGGCGGGATATCTTGAGCAATGGCCAGGTCCAGCATCGGGAGAACGTCCTGCAGCCTATCTCATCTGTCTGCTCGATACCTCCCTATCTATTGGGACGGAACGGGAAGCGTACTGTGACTTAGGGATCGCCACCCAAAATTTTTTATTGGCTGCCTCCGCACAAGCTATTTACGGTTGCCGAATCGCTTCCTTTTCCGAAGAAAAAATACACAATCTTCTTCAGTTAGAGAGTCATTTAAAACCCATACTAATAATTGCTTTAGGCTATCGCGCCGAAGAGACGGTTCTTGAATCAGTGGGCTCGGATGGCAATATCAGGGATTGGCGGGATAATAACGGAGTTCATCATATACCCAAACGTTCCTTAACCGAAATCATGGTATCCGAACCAGCCTCTTCTTTCTAAAATTTAAAGAAGTCCTTCATGTCATACACTTTAATATTCGAATTACTTGGTGCATTGAGCGTTATCACCTTTATTGGTTCGCTATTGGCCGTACCCTGGATTATCGCGCGATTGCCCCATGATTATTTCATCCGTCATCGCATTCAGGTAGAAGCACGCCATAAAAGACACCCGGTACTAGCCCTCATTATTTTTATCATTCGAAACGTAATTGGCGGACTGCTTCTTGTTGCCGGTATAGCCATGTTGATACTCCCTGGACAAGGAATTCTTACCATGATTATTGGTATATCTTTTATGGATTTCGCTGGCAAACATACCTTAGTAGACAGTTTTGTTCGACAACCTAAAATTGTAAAATTGCTTAATTGGATACGAAAAAAAGAAAAAAAATCACCATTTAGTTTCTAATTACCAATATATATCAATATGATTTTTATTTAAATATATTGACTTAAAAACACTAGTAATCGACCTTTGGGGAGCAAAGACCCAAAAGCGGGTAACCCTTTCACTTGGTTGAAAAGAGAAGTTCTACTACATTGACATAGCAAGCAATTTACTAGTTCAGCTGATAGGGGTGATCAAGTCGGTGAACTATAATAATTATGCTATGATTAAGTGCAACTTCTATACTACTAAACGCTTACAGAAGCCTGATCATCAATAAAGCCTTACTGCGTTATTCCACGATTATTTCCGTACCCTCCTCCCTTGACATGCGAAATAGGCGGTCTTATTGTTCGTCAAGAATTTAATCTTCCTTTGGTTTCCCCTTTTGGTAAACGTGTTGCTACCCAATATAAAGCATGACGAGACCTTTTTTATAGTCAATGCAGAAACATGACGGGTTAAAAAGGAAATTTGATAATAACAGGTTTATGAATGAAAAGATTTAAGGAGATAGAGGCGTGAGCGATACCAAAGAAAATCAGCAACAAAATTCCGAGGAAATTTTGGAGACAACGGTAAAAGAAGAAGCAGAAAACCTGGAAGAAAATCCAGAAAATAACGCTGAAACCGAAATTGAGACCCCGGAAGAAGTTACTCTTGAAGCACAAATTGAGGCTCTGCAACAAGAACTCACTGAAACTCGGGATAGAATGCTGCGGAATGCTGCAGAATCAGAAAATTTTAAAAAACGCATGGAGCGTGACAAAAATAGTCTGGTCAAATATGCCGGAGAAAATATTCTACGTGACCTTCTCGACACTCTAGACAATTTGGATCGTGCTATCGAGCAAGGTCATGGAGATGCCGATGACAGCGACCAAAAATTATCCTCCATGCTGGAAGGCTTAGAGTTGACCAGAAAGGGACTGCTCTCCTGCTTGGACAGATACGAAGTTGCAACTCTCAATACCGTTGGAGAAGAGTTTAACCCCAACGAACACGAAGCGCTTACCATGGAGCCTAGCGATGATATAGCTAACAACCATGTTATTCGTGAGTTTGTCAAAGGCTATCGTTTCAAAGATCGCTTGTTACGAGCAGCAAAAGTTACCGTTTCCAGCGGACCGGCATCAGAATAAACCTTGAAATTATTATGTTGTAATGATTTAACGGTTTATCTTGACAAAGATTAAATCATGCTCATTGTAAATAACCAGAGAATCGAACAGTAAATATAGTTCAATGAGCATTGAATACAAAGATATCATATAGAAGATAAGGAGATATAAGTCATGGGAAAGATAATTGGAATTGACCTGGGGACCACAAACTGTTGTGTTGCTATCATGGATGGCGGAGACCCAAAAGTTATCGAGAACACAGAAGGTAACCGTACAACCCCCTCAATCGTCGCTTTTAACGATTCAGCTGAACGATTGGTAGGGCAAATCGCAAAACGTCAGGCGGTTACCAACCCTGCTCGTACTCTATTTGCAATCAAACGGCTCATCGGACGAAAATTTAGTGATGCGGAAGTAAAAAAATCCATAGAAGTAAGTCCTTTTAACATTGTTGAATCCAGCAACGGTGATGCAGCAGTGGAAGTGGACGGCAAAGCTTATACCCCGGCTGAGATTTCCGCCATGATTCTCACCAAAATGAAACAAACTGCTGAAGAATATCTCGGTGAAACAGTAACCGAAGCAGTTGTTACTGTTCCTGCATACTTTAACGATGCTCAGCGTCAAGCAACCAAGGATGCCGGTAAAATCGCCGGGCTCAACGTACAACGGATCATAAACGAGCCCACCGCAGCTTCTCTAGCCTATGGTTTGGACAAAAAAGGCGAGGAAAAAATTGCCGTATTTGACCTCGGCGGCGGTACTTTTGATGTTTCCATCCTGGAAATTGGGGATGGCGTATTTGAAGTAAAATCAACTAATGGCGATACGTTTCTCGGCGGAGAAGACTTCGACATGCGTATTGTCAGCTGGTTGGCTGATGAATTTAAAAGAGAAAACGGTATTGATCTTCGTAGTGATAAAATGGCTCTCCAACGGCTTAAAGAAGAAGCTGAGAAAGCGAAAAAAGAGCTTTCCACCGCCATGGAGACCGACATTAATTTACCTTTCATCACTGCTGATGCCACTGGTCCCAAACATCTTAATATCAAGTTGACTCGTGCTAAATTGGAAAACCTGGTAGATGACCTCATCGCCCGCACCGAAGGTCCTTGCCTCACCGCTATCAAAGATGCAGGTCTCTCAGCCTCAGATATCGACGAAGTTATCTTGGTTGGTGGCATGATTCGTATGCCCAAGGTGCAAGAGAAAGTAAAACAGATTTTCGGTAAAGATCCTCATAAAGGAGTTAACCCCGATGAGGTTGTTGCAATCGGAGCCGCAATTCAAGGCGGTGTACTTAAAGGTGACGTAAAAGACGTACTCTTACTTGATGTTACCCCTCTTTCTTTGGGCATCGAAACT
>Ga0224507_10000955_pt1 | contig 11483 bp, 5 predicted proteins | sample SF_Jan12_sed_USG_3_FD_170159 | JGI IMG/M metagenome (GOLD analysis project Ga0224507, IMG submission 170159) | Sediment microbial communities from San Francisco Bay, California, United States - SF_Jan12_sed_USGS_13 | ecosystem: Environmental > Aquatic > Marine > Sediment | place: USA: California...
TCCAGCATAGCGATATAAATATTGTCATCAGGCATGCCTTCGCAGCAAATCAGATTGCCGGGTTTTTCCTGGTTGCCTTCGTTCCACCAGTAACTGAAATTAAATTTAGGTTTAGCCGGTAGATATTGTCGAGACTCTTCTAACGCATTTTCGATGGAAGTGAATTTATCTACAGGTATACGAAAACTGATTCGACGTCCCTGATTAAATTCAGTTATATTATCGCGAGGTTCAAGTTCATCAATAATCGCATTTAGTTGTTCATAATCGATAGATTCATTAAGGGCTTGTAGTGCAATATTTTCTGCCATATTAAACCAGTCTCGATTCTTGCTTATAATGCGAGATGCATCTACTTTGGGTGTAATATTGACGCTAATGGTAAAAGGGAAATAACGTCCGACTTTATCTACACTTGGTAACATAACGCCTAATTGATATGTTTGAGACTGTTGCGGAATAAGGTATCGCCATATTGGTGATACCAGGTAATGATCAAGCCACTGATGCCCAAGGTTATGGTGGCTGGTTGCGATAACACTTTGCAGCCAATTGTCCCATGTGTGAACAAACTCAGCGGACATATTTCGTTGAATGAAGTCACCTCTCATCGGTAGTTTGCCAAAATATCCCGCTGACATAAACGCCTCGTTACAGTTTTGTTGGGCAGCGAAATGCGTGCACGTTAGATAAGTTAAAAGGATTAGTTGTGCTGTTGGCTTTTAATTCATATTTTGCGGTGTAACCATCATCCACACTAAATGTGACTTTAAATTTATCTGCACTGCCGGTAGTTTTCACTTTCGACGCATCTAGCAATTGAAAAAATGCCCAGGTTCCTTTTTTCTTAACTTCTGTTTTACTACCACTGGTTTCGAACCTTATATTAACCCTGCTTGATTGAGGATCATCAGTAAATGGCCATTTGTGGCTTGTGGTACGAGTGGGCCCGTGTCGGTATGTCACTTTTTCATCATCAAGCCGCATTTCAAAACGTTTAACTTTGGCATCCAGATGGCTGGGCTTTAACTGGAACTTGACGCTAATAGATTCAGCGCCTTTGGGGAAAAAGGCATTGCTGATTTTATCTCCACGTCTTAGTTGCTGTAAGCTTCGATTGGAGAAACCGATATTATTTCCTTCCAGTGATTTTAATCGCCAGCTTCTTGATGTGATTTTCAGGAATGGCGTGATATTTTGCTTGATAAAGCTTTGGTAAATACCATCGGGCGCAAAAAAATCAGAAAAGTCTTCAAGGCTGGTTTGCTGTGAGCTGCTTTTGTAAATTGGGTAACGATTTTTAATGCTTTGATTGTATTTATCCAGCACGACGTTATCCCATTGGCCATTAATATGACGACGACTGGCGTGTAACATATTTTTCCAGCTGGATTGTGTAATGGCCGTTACCCAGGTGTTTATTGGCGCAGGTAAACGTTTTGAATCACGTTGAAGCTTACCTATAATATCTTTACCGTTGGATTTTAACCGGGTAATACTTGCTTGATGTGCGGCTGAGTCAGGTTCGGGTGCGGTTGCCAGTGCACCTAAATATTCCTGTAATTTAATGAGTGAAGTTAAATGCCGGGTAATGCCGGGTGGTTTGCCGTCAACTGTTTCAGATAATTCAATTAATTTAGTAAAATGTTTACGTAAACTGATACCAACGGGTGTTAAAGGAATATCTGATTTGGCGGCTTTTGTTTTTGCTGCCTTTTTGCCAAACTTTCCCAGTTTACTGAGGTTGCCACCTAGTTTTTGTAGTGCATTAGGTTTGTTACGAAGATCGGTGTTGATGTTGATGGCATCCAAGGCAGACAGTAGTGCTGAATTTCTGCCGGCTAGTACTTCCATCATTTCTATACCTTGTTCAAAATTGTTGAAGCTAGCAATTTTTATATTGCTATAAAGCTTGGTCCAGTGTTTGATGAATTCTGCAATGTAAAGTTGCTCAATATTTTTATGTAAAACATCTGGATTGATTTTTGTTTTTTCTGGGTTTTCAGATTGACCATAAACCCAGTCATCTTTTGTTGATTCTTTGCTGCGTTGTATACTTTCTTCCATAAAGAATGATTCGTAGCCGTTTTTGGTGAAAAGGCCGGGAATTCCATTTAATGGTTCTTCTTCATTGTCTTTATTAATAAAATAAGGATGTGCATCTGTATCGATTAGGCTGGTAAGAAAAAAAACATCCAGCACATTATCACCCTGTTGTTTAATGCTGGCATAAATACGTTCTGCAAGTGGTACTTTTTGTAGAATAAAACGTGCATTTTTTACGACACGCTGGTCTAGTAAAATGGGTTCGAAGCCTTTATCTAATGTTTTATTCAGGTGTGTATTGAGTGCTTCCTGTTTTGCTCCATCACCGGGAAACTGTAATTCCCAATAATTTTCAAACCATTTTTGTATAAACTCGTTTTCAAGACGATTGCTGTTGGCCAACATTAAATAGGCTTTAAGCGTAATAAATAGTGTGTCAGATGATGAGTTACGATCGGTAAGCGTACTTTCCAGTACGCTTACAATTCGAGGAAAAAATCCATTTTCTAAAATACGAAGATACGCCTCGTCACTTGCTGGTCCAAGAGAGCGCATTTGGCTCAGGCCTGATTGGCTGAAAAGGCTTCGCGTATCTTCACTTGCACTTTTTTGAGCGGCAGCAATAGCTTCTAGAGCTGGTAGTAATAACACCGGACTTTGATCAACCTCGGAAACATTTTCAGTCGTGCTGTAATACGCTTCGATATGTTCGTCCATGGCGTTAATTTGTGAATTGATATCGGCGTATTGAGACGTCCAAATCCCGGCTGAAGTGATAGTGGCAAGAAATGCAGCGGCATAAGCGCCATGGCGCATCCAGGTCTGTTTTTGCTCGTGGGTTCGGTTTGTACCAGCAAGCATGGACTCAGGAAAAATAACATTTCGGAATAAATTGGTGAGGAAAAAGCTTTTTCCCTGGCCGCTGTATGCGGGTATGGTTTGCCGGTTTAACCCAAAGTTACTGGCAAGTGATCCCATAACGCGATCAATAGGTGTGCCTTCTTGAGTGCCGGAGGTGAAATAGATACCTCTAAGATTAACGGACTTGTCAAAATTGCTGGGTTTAAAAGCGGCATCAAGAAATTGAGACGTCATTTCTTTTAGTGCAGCAATTTCAGAAGGAAAACCAAGTATCAATGCGCGGCGGGAAAGGTCTCGTTCTTCGAGCATGCGCCATTGCAGTCGATCATTAAGCCTACGTAGTAAGGCGTCCCATTCATTTTTAAAGAGGCTTAAATCAAATCTGGATTCAAACGTAGCTGATGTTTGAAATGTTGTGCCCCATATCTGTTGTCGCTCATGGGTGGAGAGGTTGTCAAAATACTCGTTGAAACCAGCCACTAGATCAGCTTTAGTGAGGAGAACATATACCGGAAATTGAATCCCGAGATTGTCATACAGCTCGCTTAGTCGAGACTTTATACGGTTTGCATGTTGCTGTCTTTCTGCTTCGGTTTGAAGTAAAAGTTCGGAAAGACTAATAGTGACAATTGCACCGTTGATTGGTTGTTTGGGTCGGTGTTTTTTTAATAAATTAAGAAAATTTTTCCATCCAGCACTATCGGTACTTTCATCTGAATCCTGTGTAGTGTATCGCCCGGCAGTATCAACCAGAATGGCTTCATCGGAAAACCACCAGTCGCAATTTCGTGTGCCGCCAATCCCTTTTAATGGTTGTTGCCCCATTTTGTCGGCAAGGGGAAATCGTAAACCGGAGTTTATTAACGCAGTAGTTTTACCCGAACCCGGTGGACCAATAATAATGTACCAGGGTAACTCGTGAATAGGCTGGGTATTACCCTGTATACCGTGTTTTTTACTGGCTTTAAGCACGGCGAGAGCATCTTGAAAATGTTTTTGAATAATGGATGCTTCTTGACTTGTGCGTGAGTCTTCTGCACTGGGCTGGTCGTTACCTGAGCTTGCAATGTCACCCATCATTTCCGCGTCTTTTTTCTTTTCTCTATTTTGTACGCGAAAGTTATTTAGCCCCCAGAGAATGGTGATAATGAGAATAGTCACCAGACGGGACATTTCTGATTCCAGCGGTTTACTCTCATTAAAGCCTATCATAGGGCCGCCAAACCAAACCATAACGGCTAAGGCAATGAGGCCAACAATGGATAGAAGCAAAGGATTGGTCAGAATTTTAATTATATTTTTCATGGCTGTTTAGATTATTCGGCTTCTGTGGGATATATAGTCTGGATTTTTTCAAGTACCGGTTCGGCATCACTATTCAAGGCCACACTAAAACTAATATAGGCAGCAAGTATAATGGCGCCGGTGATAGCACCGATAACCCATAACGGAATGTTACGATCTGCAGCGCGTTTTATGTACACGCCCTCGCAATGCGGCGAAAGGTCGCGTTCGTATTCGCCTCTAACCATGGCAATTTGTTGATGAAGCTGAGAGCGAATTGTTTCGACATGGCTCTGTCCGCCTTGAACAACCCGGTATTTACCAATAAAACCCAGCGCCAAACATAAAGAAATAAGTTCGAGCAAATTAATGTTAACGCCGGGGTTTTGTTGCATACGTTCCATTAAAGTGAAAAATTTCTGGCCACCGGTATTTTCACGGTGAAATGTACTAAGTAAACTTTTTGATGGCCAAAGACTGTTAGCGCCCCAAGGGGTGTTTAAAACAGTTTCGTCTATTGCTGCACACAAAATATATCGGGCAATGAGAATATGTTGTGGATCGATGCCTTTTTGCTGTGCGTTTACTTCAAAGTTGCGAATTTCCTGAATAGTTCTGGAATGCAATCCGTTTACATCATTGTGCTGATGGGACTGACTTAATCGTGTTAGCAATGACAGCAGCGGTCTGGCGACGGCAATTATTGCGTTAGTCTCGGTTTGATCTAGTACATTGTGCAGATTCGCAACAGGTGCCTGTGACATGTGCGCAGGTGGTGATGTTTGAGCGCCATAGGTGTTTGGGTTTTGTTGCTGCATACCGCCGGGAGTCGGCTTAATTATTGTTTTATTACCGCCGGAAGGCAGGGGAGACGGACGCAGAATTGTTCTGTCGTTATCGCCCAGTTGAGAAAAAATATCGTCGTCATCTGCCATTATTTTACTCGTCTCTTTATTTTCTAGTTTTCTATTTTTTATTCTTTGATGGCCCAGAACTCTAATTCAAGATCCGGAAAATCACCGCCAATGTGAAACGCAAATCCACCTGAATGGGTAAATTGTTTCCATAGCTCACTGTTTTTATCCAGCTCAAAATAGGTGTATCCGGAATGGTAGGGGATTTGTCTTGGCGCAGCCGGCATAGGTCTAAAAGGAATACCTGGCAATTGCAAGTTTACCAGTTCGCGAATTTGTTCAACCGGTCCTATTTTAGCCTGTGCTGGTAAGTGTCGTCGTAGGTCATCGGTATTCATTGATGCTTTTGCTGCGAGAACAAAAAAACCATTCGTGACAACAGAGCGATCAGTAATTGGCGAAACGTAGATGCCAAACTTTTTCTGCTGCACATCCATTTGTACGGCAGCCTGCTCGAGTACGGTGCTTAATGATTGTCGTAACTCGGCTAGTATTGGTGAAAAGGTATTGTGTAATTCTTGATGTTGGTAGGCAGGGTAATCACCTGGTCGTCTGCTTTTTTTCGTAAATGTTGCTAGCTCACCCGCGATTTGAAGAAATAACTGGTATAGAGACTCAGGATGAATGTCCTGTGCTCTGGACATATGTTCCAGCAGTGGCTCATAACGATTAATGGTTTGAAGTAAAAGAAAATCAGCCATCTCAGATGAGCTATTAGCACCACGACCACCATCGGAGATTCGATTCGCCAGAGTTTCTGAGCGGTGCTCCATGAGTTGTTGCAGCTCTTCGATATAGCGATTTATTTTTGGTACAGACTTACAGCTTAAGCAGGGCGGCACATAATTCTCGTCGAGTACAATTTGCCCGTCTGGCTGTCGCTCTATAATCAGAGCAAGTGGGATTGTAGTGTAATCTCCCAGGTTTTCGGTATCCAGTGCCAGTCTTAAATTGAGATCAGCAATTTGCAAACTGGTTTCATTACTGTTGCTATCAATAATATCTCTTGCGATGGTTTCTTTTGCGGTGTAACGAGCGAGTCCTTCGTTACCATTTTGCGTGTCAATTTCACCCATACCAATTCGTCTAAGTGGTAATGCTAGGAATAAAGTAGACGACTGTATTTCAGGCACATCGAGAACGGTGGGGCCATCTTCTGCGTGTTTAATATTAAAAGGTGTTCCATCATCAAAACGGCCGCTGCATTTTTCTATGGCAACTTTTCCCTGGGATAATAATTCAGTATCAAACTTAAGTTCGTGAATACCCCAGTCGTATGGCGTGATGCCAGCGCATCGTGATCTAACAAGATCTTCAACATAGCGGGTTTGCTGTTGAAAATGTTGTGGTTGCACAAACATACCCTGAGACCAAGCAACTTTGCTGTACCAAGACATATGGTTTATTGATCCTTGTTTTCGATGTTGATTTTATTTTTTTGTAGATTGACCGTAAGCCTTTGTAGCCCATAAACGGGAACACCCGTTGGTTTACGTGCTTCCACAGCGACAACTTCACGCCATTTTGCTGAGTCAATATCTTGATAAGCGACCAGAAACCCGACGAACTTTGTTTTCGAATTTAACTCAAAACCAACTTTACGACTTTCGTTTGGGTTTAATTCCATTTCTTGTTTATTCACAAATGTTTTTTCTAAAATTTCTTTGTCATTATCGTATAGGTCAAAAAACTCAGACTTGTTAAATATTGCATCTGAATTAAGTTCGTAAATTCGTAATACGACTGGCGATGGGCGGCCGTCTTTATCTGGATTAACTTTCGCGTCAGCATTGATGGCTATATTAAACGTATTGGGAATGGGTTTGAAAAGTGAGCAGCCTGAAAAGGTGAAGACGAAAATGCTAAGGAGTAAAAGCTTGATGTTTGGTTTGGTCATTTGGTGGTCCTGTGCTTTTACGCAATTATTTTTGTAGCTGTTATACCCATGTTTTGCCCCAGAAACGGTGATGCTCATTCTGAAAAGTCGCCGTTTTTGGAATAAAACCTAAGCACGCTGAACAGGTACTTATCTTTTTATTTAGTTTTACCTGATTACTGTAATTACTACTTGTGAGTTGGTTCACAAAGTGAAAATTAACTTCTAATTAACGCTTAATTAACTTCCACTGAATTCTTTGTTACGTATATCATTGTCTGGCCAATATTTGCTCAGGCAAGAGCTGATATGCTCACAGTGTTTCTATTGTTATAAGGCTTTGATTATTGCATGTTTTAGAGGAAAAAGGGAATAGTTGAAATTTACTCGCTTGTTGTCGAGTTTTCGCTTTTGGAAATTTAAAATGGCGCTTTTATATAAGAGGATAATTCCAACGATAATGTCTTACGTTTGAGTTGTTTGTATACCTTGTTGTACAATAATTGTTCGTATCGGATTGCTCGTTTTTTTACATTAATTTTCTAATCTGATTTTCATAAGCTCGGGCGAACTCTTCGCCGTACACATTTTGAAAATCATCCTGCAGTGTTTCTGTCATTTTTTTGTAAAATATTTCGTAGAGTTCCCAGTTTTTAGCCTTCTTATTACCCGGCATAAAACTATTGCCACTTGTTTTTTGGTGCTCAAAATTTCGTTCTAATTTTTGCGGTGAGAATTGTTCGGTAATTTCTTTAATGATGGCTTGCATGCCCGCCATCATAGCCATTTGGTGGGTTTGAAGGTCTTTGAATCCTTCGCTAAAGGCCTCTGTTGCTGACATATAGCCTGTTTTTTCGTCAGCAAAGATGATGTTTAGAGCATCTTCCGATGTGACAGAAAACTTCAGCGGGTTATTTTCAATAGGCGCAATAATAGTTTTGTTTACTCGAAAGCTACTTTTTATGGTGGAACGAGCTCTTAGGGCCATCATCAGGCCTTCTGTTGATATACGGGTTAATTGGCCTAGTTTGAGTAATAATTCGGCTGGATTATCTGTTTTTACTTGTGAAGGGTCTAGGCCTGCACCTTTTATAAAGGCGTCGAGCAGCTCTCTGTTATTTGATGATATTGATTGTGCTGGTTGTGGTGAATGAGTTGGTGTTGCGGTTTGAGACAAGCTCGGCGCAACAATTTGCGGCTGTGTCGGTGCAACTTGCGGAGGTGTTGGTTGAGGTATTGTTTGGGGAGGCGCGTGTGAAGCTGCCGATTGAATCGGTTGAGCTGTGGTCGAAAGCGAAGCAAAAATATCGTCTTCGTCAAAAAATGAATCGCCTTCTGGAATAAGAGGAGTCGTGTTTTCATTCTCAGTATCAGGGAATAATGGGGCAGAATGAGGTGGCTGTATATGTTCCTGTGCTTGAGTGCCAAAACCGGCATTTTCGCTTTTGGTGTTTTGATTTTGCCCCCCTCCTAATAAGTCATCCCCCATAATATCCCAGTCATCCGGTATTGCGGAAGGAGGCGTAAATGGCTCATTGATGGGTAAAGGTGTTGGGATATTCTGGTGTGGATTCTCTAGGATGTCTTCAAAAAAGTCATCGTGCGTCGCGCCAGGTGTATTATTAGGCGTACTACTAAATGCGCTATCAAAAGCAGAGTCGGAAATATTTTGTTGAGGTTGAAAGTTATTTGCCGCATCAGAGGATGAGCCGCCCAGTAATGCCAAGGGATCCATTGAATTAAGGGAGCCTGATGAGCCATTTTCTTGGGTACTTTCTAGCGGTGAGCTAAAATCAAACAGGTCTGCCGCAGCTGGTCCTGATGTGGCGGGTACGCTTTCCCAGGCGGTATTTGGTTTGGATAGTTCAGATGAAATGACTTGCAGCTGAAACTCACCAATCGAAATTTCATCGCCGTTTGATAGTTCTTGGGTGTTACCGGTGCCCACTGGACGTTTAGAGTTGTTTATAAATACACCATTTGTGCTGGTGTCGGTGATTGAAAATTTCCCGTTATGGTATTCAATACTGGCGTGTTGACTAGAAATAAAACGCTCTGGATCAACTAGTATAAAGTCATTACTTGGTTTTCTGCCTATGCTCCCGCCAAGTTCATCAAATGTAAATTCAGGAAGCTGGCCCGGCGGCATATTTGTTGGTGAGATTATTTTTAATGTTAGTGACATAGGAATTTTTTACTGTATTTTTTTTAATCTGTCTGTGATAAATTTGTCGCCGCAGCACGTGGCTTTTAATGTGGCTACCATGTAGTTAGTAGTTTGTTAATGTAAATTTTTAAAGCGCGACTATAACACACGGTTTTTATTGTTGAGTGTTATCCAATTCACACCTGCTAGTCTTAGCATGGATTAAAATGGCGCGTCTAAAGCACCTACAAAAGTAATCGCGATATCTTTAATATAATAAAATATTACTATACGGATATCGGGCGTTATAACAAGAAATAAAATACCTATCTCTTGATGGTATTAAAAACAATAATGTTAATTGTTCAGAGTATTTTGCTTTAGATTAAGGTAATTGGTGCAGGAAGAATGGAGGCATAAAGCATGTGTTTCCATCAAGTACATATACCTGTCGTTTTCGGAGCCTGATGAATACGACGAACAATTATTAAACATTTAAGGATGAAGCGAAAAATATCATGCAGTGTTATCCCAAATTTATTTTTTATGTAATGGTGATCGTCAGCGTGTTGTTGTCATCAACCGCGTTTAGTGTAACTTTGCCTGATGCAGCCACACCCGGTGGTGCATTACCTCGGTCCTTGGAAAACCGCACATCAATTGCTGATGATTCAGACAGATTAGTCATCCCGCGCGTGATAGATCGCCCACTGGGCGTTGATAAAGGTGCACGGGTAAAGGTGCGCGAATTTGTTCTTAAAGGCGTCGAGTCTCATATTAAATACAATATCAGAAAAGAAGATGTTGCTTTTATTGCAGAGGCTAATCGAGTCAAGCGACAACGCCTTGATGAAGCCGATATGGAAGGCTTTACTCCAGAAGAAGTTGACGATATCGCGGAATTTATTCGTCAATTGGTTGAGGAGCCTAATCAGCGACCAACAAGCGCAAATTTATGGAAGTTAGTATTCAAACTGCGTAAATCCGAATGGAATCGCGGTCTTACGATGGGGCAAATACAAGAAGTTGCCGATGAAATAACTCGTTATTATCGACAGCAGGGAATGATACTCGCGACTGCTTTTGTCCCCGCGCAAGATATAGTCGACGGCAAGGTAATAATCCAAGTGCTTGAAGGCAAGCTCGGAGAAGTGACTGTCGAAGGGAATAAAATGTATTCCGATGGTTTAATTCGTAGGCCATTTAAAGCGCTTAAAGGTAAGCCGGTTGTTAAAGATAGTATTGAAACCGGTCTTTTATATATAACGGATTACCCGGGTCTTAGTGTAAATGGCATTTTTCGGCCTGGTAAAAGTCTTGGCGAAACAGACTTGCTAGTCAAAGTTATTGATGAGAGGCGTTTTAATGGCGGTGTTTCATTGGATAATAATGGCTCAGAATTTACCGGTGAAATTCGAAGTCGTCTGGATTTAACAGTCAACAACATCACGGGCAATGCAGATCAATTAAGTCTTGCGGTATTAAAGTCATTTCAGCCGACTAATGGCACGTTCGGCAACATTGCCTATTCGCTGCCTGTTATGAGAAGCGATTGGATTATCGGTGCCAATTTAGCGTACAACGAGTTTACGGTTAACGATTTTGCCGGTGCTGGTACTAGCGACGTAACAGGTGAGAGCACGATAGGCGGCGGGTTCATCAAAAAAATATTTCAGCGAAATCGTGGTTTAAACAGTTACGCATTGGCAGATCTAAGCCGTAAAAAATCAGAGTCGAAGTTAACAGATTCTGAAATTGATACAGATGAATACGACACCGGCAGGTTAGAGTTTGGTTTTGACGCCATTGATACACGCTTTGGAGGCATTAATCTCGCGATATTGCAGTATCATCATGGGATAGGCACACGGCTAGGGGCTGTAGGATTTCATGATTCGGCACTAGAAGGTGGCTTTCAAAAAATAAACTTCAATTTTTCGCGATTACAAACCTTAAAGCGTAATTTCTCCCTGTTAATCACAACTCAGTTTCAATATTCCGACGTACGTCTTAATTCCCTTGAGCAGCTGCCATTAGGCGGCGCTGACAGCGTTAGAGCTTATCCCATTTCTGAGTATTTAAGAGATGTTGGTTATTTTGGTTCATTTGAATTTATATTAAATGCACCGGGATTCGCCGATAAACCCGCATTTGCTGGTCGTCGATGGGGTGAAATTCTCAGTTTTTCCGTATTTTATGATGTAGGTGGTGGCTGGTTACGTAACGCAGAAAAAGCTGAAACTCGAAAAGTTGATCTGCAAGGTGCTGGCGCAGGCATTAAATTGAATTTACCGGGTAAATTCAATGTGCGCTTGCAAGCAGCGAAGAGAGTTGGCTCGGAAAAACCGCTTAATGA
>Ga0224507_10000956_pt1 | contig 11475 bp, 8 predicted proteins | sample SF_Jan12_sed_USG_3_FD_170159 | JGI IMG/M metagenome (GOLD analysis project Ga0224507, IMG submission 170159) | Sediment microbial communities from San Francisco Bay, California, United States - SF_Jan12_sed_USGS_13 | ecosystem: Environmental > Aquatic > Marine > Sediment | place: USA: California...
TGCCTGATCCAGCCTATCTTCTGTGTTTCTTTTTCACCTACGTGTTTTGTCATCGCAATTTCTTGGCATATTTGCCTGGCAGAGATATTATCCGTTAAGCAACCGGAGTTCAGTCGTTTTTCCAACCATGGTCACCGATCAGGTTGACAAAGCGAACAAGTTCAATGGTTTTTTCTGTAATTTCCCCATCATTTTTTTTAACAAACTGCAAATTCTGCACGCTACGATCTCCAACCGGAATAATCAGGATGCCGGGATCTGCCAGCTGTTCAAGAAGTGGCAGGGGAACCTTTGGGCCGCCTGCGGTTACAACTATTGCATCGTAGGGCCCATATTCCGGCCAGCCGTTTGTACCATCATCCAACTTGGTAAGGATATTAAGATAATGCAGGGAATCAAAAACCTTTCTTGCCTGCACCAGAAGAGTATCAATCCTTTCAACCGTATAAACCTTTTCACAGATCTGTGAGAGAATTGCAGCCTGGTATCCGGACCCGGTGCCGATCTCCAGGACGCGTTCATGCCCCTTCAAGCCTAAGGCCTGGGTCATCAGGGCGACTATATAGGGTTGGGAAATGGTCTGCCCCCTGCCAATCGGGAGCGGTGAATCACCATAAGCCTGGTTCTTCATGGCATCTTCAACAAAAAGATGGCGGGGAACCTTTCTCATGGCTTCCAGGGTTTTCTGATCATGGATGGATCGGGGCAGCAACTGCTCTTCAACCATCCTGGCCCGGGCTTTTTCAAAGTTGGATGCAAGCATTTTCACTCAACAGGGCCAATCTCTTTAAAGTCCTCCTCGCTCATGGTCCTGTACACAATGCTTTGAACAATGTCTCCATTAAATGTGACCTTTACGATTTCATATGTTTCTTCACCAATTTTCTCCCCAATATATGGTGTGTCACGCCACATAGTACTTTTAGACTCATAATAAACCCAGAGAAGGTTTCCTTCTGGCAATTTATACGCTGAATCCGGTTGACCCAGATAATTTACGACTTCCTGCTTCGTCGTTATCCCCGGAGTTACCAGGCCGCAATCAGAGGCGAGATGTCTTACCTTTTTTCTGGCACAGCCGACCGTACCCAACATGAGTGACAAACACAGAGCAACCACAATAACAAACGATTTTTTATACATTCATTTCTCTCCGATCGTATATTCCTGCCCGGCAATTTCTTAAAAAGATTCCAGAACCAAACAAAGATATCCCGAACATCTTCCTTTTTCAATACATATCCTGAATCCGTGGCTGCTCTTCCGGGTCATCCTTTCGTTGCCCGTTCAAGGATTTGATAGCTTCGTTCTACCATTTTCCTGGGATCAACAATGAGACCTGCCTGGATCAGGGCGTTATCAAATATCTGTTCAATTACATTTTTAGCAAAATCTTCATCAGTGCCCCGCAAAATTGACAACTGCCGGATCAGGGGATGATCGGTATTTATCTCCAGATTTTTTGTCCCTACTTCGTGGAACTGTTCTCCTTTCTCAAGCCTGGCAGCCTGCATCACCCTTTCCATGGTGCTTGTCATATAGCCATCCGGGCTCACAACAATAGCAGGGCTTCCCACCAGCCGTTTTGAAACAATCACCTCCTTAAGCCGATCGCCAAGGGTTTCCTTGATCCATCCGACCAGGGACTCTGCAACCTCTGGCTCCATAGAAGAATCAGCTTTCTCTTCTTCTGGCTCCTCAGAGCTTTTTATAGCTGAAAGGTCAAGGTCACCCCTGTCAGCTGAGACCAGTTTCTTGCCATCAAACTCACCAAGGTGGTTCATGACAAAGTCATCAATGGGCTCCAGGGTATAAATGATCTCAATCTCTCTTTTCCGGAAAGCCTCCACATAGGGCCCTGATTCAGCTGCAGTCCTGGATGGCCCGTTTATATAATATATCTCTTCCTGGCCTTCTGCCATACGTTCCACATATTCTGCCAGGGAAATTATTTTGCCTGCTTCTGACTTTGAAGACTCAAAGCGGAGCAGCTTGGCGATTTCGTCACGATAGGCATAATCGCTGGTAGCGCCCTCTTTGAGATATATCCCGAAATCAGCAAAAAAACCATTGTACTTTTCCGGGTCTTCCTTGGCCTGTTCCCCGAGGAATTTGAGGAAACGCTTGGTGAGAACCTGCTTCAACTTTGCCACCAGGGCAGAATCCTGCAAGGCCTGCCGCGAAATATTCAAGGGGAGGTCTTCACTGTCAACAACCCCTTTTAGAAAGCGCAGCCACTCTGGCATGATGTTCTCGCTGTGCTGCTCTATAAGCACCTTCTGACAGTAGAGGTTAACCCCTGATGTCATGCGACCGAAGCCAAGCCTTTCAATATTTTCCTTGGGTACAAAGAGCAAAGCATTAATAGCCAGTGGAGCATCTGCGACAAAATGGAGCCGCAACAGAGGATCATCAAAGGCATTGCCAATAAACTTGTAAAACTCGCTATACTCCTCTTCCTTGATTTCGTTTTTATTTCGGGCCCAGATGGCCTGGACCGTGTTGACTGTTTCGCCTTTTACCTTAATGGGAAAGGGAACAAAGTTTGAATACTGCTTGATGATTCCCCTGATCTTCTCCTCATTGGCAAACTCATGGGAGTCATCCTTAAGCTCAATTATTATTTTGGTGCCGCGCCGAAGACCGTCCTCCGGTGTCAGCGTGTAGCTGCCACTGCCATCCGAGGACCATTCATAGCCCTCAGCATCCGGTCCATATGAGCGTGACAGAACCCTTACCTTTTGAGCTGCCATAAAGGCGGAATAAAAGCCAACGCCAAACTGACCGATCAGGCTGACATCCTTCTTGGCCGCCTCGGCCAGCTCAGAAAGAAAGGTGTTTGAACCTGAATGCGCTATGGTGCCAAGATTTGCCTCCAACTCTTCCCGGGTCATACCAATGCCGGTATCAGTAATAGTCAGCGTATGGTCTTTATCATTCACATCAATTGTTATTTCCAGCGGCACATGGCTGTCAAACACCTCTTCTTCCGAAAGGCTCTGATGCCTGAATTTTTCCAGGGCATCAGCTGCGTTTGAAATCAGCTCGCGGACAAAAATATCCCGCTCCGTATAGAGTGAATGGATGACAATATCCAACAGTTTCTTTACTTCCGCCTGAAACTCTTTTGTTTCCGACTTGGTTTTTTTCTTGGCCATTTACCTGCCTCCTATTATCTTTACAGTTTGATTTTTATCCTTTATTTCGGCAAAGATGATAATCATCATGAGCAGTCTGTCAAGAAATAGAGACACAACTCATAGGCATTGTCCCCTTTAAAAAAATATATCTGCTGACAAAAAGGGGTTAAGGAACATACAATCATGAGAATCATTACCTTTGGGGATATTCACATGAATCCCGGTGATGCAGAAAGCATCCCGGGCATACACTCTGCTGAGCTTGTTATCATTACTGGAGATATAACCAATTTCGGCTCCAGGAAAGATACGGAAAAGATAATCACTAAACTGATGACCATTCACAGCAATCTCCTGGGTGTTGCGGGTAATCTTGATCAACCCGAGGTTGCCCGTTATCTGGAGGACATTGGATTGAGCCTGCATGGAAAGGATAAAATAATTAACGAATTGGGTATTGTTGGTTTGGGCGGCTCAAATTTTACCCTTTTAAACACCCTATGAGTTCAGCGAGCAGGAACTTGCCAACCTCCTGGCCAAAGGGATTTCGCAGATTGGAGACACCAAAGACCATATTCTTGTCTCGCATACTTCTCCTTTTCAGACTAAAATAGACAAACTGTTAAATAGTGCACATGTTGGCAGCACTGCGGTAAGAACTTATATTGAACAGCAGCAGCCGCTCCTCTGCCTTACCGGTCATATCCATGAATCAAGGCGGCAGGATTATATCGGCAGGACGCTCGGGTTCAATCCGGCATGATCAAAGATGGTGGTTACATCGAGATTCTTTATGAAAATGGCGAAATTTCGGCTTCACTTTATCCTTAATATTAGAAGGGTCCGATGAACATTATGGGAAACAATATTGACACATTAATCATAGGCAGCGGGATCTCCGGGCTCACAGCCGCGCATTTTCTCCAGAAATATCAACCGGGCACACGTATCTCCATTCTTGAAAAATCTTCTTCACCGGGAGGGGCCATCAAATCATTTCACCAGGATGGCTTTCTCGCTGAATGGGGGGCCCACGGTTTTCTGGATAACGTGGAAGCGAGCACCGAACTCCTTGCTGACACCGGCCTGGACAAAGAGGCTCAAAAGGCGCCGCTGGACGATTTTGTCCGTTACGTCTGCTTAAACGGCAGACTGAATCTCATTCCCCAGAACCCTAAAAAAATCATTAAATCAAACCTGGTTTCACTGCCTGCAAAGCTTCGCGTCCTGGCTGACCTCTGGAAAAGGCCTCTTCCTGAAGAACAAACTGTAGCCGATTGGGCAGCATATCGTTTTGGCGCAAGCCTGCTGCCTTTTGTTGATGCAGTTCTGACCGGTACCTATGCAGGGGATTTTAACAGGTTGAGTATCGATGCTGTCTTCCCCGGCATACGCAAAATAGAGCTGGAGAACGGTTCGGTTATCAGAGGTCTGATGCAGAAAAGAAAGGCAGCAAAAACAAAAAAACAGGAAACCTCAACAAGAAAACTGCCTGCAATGATCAGTTTTCCCCAGGGCATGGGCAGGCTGCCAGAGGCTCTGGTTGCAGATAAAAACGTGGTGTATTCCACAGAAGTTACAAGTATTCATAAAAATGAAGAAGGCTGGGAGGTCAGAACCCCGGAAAACAGCTATCAGGCCAAAAGCCTCGTGCTGGCACTTTCGGTCAATCAGGCCCTGGCCCTGTTAAGCAATGCAGAAGGCCTGACAGCAGAAGATTGTCCGATGTCTTCCATACCCGAGGCAAGAATAGCTACCATAGCCCTTGGATTTACCAAGTCAGCCGATATACCCTTTGGCTTTGGCTATCTGGCTCCGGAGCAGGAAAAAAGATTTGCCCTTGGGGCCCTTTTCTCAACCCATATGTTTCCAGGCCGGGCCCCTGCCGGGCATATGCTGCTTGAGGCTCTTGTGGGCGGCAGAAGACACCCGGAAAAACTTGAACTGCCTGATGATGTTCTGATTCGCGAGACCTATGCTGACCTTAAACAACTCATTCATCTTCCTGATCCCCCGGTTTTTTCCAAGGTGCTGCGCCCCAAGCATGGAATACCCCAGTTGGAAATAGGCTATCCCAAGCTACTCGCCTGGCGAAACTCACTTGTTAACAACAACCAGGGTCTTTATGTCTGTGGCTTCGGTTGGGAAGGTATCGGAATTAACGACATGACAAAATCTGCCAGGCAGGTTGCATCTGCAATTGCTGCCGGAAGGAACGCTAAAGGGGAAACAGAAGTGAAGGGCGTCTACTTTTAATCGTTAAAAAATCGAACCTCTTTAAATGACAAGCCGCAATAGCTGCAGATTTGAGAAGCAGATTTTTGGCATATTATCCGTCTATTTTCAGACCCACCCAAAAAACACAATCCGCTCAGACTATTTTCAAGGTTATATTGAAAGACTATAACAGCTCAGGCGATGAACTGCATAAGGGAGGCAAACATTGTTGTGTTCCAGATTCTGGCTTCTGAACCCTGCCTGCCCATCCTTCCCGAAAATCTATTTTTTCAGCTTCTCGGCCAGCAACTTTACCTGGCCTCGAATACTGCCATTACGAGATATAGCATCGGAAATCACTCTGACGGAATGCAGCACAGTAGAGTGATCCCTGTTGAAGGCCTTGCCTATTTCCGCCAATCCCTGCTCAGTATATTTTCTTGCCAGATACATTGAAACCTGTCGAGGAAAAGCAATCATCTTTTTGCGTGATTTCGACTGCATATCCTGAACACTGACCTTAAATTGATGGGCTATGAAATCGCGTATTAATTCAGCTGACAGTTCCTGGCTGTTTCCGATAATCTCAGCTACAATTTCCTTTGCCATAGCAAGGTCAGGATATTTTTTAAGCAATGATGATTTTGCTTTCAGTCCCACAATTGCGCTTTCGAGCTTGCGAATATCCCCCCGTATACATTGGGCAAGATATTCAACTAATTCATCATCAAGAAGCAAATTGCAGTTTGAAGCCTTGCGCTTGATGATCAACCGACTTGTCTTCAAGTCAGGGGGATTGATGGTTGAAATCAATCCGGCAGACATACGGGAGCGGAACCCGTCATCAATATCGGATAGTTCACGGGGAGAAGTGGAGCCGGTTAAAATAATGCGTTTACCCGTCTTCATCAAAACATCCAACAGCTCATTGAGTTCTTCCTGGGTTTTCACCTTTCCGGTCAAGCTCTGAACATCTTCAATGAGTAACACATCACAGTGATTATGATATTTATCCTTGAATACATCCATGGAGTTGGACCTGATACGGGAAACCATTTCAGAGGAAAACTGCGGGGCAGTCAAATAATGCAGCCTGGTTCCAGGAAAATTATTTACGATGGAATGAGCCACTGAATGTGTCAGGTGGCTTTTGCCCAAGCCATTGCCGGCATTAATATACAAAGATGGTCCAAGGGAATTGTCACCACTGGCAATGGCCTTGCATGCCGAATGGGCCAGCAGGTTGGAATCGCCCACCATAAATTCTTCAAAGACATACCTGGGGTGCAGATTCCTGATATTTGAATTAACTTCTGGAATTGCCGGAAGGCGAAGCTGTTCCCTGGTGCCTCCCTGCAATAATCGCCCCCTTGATTCATTCAGGGCTGGGCTGGAAATGGAAAAGTTGATCTTCGCTGAGGCTTTCCCCAATTGCACCAAACTTTCCTCAATAATCTTTAAATAATTCTCCTTCACCCAGAGACAAAAAAACTTATCCGGGCATGCCAGTTCAATTTGATTATCATCCGCCTTGATACAGGTCAAGGGTTCTATCCACAAATGCTGAACCGCTTCAGGGAGTTTATGTTTTAAGATTTCTTTGACTTCATTCCAAAGCATTAAGATAGTTCCATCCAGATTTAAAATAAAAGGCCAATCAAATCTTGCCCGAATAATTTGTTCTTGGTACTTCTTGAGGAAATGAGACGGAAACTGTGAAGCAGATTTTTACTCCGTGATCGTTTTATCTCCTGGGGCAATTTTTTAATAGAAACTCGGGTGACCGTCAAAGACGATTGGCGATGATTTTGATTTTTGAATCGCATTGGTTTTCAACAATTTCCTGTTGCACACTATTGCTGAATTTACAGAAAACATCGCTTCTAATTGCGCAAAAAATCATACTTTTCAGCAAATGTAAATTTTTATTAAGATTATATAGGGTTATGAAACAGGGTGCTCAGTTTTTAAAAAGTTGTTAATAAATATTACATCCTGTTTTCTCCATATACCTCTGTTTTACTCCCAAATTCTAATTTATTCGTTTTTTTAAATATAAAACTGAAAAAAATCTAATTTATTCTTGTTGAGAAATCCGACCTACCACTTTGTGGCACACCTCTCTATGCCTTTAAGAATAAGAATTTTTCCAAAATACTGCATTTAAATGATAGGGAAACTAACCCTATCCCCATAGCTTCTTTTACTTTTCTCCAACTATTACTTCTCCCGATTACTTCTCCCGATGTTCGGTAAAAATAAAGATTCATATTTATTGTCGATTCATGGCCCGGGCAAAAGTAAAAACTTCCACATCAGATGCCTTGCTTTGCAAAAGGATTCTGGTACACTCATTCACAGTGGCACCGGTAGTAAAAACATCATCCACCAGAAGAATTTTTTTATTTTTTATCTTTTCCGAATTTTTTACTCTGAAAGCGTTTTTAACATTTCTTCTTCGCTCCGCTCCTCTTAAACCAGTTTGGGCACAGGTCCATTGGTGCCGCTCCAAAACATGGGGATCAATGCGCTGTTTGCTCTTTGAAAACAATTTCCGGCCCAATACCAACGCCTGGTTAAAGCCCCTCTTGCGCAACCGCTTTGGATGGAGCGGGACAGGAATAATCAAGTCCGGCTCCGGAAGAGGATGGTGCAGATAGTATTGGCGTGTCAAGGCTGCAAAGGTTTCGAGGCCATGCATCTTTCCACTGTACTTGAAGACCTTGACAGCCTCTGCCACTGGTGTCTGATAGAAAACAACAGCACGTGCCCGGGTAAAATGCCACCCATGTTTAAGACAATAGCCGCAAAGGTGATTCTCTCCTGCATTATTTTTAAATGGTTTGCCGCAGGTCGTGCAAAACGGAGCCTGAATTAACCGGACATTCTGCAGGCATGTCTGGCAGTAAGAAATGTCCTGGCACCCTTGCAGTCCAATTCCACAGGAAAGGCAGAACAAAGGGAAAAAGGTATTCCTTGCTGCATGGAGAAACTCTTTAATCCCCGGCCAAAGTTCTGTTCTGATAATATTACTCATTATATACGGGATCTTCATGCTTACATCGACAAATGTATAATATAGAGTGAACTGAAGTGAGCTAAAGTGTCAAGTGAACTAAAGTTTTTCAACTTTAGGCACTTTAGGCATTTATACCCTGTCCTCAAGGGTGCTTATAACTTCAGGTATTTATACCCTTCCTTAAGGGTACTTACACAATGATGTTACAGGCCCCTTTAATGTCTGTGAGACTTTTTACCTGTTCATCCTCATTGCAAACCCGGATCGTATATGCTAATTCTTGCTGCTCTTTCAGGTACAGATAAGTAACTTTTAGGTAGCGATTATAATAAAGGTAACAGTATAATCTTATGATCTAAGATATACATTACTAGTTTTTTATTAGTTTTTTCTGATCCCCCTCTATCACTGATTAACAAATAAAGGAAAAAACATGTCCAAGCAAACCATTATATATACAGAAATTGATGAAGCCCCCGCCCTGGCAACCCATTCTCTGCTTCCAATCCTCCAGGCCTATACTAAAGACTCAGGAATCGTCTTTGCAAAAAAAGATATATCCCTGGCCGGCAGAATCATTGCAAACTTTCCGGACGCCCTGACAGCAAGCCAGCAAATCCCGGATTTCCTGGCTGAACTCGGCGGTCTCGTCAAGTTGCCACAAACCAATATCATCAAACTGCCAAACATCAGTGCTTCCATTCCGCAATTGAAAGCGGCAATCAAAGAGCTGCAGGAAAAAGGATACTCCATTCCAGACTATCCTGAAGAGCCCAAAACTAATGCCGAAAAGGATTTGCAGGCGCGCTATGCCAAAGTGCTTGGAAGTGCCGTAAATCCGGTCTTAAGAGAAGGGAACTCTGACCGGCGAGCCGCTGCATCAGTTAAAATGTTCGCCCGTAAGAACCCGCACCGTTTGATGAAAGAGTGGCCACAGGAATCAAAATCACGTGTCGCACACATGACAGGTGGAGATTTCTACGCCAGTGAAAAATCCACTACGGTCAGTGATACTTGCGGGGTGCGGATTGAGTTTATCGGTGATGATGGACAGAGAACCGTGCTCAAGGAAAAAATCGATCTCAAGGCAGGAGAAGTTCTTGATGCTTCGGCCATGAATGTCCGTGAGCTGCGCAAATTTTTTGAAGAACAGATTACCGAGGCCCTGAAGGACGAAATTCTGCTCTCGCTGCACCTCAAGGCGACAATGATGAAAGTCTCGGACCCGGTCATGTTCGGTCACTGTGTCGCTGTTTTCTACAAAGAATTTTTTGAAAAACATGCTGCTCTCATTAAAGAGTTGGGTGTTAATGTCAACAATGGCCTGGACGATCTCTACACCAAACTCCAGAGCCTGCCGGAATCACAACGGACAGAGATAGAAGCAGACATTGAAGCTGTTTATCAAACCCGCCCCAAACTGGCCATGGTTGACTCCCGCAAGGGCATCACCAACCTGCACGTCCCCAACAACATTATTGTCGATGCATCCATGCCCGTCTTCATCCGTGACGGCGGCAGAATGTGGGGGCCGGACGACCGGCTCCAAGACTGCATCGCCATGGTGCCTGACAGGTGTTATGCGACAATCTACCAGGAGGTTGTTGAGGACTGTAAAAAACATGGCCCCTTTGATCCTGCCACCATGGGAAGTGTCGCCAACGTCGGCTTGATGGCGCAAAAGGCAGAGGAATACGGGTCCCACGACAAGACCTTCCTGGCACCTGCTAAAGGCACAATCCGCATTATTGAAAACTCAGGTGCAACTCTGTTGGAGCTGCCCGTGGAAGAAGGAGATATCTTCAGGGCATGCCAGACAAAGGATGCACCAATTCGGGACTGGGTCAAGCTGGCGGTGGCCAGGGCCAGAGCCACCGGCGTCCCGGCGATCTTCTGGCTCGATGAGAAAAGGGGCCATGATGCCGAGATTATTGCAAAGGTGAAAGCCTCTCTGCCAGAACACAATACATCCGGCCTGGATATCCGAATCATGAACCCGGTGGAGGCGATGCGCATTTCACTCGCCAGGATCAGAAAGGGCGAAGATACCATTTCCGTGACCGGCAATGTCCTGCGTGATTATCTCACCGACCTGTTCCCGATTCTGGAGTTGGGCACCAGTGCCAAAATGCTGTCCATCGTTCCACTTATGAACGGCGGAGGACTTTTTGAGACGGGGGCGGGCGGCTCAGCCCCCAAGCATGTCCAGCAGTTTCTCCAGGAAGGGCATCTGCGCTGGGACTCCCTTGGCGAATTCTGCGCCCTTGTCCCTTCGTTCGAGCATATTTACAATACATCCAATAATGAAAAGGCACTGATTTTTTCCCAGACCCTTGACCGGGCAATAGGCCGGTTTCTGGAAAACGAAAAGTCGCCTTCCCGCAAGGTGCATGAGCTGGATACCCGTGGCTCCCATTTCTACCTGGCACTATACTGGGCACAGACTCTGGCTGAACAGGACAGGGACAGCGCCCTGCAGGCACGCTTTGCTGAAATGGCACAGAAGCTTGGTGAAAATGAAGAAAAAATTATTGGTGAGCTCAATGGCGCCCAAGGCCAACCCATTGATATTGATGGTTATTACCGCCCGGATCACGTAAAGGTAGTCCAGGCGATGCGGCCAAGCTCAACGTTTAATGCAATTGTGGACGGAATTTAGCCCGGATTGTAAGAAAAGCAGATTGGCAGCCATCCTTTTCAACCTACCCTTCAATCAACCGCAGCAGTTCCTCGGTCTTGTTCTCCATAAGCCGGCGATCACCCCGGCTTTCGACATTCAGGCGCAGCAACGGCTCCGTATTTGATTTCCGCACATTAAAACGGTACCCATCGCAGGAAACACTTAAACCATCAGTATAATCCTTTTCGCACGGTATCTCGCTGTATAACTTTTCAATTCGCGCAACCACCGCATCAGGGTCATCTACCACCCGGTTGATCTCACCACTCACAGGAAAACGTTCCATGCACTCTGCAAGCATTTCCGAAAGTGTCATTTTTGTCCGGCTCAGAAGCTGCCAGACAAGCAGCCAGGGAATCATGCCGGAGTCGCAGTAGTTAAAATCCCTGAAATAATGGTGCCCTGACATTTCACCGCCA
>Ga0224507_10000958_pt1 | contig 11466 bp, 8 predicted proteins | sample SF_Jan12_sed_USG_3_FD_170159 | JGI IMG/M metagenome (GOLD analysis project Ga0224507, IMG submission 170159) | Sediment microbial communities from San Francisco Bay, California, United States - SF_Jan12_sed_USGS_13 | ecosystem: Environmental > Aquatic > Marine > Sediment | place: USA: California...
AGGGACAGCTTTGAGGCTCACTATTTTTACGCCCGTGCCTGCGTGCACCAGGGTAAGTTCGAGATGGCTGCCAAGCTGTTTGAGCGGGCCGCACTGTTGGACCCGGAGGATTGTCAGTCGGCAGCCTTCATGCCCCAGGTACTCAGGGAACTGGGTCGGACCGAGGAGGAGCTCTCCTGGCGCGAAGAGGCGATCCGACGTGGTCTGCGCCGTCTCGAACTGCATCCGGACGATGTGCGGGCTATGTACCTGACCGGGGTATTGTTCGCCAAGGCAGGGGATCTGGCACGGGCCATTGAATTGGCGGACCGGGCTATGGCTCTGGAGCCCGATGCCTCGGTAGTGCAGTACAACCTTGCCTGCCTGTACGCCCAGTGTGGAAATATTGAAAAGGCCCTGGACTGCCTGGAGGCCTCGGCTGTTCCCGGCCTGGCCAACCGCGGTTGGGTGGAGCACGATTCAGACTTGAATCCCTTGCGCGGTCACCCCCGATTCCAGGCGGTGCTGGATCATCTGATCTAGGATGTTCCTTCGGGTTGCCCCATTTTTTTGCCCCTCTTAAGAGCTCGTTTCTTACTGATCCAAACTCGGATTTTGCCGCCTGTTCCGTACCGGCGGTCACTGTAGTCACCTGCCGATTCGTGGCATAATTCCTGCCGTGACCAGGGGTGAGTCGCGCTTTTTTGACCCTCGTCCGTGCCCGTCTGGGGCGCCAGCAATAATGCTTGAAGCCGGGTCTGGCCTTGATAGTCCATAACGAGTCTGAGCTTCGCTTTTCCTCTCATCCTGCAGGAATTCTGGAAACCATGAAAAGAATCATAATCATGATGCTCTTACTGGCTGTGTTCGTTAGTGGTCCTGCATTCTCAAGGGACAAGACTGACGTGGTCTGGATAGCCAACGGCAACCACATCACCGGGGAAATAAAGAAACTTGAGCGCGGTCTGTTGACGCTGAAGACGGATTACATGGGCGAAGTGAAGATAGAGTGGACAGATGTCGTACGAGTGCAAAGTGACTATGCGTTTCAGTTCGAAAAAGCAGACGGAACCCGCGTAACCGGCCGCATTGGGGAATCCACAGAGCCCGGAGAGATTGTTGTGGGTTACCGGAAGAATAGCGTGACCTATGAATTCAAAAACGTCGTTAGAATTTCACAGATCGAGAGCACTTTCGCTGATCGCGTCAAGGGCTCGCTGTCTATGGGCTACAGTTTTACCAAGGCCAGTGATGTGGCCCAGGGGAATCTGGCATTTAGCACCACCCACAGGACAGAGATTCGAGCTTTCACCTTGCAGGGCAGTGGAATCTCTAGCACCACGGCGGACGGAGTGCCGAGCCGCCAGGCAAACTTGAGCATTGATATGACCCGATACCGTCGGGACCGGTGGTATAACAACTTTCAGTTAGGATTCGAACGAAATGACGAACTGGGCCTTGATCTGCGAACCAGTCTTGAGGCGGCCCTGGGACGATATCTGATACAGACGAATACCTCCGAGTTGGGAACGCTTGCCGGTCTGGTTGTCACCAATGAGCTGTTGCAGGGAGACGTCGAGTCACAGCAGAATCTGGAAGGTCTGCTGGGCGTCGATTATTCGCGCTATATATACAACAATCCGAAGCTCGACCTTACGGCCGGCCTCTATGCCTACCCGAGTATCACCGATTCCGGTCGTGTGCGTACACAGTTCGACATCGCGCTGAAATGGGAGGTCTACAAGGATCTATTCTGGAACCTGAGTTACTACAATACCTATGACAGTGATCCACCTTCGGGCTCTGAATCAACTAATGACTACGGCGTCGTCACATCGGTCGGCTGGTCCTTCTAGGGCGCATTTTTAAGCTGGCTAGATGCAACAGGAGTGTCAACCGAAACTCTGCTAAACTGTGTGAGAACCCGTCTCCACGGCGTATATTGTGTTCTCGGCTAAGGCCGGCCTAAAATTGCCTCCTGCAACGTAGGAAGTGTGCTTAAGAACAAAAACCCTAAGGCCGCACTTGATGAGTTTACGGCGACACCGACTTTTTAAAGCGGCAAAACTTGCTGCGAAACGGCTGGTGGGAAGGGAATTGCGCATCCGCAAAGATGTCCGACTGCCCACCCAAGACCTGGGTGGATGGGCTTGCTGGGTCGATGGTCTTCCTGAAAGGCCCGCAGTATTGTCAGCCGGAATTGGAAGTGACGTGGGGTTTGAACGCGCCCTGGTTGAGCGTTACAACGCCCTTGTGCATGCCTTTGACCCAACTCCGGATGCGGTCGAATGGATGGGCCGCCAGGCTATGGGCGAGGGGTTTCATTTCCATGCCTGGGCATTGAGTGGAGAAGACGCGACCTTGCGCATGTTTCGACGGGTGAACAAGCAAGGCAAGAAGTCAGCCATGATGTGGACGATGTCGGAGCAGGCCTCAGCCAGTGACAACGCCATAGACGTCAAGGCTCTCACAGTCAGGACAGCAATGGCTGAACTCGGGATGCCAAGCCTGGATATATTGAAACTGGATATCGAGGGCGCAGAGTATCCTGTACTCGACGGGCTTGCCGGGCTGGACACTCTTCCGGGGCAGGTACTGGTTGAATTTCATCATCGCTTCCCGGGTATCGGAAAGGCCAGGACAGAGCGGACGTTGGCGAAACTCAGGAGAATGGGCTACCAGGTGTTTGCCATATCCGATACCGGTCGAGAACTGAGTCTTGTCCATGAGGAATTATTGAGGCCGTCAGTACAAAGCTAGAAATCCAGGGCAGGGTGGACAAGGTGAGAGCCCATGTAGTTTGGCGCGTGCTGCTTTCGAGTGTTCAGAGTTCTATCCATCACCTGCTCCATACAAAAGCAAGGCCCCATAGAGGGGCCTTTTTTGTGCGGGGTGAATGGGGTGGATGCTTTCGTGGTTCAAATGCACTCCGTCGTCCCCCGGCCCAGGTGGGCCATCACTTCCGCATTGACCGGTTGCCGGCACTCGGGCGGGTCCGGTATCAGATTAACCCGACAGAAAGATTCATGAGTGTCAGGCGGAGGCCTTCCTCAACGCTGCATCTTCCTTCTTCTTTGTGGGGGCATGAGGGTAATCCGGCTGTCGTCCCTGCAAGCTCAGAATATTCTCTTTCACTATTGAGCCTTCATCAATATTAATAGCCCGCTGGATAGTCTGATTTTGCTGCCAGGCGTCACGGCCGGCGGCGACAGTGGGCAAATGAACAATCATGGCGGCCGAAAGGGATCTCGAGGCGCTTTCCCAAAGGTAGCTTGGCGTATGGTCCACGGCGTAGTAATCCACCGGGCCGATCTTGAGCATCGGCTCTTTGAATGAGGTCGGCCGTGCGAAATAGAAACCCATGCCCCTGTCACAACTGACATCGATAATCAGGCAGCCGGGCTTGAGGCTGGAACTCTCCTGCCGGGTGACATAGTCGATTGGGTTATCAATGTCCTGGTAAGTTCCGTTGATAATGATATCCGATTCGCTGATCAGCTCGCTGAGCGGTCTTTCAGACCCGTCATGCTCTACAACCAACATGCGGGCCTCGCCTTCATTCCCGTTACGAACGCGGACATAATGACAATCCAGCACCTCTTCACGCACCTCGTGGTCGGGCCGCTGAATACAGATTGTGATATCTCTGAACCCATGGGCCTTGAGTGCGTAAATGGCGCCGCGGCTCACTGCACCAAAACTGAATATAGTGGTTTTTCGCCGGTTACCGTAGTGCCCGTCTATGCCCTTGAGCTGAAGCGCGTGTAATACGGCGCAGTAGCCAGCCATTTCGTTATTCTTGTAAAAGGTGTGGCGTCCAACTTGCCCGCCGGGACCCCAGACAAACATGTCCTCGAAAGCGATCAGCGTAAGCTTGCGGTCAATAGCGGCCTGGGTGATCGCACGTTGCTGGGCGCAATGCACATAGCCCCATAAAACCCCGCCTTCGCGAAGTTCTTCCAAATCCGACAGTACGGGTTTGGAAGCGATAACGATGTCCGTGTCAGCCAATATTTCGTGGCGTGATGCCACACCACCAGTCTGGGATTCTATATCGGAGTCCGCGACTCCAAACGGTGCCCCGTAGCCTTCCTCGAATATGAGTTGCCGACGCACGGATTCAGCAATTCGAGGCAAATGCCCTGGATGAATCGGAACACGCCTCTCGTCCGGTTTCCTTGATGTCCCAATGACTCCCAATGTTAATTTATTCGGCTTGATACCTTTCTCCCGGTCCAGTCACCATATGTGACTTTATAAATGAGGTAGCACGGCGATTGATGAAGTCATCAATGCCTGCGTTGCGATGTAAAGAGAAAGGTCACAATCGCCTGGACTTCAGATGGGTCCGGGGGCTTGGGCTTTCAATGAGGGGAGATAAAAACACCTAAAAATACGGCTAGTTATCTGAGTGACGGCTCTGCAGCTTGCCGGTATGAAAGGCAGGTCTCCTCTATCACCTGCCACGGTGATTCAGAGTTTTGGCAGAAACCTACTATAGCACCTTGCCAGACGATAATGGGTGGAGTCAGTCCTGACGATATGAATCAGACTGCTCAGGAAGCAGGACCCGGTGCTGTATTTGGCCGCGTTACCCGGTCCTTTGATATCGAAGAATTTGCCAGCAACTTCGATTACTCGCTAGAATTTTCCGCGACTTGTGAGCTTCAGGGTTGGCGACTTGGTTATAGAGATTAGCTGATGCTGTCTGTAATATTGGACGGGTCCGCCCAGAAGTTTGGAAGACATACGCAATAGGTGCACGCCTTTTTTGGCTTGAGAAGTGACACGATAATGATGGAAAAATTCCTGGCCCTGGGCATCGCGGCGTTACTCGTGACGGCATCGGCGACCGCTGCGCCGGCTTATCACCCACCGGGTACAAATCTCGTTTATGGCGATGTAACCTCGGCCTCCCATGTGCTACCCACATCAGAAAACCCGGCTGCGCCCGCCGCCAGGAAGAGGGCGGCCGGTGACGATAAACCTGTGCGCGGGACGGCTCCCTCCGCCGGCGCGGGCTTGGAATACGGCAATATCGAAGAGCTTTTTGACTTTTACGACAGGGTTTCACAAGCCTACGCGCCGAGTGATCCGGGTACGGGAGGCGGTCCGGGGCAGGATCCGGGCGACAAGCCCGATGGGGGCATAAATATTGGCGATGTCCTGGATACGCTGGATCCCGAGTTTCGCGAAATGCTGGACGCGCTTGCGCAGGAGGTTGCGACCCAGGCGGCTTTGCTCGCAGTGATAGCCACGGAAGGTTATGGCAAGGCCTGGCTGGCCGGAGATATTCCCCTGGCTCTTGGCAACGACTTTCTTGGAGGAACGCTAACATTGGGCCTGAGCTGGTCGGGTGGGAGCAAGGCCTTCGGCATTGCGGCTCCGATAGACTTTGACCGGCAAGCAGCATTCGAGGCTATCCAGAATTGGGTCAATACCCCTGTTCCGGCACGGCAGCCCCAGATCGCCATCAGCGACGACATTACGCTTACCCCTGACCTTGTGAATGAGGCCGTGCTATTTGCCCTCAATAACGACAGCTCCCTGGTGAGCAAGTCGACACGCAGTACAGAACTCAAGTTCGGGTACAGTCGGGAGGCCTGGTCGGGCGATACGGGTCAATTGTTCCTGGGCGCCAACGCGAGGCTTCTGTTCATGCAGTTGTCACGCCTGAGCGTGCGTTTCGGAGACATCACAGATTCCGAGGAATTGTTTGATTCGATACGTAACGCGGATTTCAGAACTGACAACGGCATCAGTCTGGACGTCGGTGCGCTGTGGGTAGGCGAAAATTATCAGCTCGGCTTGCAGGCAATTAACATTAACGAGCCGGAATTTATCTTCCCTGACGTGAACCTGGAGCCCTATCGTGATGACGGGGTCATCGGCTTTTTGCTGGCCGACAAGAAGTACACCATGGATCGCCAGGTGAAGCTGGAAGGGTCGATTTTTACTCCCAACAGACGGTGGGCGGCACACCTGGGCGTGGATGCGATGCCCGCCACCGACCCGTTGGGTGATGACTTTCAGTGGTTGTCAGTGAGTGCCGGATTGACGATGGACAACTGGTGGTTGCCTGGCGTGCGTGCCGGGTATAGACGTAACCTGGCGGGGACCGAGCTTGACTATGTCGGGATCGGAATTACAGCTTTCAAGTATGTAAACATCGATGTCGCATCGGCGCTGGACTCGGTAAAGATTAATGGTCGCAACCTGCCCCAGGGCCTGATGGCAAGTATCGGATTTCAGATAGCCTGGTAGGACGCTGGCCCTGGCGGACTGATCGTAGGCCAGGGCGATTAACGATTGCCCGATTAATTGTCAACACCGGCTCAAGACGAAAACAAGGCCCCGTAATGGGGCCTTGTTTATGCACAGTAATTGTTGCGAGAGCTAGGAGAGGGTCGCCATATCGATGACGAACCGATATTTCACATCGCTTTTCAGCATGCGCTCATAGGCTGTATTGATGTAATCCATGGGGATGACCTCAATGTCCGATACGATATTGTGCTCGGCGCAGAAGTCGAGCATTTCCTGTGTTTCGCGGACGCCCCCGATGAGCGATCCGGCCAGCTGGCGGCGCTTGAAAACCAGGTTAAGGACAGAGGGTGACGGGTGAGGCTCTGCCGGAGCGCCGACGAGTGTCATGGTGCCGTCGCGCTTTAGCAGTTGCAGGAAGTTATCCAGGTTGTGGGGAGCGGCCACGGTGTTGAGGATAAAATCCAGCTGGTTGGCATGGGCCGCCATTTGCTTTGGATCCGAAGACAGGCAAACCTCATGGGCACCCATTCTCTTTGCGTCTTCAACTTTGCCGGCAGAGGTGGTGAATAGCACCACATGGGCGCCCATGGCCCGGGCAATCTTCACGCCCATGTGCCCCAGACCGCCAAGACCAACGATGCCCACTTTTTTGCCTGGTCCGACGCCCCAGTGGCGCAGAGGAGAATAGGTGGTGATTCCTGCGCACAGCAGCGGCGCCACGCTGGCCAGGTCTTTTTCGGCATGCCCGATTCGCAGGACAAAGGATTCCTTGACGACTATGGTTTGGGAGTATCCGCCGTAGGTGTTCTTTCCACCAAAAACGGGTCCGTTATAGGTTCCTGTGAAGCCTTTCTCGCAGTACTGCTCCTCGCCCTCGTCACAGGAATGGCAGTGCCCACAACTGTCCACCATGCAGCCCACGCCGACAAACTCGCCCACTTTGAAGCGACTTACCGCATCGCCTGCCGCGACGATTTGCCCAACGACTTCATGACCGGGAACACAGGGATACTGGGCGTTATTCCATTCGTTTCGGGCGGTATGCAGATCTGAATGACAGACTCCGCAATAGAGTATTTTGATCTGCACATCGTCTGATCCCGGCGTACGGCGTTGAATTTCAAATGGGGCGAGGGGGCTTTTGGCGTTTTGTGTGCCATATGCAGTGGTCTTGATCATGGTGTCTTCCTTGGCTTTTTTGAAGTGGCTGGTAAGCAGTTGATAGTGGATGCGCATGCGAATTATCTCAAGTGGCTGTTCCAGTGGTGGTCCGCTCTCTATGCTGGCGGGCAGGTTTTCATCGAGCGATGCCCAATAGTGTCTGGCTGCCGGGTTGATCTGACAGGCGCCGAAATCATCAAGATTGTTTCCAGAGTGTGTGGACATATGGGGCCAGTCCAGCATTTACCCCTGACATTTCGTGGGCTGCTACTAATTGACCAAGAATAGGGTCAAAATCCCGGGGTAGTCATGACTGCTTCGAACCGGGAAAGGAAAGGCCATGTTACGAGAGCTTGATGAAGCCGCCCGATGCCTGGTGCCTCCCCGGGTGGTGCTTTTCGATTGGCATGCCACCCTGGTGGATACCCTGGATGCCATGTACCAGGCGGTAGACGATGTCCTGCCAAGGATTCCGGAGCTGGGGCTGATGAGTTCCCTGGTGACGGAAGAGCAATGCAAAACTCCGGAAGATGCTCGCTTGGTAGACTATGTGCGTGAGAACCTGCGGCTGCACCCAAAGATCAAGGCAGCGCGCAGAATTTCCCGTACCGATATATTCGAAGTACTGTTTGGTAATAATGAAAAAGCCAAACATATTGCCCACGGGGCGTTCAACCGCGCTTACAGAAATCACTATGGCGAGGTCCGACCATTTGAGGGCGGTGAGCTGGAATTACTGACCGAGATGCACGAACTCCATGTCAAGCTGGGCATCCTGACTAACCGGGATCGTGAGTTTTTTGAGCATGAATTCGCCACGGTAGAAAATGGCGCGTGGCGCGGGCTATTCGACACCACAGTCTGTGGTTGCGACACGGGGTATCGCAAGCCTCACCCGGAACCGGTCCTGAAGGCGCTGGAGAACCTGGATGAATCGCCGGGGCTGGACTGTTGGTATGTGGGTGACAGCACCACGGATGTGGCGGCAGCCAAGCAAGCAGGGATTACATCCATATTTTTCAATGGCACCGGCTGGGAGCATGAGTGGATCAACAAGATTTTTCCCGGCACAAAGGCCCATCCCTACCAGCCGGACGCCATCGTCGACAGTTTTGTTGAATTCAAATGGCTGATGGAGGAGTGCCTGGGAGTCAGCCATGACTACTGCCTCTTGCGTCACGGAGAATAGGCAGGGTTTCACGGGTTTTCAGGCTGTAAGCTGCGCTCCGGGATGAACGCCGGACGGTTCCCAATTGTAGTAATGTAGTGATCAACCCAGCTCATCAGGACAGTCATATACCTTGCCGGAAACCATCATATACCTGGCCCCAGACAGTGAGCTGGGTCTGCAGAATCAGATTCGCCAGAAGCCGGTAAGCGCCATCTGGTTATGCTTGCGCCGGACTGCCGGGTTTGTCAGTGTGTGCGGATCAAGAGACGATACTCAGGCTGGCATTCTAATGACGAACTCGGTTTTTCCAAGGCTTCTACTTTGGGCCTCTGTCTTTCTCGGCCTTGCTGGCCCGGCTGCTGCTGACGAGGCCGCCGCCGAGCCCAAGACCGAGCCGCTTTGGGAGCTTGCCCTGGCAGGGTACGGCCTTTACGGGCCAGCCTATCCCGGATCTGCCGAAACCGAGGGCAACTTTCTGCCGCTGCCGATACCTATTTATCGTGGCAAATTCCTGAGACTGGGTGAAGACTCGGACAAGCCTATCCGCGGTCGAATTTTTCGCAGCGACCGGGTCCGGCTGGACCTGGATATGGATCTGAATTTCGGCTCCAAGAGCGATGAGATTGATGCGCGTGTTGGCATGCCGGACCTGGATCCCTTGATTGAACTGGGCCCCGAACTGGAACTCAAGTTCACCAATCAGCCTTCGCGCCACGGTAATTTCTTCGTCGCCCTGCAACTGCGGGGCGCGGTCTCACTTGACGGCCTGAGTCCCGATTGGCGGGGATTTACTTTTTCGCCGGAATTGCGCTATGTCAGGGACCTGGAGAATGACGGGTCACGTTTGAAACTGCGTATTACCCCGGCCTTTGCCAGCAGCGATTACATGGAATATTACTACCAGGTGGATCCGGCATTTTCCGCGCCCCAGCGACCCGCTTACCAGGCCAGTAGCGGTTATCTTGGCACTACTCTTGGATTGTCCTTGCAGCATCCGATTACCGACGCCTTCGAGATCCGGGCCGGGGTCAGGATAGGCATGTTGCAGGGGGCCCGTAATGAGGCAAGCCCCTTGTTTACCGACGACACGACCCAGTCGGTCTATGTAGCCTTTCTTTACAAGTTCTGGGCCAGCAAGCGAACCACCACCGCAGAGGATGTTTTCTAGGCGGATTGTTCGCCTGGCGCTGATGGCCCACCCGGCATGCGAACCACAGCAATGTTTGAGGTGGTTTCTGCGCTAACCGTGTAACCGTTCTCCAACAGCGCTATCCGGCAGTTGTCCAGGACCTCGGTTTTGATGTCGGTCAGGGACTGGTTTTTCTTGAGTGCATCCACCCAATACCAGGCCTTCAGCACCACAAATGAATCTGCCAGTTCCGAAATAAATACGCCGGGGCTGGGGTCAGACAGAACGCCCCTGGCCCGTCCCACGGCCTTTTTGAGGAAGTCGCAGGCCAGCTTTGCATCATTCGCGTAATCGATGCCCACGGTGAAAGAACTGCGCCTCAAGCCATCCCGGGTGAAATTGATGACCGGGCTGTTGAACAGCTGTGAACTGGGAACGAAGGCATCCCGTCCGTCGTCAGTGCGAATGTGGGTGTAACGAAGTTCGATGTCCTTCACGGTGCCTTCAATTTCGCCGGTGACAATCAAGTCACCCACGTTGAAAGGACGGCTGAAGGTCAGGAAAAGCCCGGCAAGAAAGTTCTCGCCTATCTCCCTAAAGGCAAACCCCAACACGACTGCCGTGACGCCGCCGCCGGCGAGCATGGACACAGCCACCTTTTCCAGTCCGAGAACGTTTAGCGCAACTATCATTCCGCCGAAAACCGACAGGATGATAATTGCGACGCGGAAAAACCGGTGGTGGAGCTCTTGCAGGGCACTGCGGCCCAGGGCCATGGATGCCAGGCGCGCCAGGTAACGGCCAAGAACGTAGCTCAGTGCCAACACCGACAGTGCAATCAATATCCGGGGCGCCATGCCCAGCATCTCCTGCCAGAAGTCTCGCAAGCTGAGTAGTAAAAGCTCCATTTGCTGTCTCCGAGGGGAATCACGGAAGATGAGTAAGCTTAATTATACGCCGCCTGTTGCCCAAGTCGCTCGGTGGATAAATATTTACAGGCCTTGTGGATGGGAGGAATATCCGGTCCAGATATCCTGTTACATCAGGATCTAGCGGTCGTCGGTGGACGGGAGCGGGAGATGCGTATGGATACACATGGACGTTTTTCTTTACAGCCGAAGAGCCTTCGTCTCCGCCGCTGGCTTTCCCTGGCGATACTTGTTCTTGTTTGTTCGATGGCAGGTGCTTGCGGAGGAATCGCAGGCGGCCTGGCCGCGGGCGCCGCCACCGGGGCGATCACCGGTGCAGCCCTGGCACCCAATGTCTATGTCTGGCCATTCGAGGACGAGTCGCCGGTGCTTGCCCTGGATTGTGAGGGCAGGCGGGTGGTGCTGCAATTTTCGCAAGGCCGGGCATGGCTGTTTCTTCCCGAGGAAACCGTGGCGCTTAAAAGGATTTTTTCGGAGCCCTTTCATTACGGAACCGGGCACTGGGAAGACGGTAATCCCCTGGACGTCCAGGTCAGCGGTCAGCCCGGAGATTTTGTCTATGACCTCCAGGTGTTTGTGATCGTTGATAGCGAGGCGAGACCCGAGTCGGTGATTCTCCAGGAAGAGCAGAGCCGGGTGGATTGCATGGTGGACAGGCGGGAAACACCTTTCGAGAAAGCAAAACTTTCCGGCGCGGATTTTCGGGGCCTGGGTAATGAACCGGGTTGGGAACTTGTGATCTGGTGGGATCACATGCGCCTGGTTTATGACTACGGTGCGGCGCAACTCGAGGTCCCGCTGAATGCAGAGCCCGAAAGCACGGCCGACGG
>Ga0224507_10000959_pt1 | contig 11460 bp, 12 predicted proteins | sample SF_Jan12_sed_USG_3_FD_170159 | JGI IMG/M metagenome (GOLD analysis project Ga0224507, IMG submission 170159) | Sediment microbial communities from San Francisco Bay, California, United States - SF_Jan12_sed_USGS_13 | ecosystem: Environmental > Aquatic > Marine > Sediment | place: USA...
ATATTATTTTGCGGCACGCTTAAACAATAAAATTGACGACCTCGATTTAAATTTTGACGATTTCAGCAACCGCGTCAACGCTGACCTAGTTGGAAAAGTCGTCAACATTGCCAGCCGTTGCGCCGGTTTTATCGTTAAAAAGTTTGATAAAACATTATCCGCCACTTGCTCAGAGCCTGAGTTATTTAGTCGCATTACTGGCGCCAAAGATAGCATCGCAACGCATTATGAAAACCGTGAGTTTAGTACGGCAATGCGCGAGATAATGGAGCTTGCTGATCTAGCCAATCAATACATCGATGAGAAAGAGCCCTGGGTTATAGCAAAACAGGAAGGAAAAGAGCAGGATCTTCAGAATATCTGCAGTATGGGAATCAATATTTTTAAAGTCCTGATAACCTATTTAAAACCTGTTTTACCTGCAATGGCCGAAAAAGTTGAAGCATTTTTAAATATTGAGGACTTAAACTGGTCCAACATTGATGAGCCAATGCTTTCTCATGCTATCAATAAATTTAAACCACTGATGACACGTGTAGATAAAGAAAAAATTGACATCATGATAGAAGAGAACACACAAGAGCCAGAAGCACCTGTTGCAACAGGCCCGCTGGCAGACGACCCGATTAGCCCAACAATCAGCTTTGATGAGTTTTCTAAAATTGATTTGCGCATTGCCTGCATTACAAATGCGGAGCATGTTAAAGATGCAAATAAGTTGTTGAAGTTAACTTTAGACGTCGGCGGAGAAAGCAGGCAAGTATTTGCAGGAATTAAATCTGCGTACTCACCGGAAGACTTAATTGGTAAGCACACCGTCATGGTCGCCAATCTCGCACCGAGGAAGATGCGCTTTGGTTTATCAGAAGGCATGGTACTAGCTGCAGGGCCAGGTGGAAAAGATTTATGGATACTTGAGCCCCATGACGGCGCACAACCAGGCATGCGTGTTAAATAACGGAATAAGTCCAGCACCAGGATGATGCAGCAAAACATGGTGAACACCATCAATACTACGGCGCCATCCTCGTAGTTTGAATAATTTATCACATAGAGAATTCCAGCAAAGTATCTGCGCTTATTTTCACACATTCAAAGCAAGACCTAACAATTGTGAATAATTCAACTATTCACAATTGTTAGTAGGAACGGAGTTATGACAAAGATTCAACAACATACGCAAACTGTAGTAAAATCATTTAACGAAAGCATCTTAGCGACATTCGATAAAAAAGCATGCTCAAGGCAATATGCTGCGGTTTTGAAAAATAATAAATCTGTACATATTTTCGAAGAAGAAAGTGCTAATAACACGGACAAAGTATAATGTACTCCCGCGCTCAACAATCGACACTTAGATATTGCTTGAATAAAAACAAATGAAAGAATTTGCGCTCATACTAATAAGCACGGTACTGGTTAATAATTTTGTACTGGTCAAATTTCTTGGCCTGTGCCCGTTCATGGGCGTTTCTAAAAAACTGGAAACAGCAACAGGAATGGCACTGGCAACAACTTTTGTTTTAACCCTGTCGTCAATTGCCAGCTATCTTGTGAACACCTATTTGCTTGCACCGTTTGAGCTGGAGTATCTTCGTACTATCACTTTTATTCTGGTCATTGCTGCCGTTGTTCAAGTCACAGAAATGATTGTACATAAAACCAGCCCACTGCTTTATCAGGTTCTAGGCATTTACCTACCGCTAATCACAACAAACTGTGCGGTACTCGGTGTTGCACTACTCAATGTTCAAACGGAATATAATTTTCTTCAATCGGCAACTTACGGTTTTGGTGCCGCAGTTGGTTTCTCAATGGTACTTATTTTGTTTTCTGCTATTCGAGAAAGACTAGCCGCTTCAGATGTTCCTATGCCTTTTCAAGGTCCTGCAATTGCGCTTATTACAGCAGGCCTTATGTCAATGGCATTCATGGGCTTCTCTGGACTGGTTAAAGGATAAAAATACATGTTATCCGCTATCCTCGTCGTTGGACTACTCGCAACAATTTTCGGAATCGTTCTTGGCTTCAGCGCAGTAAAGTTTAAAGTTCAGGGTGATCCGTTAGTAGAAAAAATTGACAAACTTCTGCCCCAAACTCAGTGCGGACAATGTGGCTACCCCGGTTGCAAACCCTACGCAGCAGCAATTGCAAATGAAGCGGCTGAAATCAATCAATGCCCTCCTGGGGGAGAACAAACCATTCAGGATCTGGCTGCATTACTTAACCGCGAGATCATTCCATTAAACCCTGAAAACGGCGCTGAAAAAGAAAAATCCGTTGTCATCATTGATGAAGAAACCTGTATTGGATGCACGCTGTGCATTCAAGCCTGTCCTATTGATGCGATTGTTGGCGCAGCAAAACAAATGCATACAATTATTGAGTCAGAGTGCACCGGTTGTGATTTGTGCATTCCACCCTGCCCGGTAGATTGCATCATCATTACACCTATTAAAAAAGACCTGACAACCTGGCAATGGGCTAAGCCTACTGAGTTAGGCATTAACAATTCAGATAAACAAGCTCAGGTAGCTACAGATGATCAGTAAACTTTTCAAGTTCAAGGGTGGCGTTCACATTCCCCAGCACAAGGAATCATCAACCCAACTTGCTGTTGAACCCGCATCAATTCCAAAGCGACTGATTCTGCCTTTAACCCAGCATATTGGCACTCCGGCTGCGCCCATCGTAGAAGTCGGACAAAAAGTATTAAAAGGTGAAAAAATTGCGCAGGCTGACGGATATGTGTCCGCGCCGGTTCATGCGCCTACGTCAGGTATTATTGAAGACATCGGCGATTACCCGTTACCACACCCATCTGGCATGCTGGCTCAATGTATTGTTATTAAACCCGATGGCGAAGACCGCTGGATAGAACTAAAAGGTCACTCGGGTGATTACAAGCAACTAGATCCTAGCGAGCTACGTAATATAATTCGTTCATCCGGTATTGTTGGTTTAGGCGGCGCGGGTTTTCCTACTTCAATTAAACACAACCCCGGGCCAGATAGAGTAATAGACACTCTTATTCTAAACGGCGCAGAATGCGAGCCCTACATAACATGTGACGATATGTTAATGCGGGAAAAATCCAGAGAAATCATTTGCGGCCTGCTCATTACTAAACATGCGTTACAAGCCAAGCGCTGTATTATTGCAATTGAAAACAACAAGACTCTCGCCATCGAAAGTATGCAACAAGCGGCCAAAGAATTTGCTGACCGTAATATTGAAGTTGTTGCAATTCCCACCGTCTACCCTGCGGGCAGCGAAAAACAAATTATATACACCATCACCGGCAAGGAAACGCCAAAAAATGGACTTCCGCTGCATATCGGTGTTGTTTGCCAGAACGTAGGCACAACCGCCGCGGTTTACCGTGCAATTCATCACGGTGAGCCATTAATTTCGCGTTATGTAACAATTGCCGGCGATGTTAAGCAGCCACGAAATCTGGAAGTTTTATTCGGCACGTCGGCCAATGACCTAATAGAACAATGTGGTGGAAGCACTGCGGATATTCGTCGAATAATTATAGGCGGCCCAATGATGGGGTTTGCCATGCAGCAAATCACTATTCCCGTAATAAAAACAACAAACTGTATTCTGATAGACGCGGGCCAAACTAAAGACCTTCATACACGCCAATACACCATGCCTTGCATTCGATGTGATAGTTGCGCTGATGTGTGCCCCGTTAATCTACTACCTCAACAATTATACTGGTTTTCCAAAGCACAGGAGCTCGACCGCATACAGGAATACAATGTGTTTGATTGTATCGAATGCGGCTGTTGTGATTACGTTTGCCCAAGCCAAATTCCATTGGTGCAATATTACCGATTTGCCAAATCAGAAATATGGAAACGAGAAAGAGAGACGCAAAAATCCGACGCTGCAAGGGACCGTCATGAGTTTCACCAATTTCGCATCGATAGAGAAAAAGCAGAAAAAGCAGAAAAATTGCGACAGAAAAAGGCAGCCCTAAAAATAAAAAAACAGGCAACAGATCAATCAAATGAAATTGGCAATAACGATAAAAAAGAAGCCGAACCAAAAAATGCGGCCATAGTTGCCGCCATGGAACGAGTAAAAGCTAAAAAGGCCCAACAAAAAGTTGAACCAAAAAATACTGACGACTTAACTGATCACCAGAAAAAGCTGGTAACAGAAATTGATCAGCGACGTGCTGAACAAAGGGAAACTCAGGTGAGCAATTCTAACGATAATGCCAAAATGGATAACAAAGAATTATGAGTCTGTACGCGCCAAGCTCTCCCCATATTCATAATGACAATAGCATTACGAAAATAATGCTAAAAGTGCTCTACGCACTAATTCCGGGAATTTTAGTTTATATTTATATTTTCGGATTCGGCGTGGCAATTAATATATTACTGGCAATTATCACCGCACTTAGCTGCGAAGCAATTATGCTAAAGATTCGTCAGCGACCTATTATGCCTTTTATCACTGATGGCAGCGCAGTTATCACCGCTGTTTTACTGGCGCTATCTATTCCTTCAATTGCCCCTTGGTGGATTATATTTTTAGGAACCGCTTTCTCAATTATCATTGCAAAACATTTGTATGGTGGACTGGGCTACAATCCATTCAACCCGGCAATGGTCGGTTATGCCATGCTACTTATTTCTTTTCCTCAGCAAATGACCACATGGCAGCTGAGCACCCCAGCTACTTTTATTGGCCTGCCAGACAGCTTCAAATTTATATTTGGTGACCATACGCCCGCACAGCTAGCCACAGATGCAATATCAGGCGCAACACCGCTAGATTATTTAAAAAACCAACTGGGACTTTCACACCACGTATCTGACATTATGAATAGCAGTAATGTTTTTGGTCTTCTAGGCGGCAATGGTTTTGAATGGATCAGCATTGCTTTTTTAATTGGCGGGCTCTGGCTAGTTAAACAAAAAATTATTCACTGGCACATCCCAGCCACTATGATCGGCAGCCTCGCCGCCGTGGCCACGCTATTTTATGTTATCGATCCTGATCAATACGCTTCACCTTTATTCCACATATTCAGTGGCGCAACTATACTTGGTGCATTTTTTATAGCGACAGACCCTGTTAGCGCCGCAACTACGGCAAAAGGGAAAATAATATATGGTGCCTGCATCGGCCTGCTAATTTATATTATTCGTACCTGGGGCGGTTACCCTGATGCCATCGCATTCGCCGTATTACTCATGAATATGTCCGCACCCACTATTGATTACTACACAAAGCCAAAAACCTATGGCCACTAAGCAAAACATACTAGAAAGTATGAAGCAGGCAGGGATATCCCTGGGCCTGTTTGCCGTTATTGCCACTGCAATTGTCGCGGTCACTTTTTTTGTAACTAAAGATCGCATAATCGAAAACGAACGTTTAGCATTATTAAACAGCCTACATGCACTTATTCCTGCAAACAGACATGACAATGACCTGTACGCCGACACTATATTGCTTGATGTAAAATCACTAAATTATCGCAACAAACCGGTAACAGTTTATCGCGCCAGATTAGATAACGAGCCCGCCGCTGCCATTTTTAGCGTGACCGCACCTGACGGCTATACCGGAGCGATAAAATTACTCGTCGCCATCAATACCAACAACACCATTGCCGGCGTTCGCGTGATAAGCCACAAAGAAACGCCCGGACTTGGTGATGGCATTGACATAGAAAAATCGAATTGGATCACGAGCTTCGATGGTCGTTCATTCTCAAATCCAACGGAGAAACGTTGGCTCGTAAAAAAAGACGGTGGTGATTTCGATCAGCTCACCGGCGCAACAATAACACCCCGTGCGATAGTGAAAATGACAAAAAAAACGCTGCAGTATTTTCAGTCTAATCACGTTATCGTTTTTGCCACGCAAAGCAAAGAAACAAAAGCAGGTAAATAAGATGGCTGATACCGATTACAAAAAAATCACAACCAATGGCCTGTGGTATAACAATACAGCATTAGTTCAGTTATTAGGCCTGTGCCCACTACTCGCTGTCTCCTCTACTTTCATTAATGCACTCGGGTTGGGAATAGCGACCACACTGGTAATGATCGGCTCAAACGTAACAGTATCTTTAGTCCGCGATCAGATAAAACAGGAATTGCGTATCCCGATTTTTGTTCTCATCATCGCTTCATTTGTCACTGTTGTTGAGCTAGCGATGAATGCTTACCTGCATGAGTTATATAAAATTCTCGGGATTTTTATTCCCCTCATCGTCACTAACTGCGTCATTATCGCAAGAGCTGAAGCATTTGCCGCAAAAAATAATGTAAAGGCCTCTTTTCTTGACGGACTAACAATGGGGCTAGGTTTCACCTTCGTCCTATTACTACTCGGTGGCATGCGTGAAATTATCGGCCAGGGCACATTATTCAGCCAGGCACATTTAATGTTTGGTGAAGGCTTTCGCGAGTTACAACTTGTTTTAATTCAGGACTATGGTGGCTTTTTACTCGCCATCCTCCCACCGGGTGCATTCATCGGACTGGGGTTTTTAATTGCCGCCAAAAATGTGATTGAAGCACGCCGAAGTAAAAAACTTGCTGCTATTAACGCTTCAGAACTCGCCATGGGAACAGATACAATCAAGTAAGCCAATATATGAATAAACAAAAACGATTCGAAATATTCACGCGACTGAAAGATAACAATCCAAAACCAGAAACCGAGCTTAAATACAGCACGCCATTTGAACTGCTAATATCTGTTTTACTTTCCGCTCAGGCAACCGATGTTAGCGTAAATAAGGCAACCGATAAATTGTATCCTGTGGCGAACACACCTGAAACAATAAAAGCACTCGGCCTTCGTAAACTCAAAACATATATAAAAACCATCGGCCTCTATAACACCAAAGCTGAAAACGTAATAAAAACCTGCAACATATTAATTGAGAACCATAACAGTGAAGTACCTCAAACACGAGACGAACTGACCACCTTACCCGGTGTAGGTCGAAAAACTGCAAACGTTGTATTAAACACCGCCTTTGGCCAACCAACAATTGCGGTTGATACTCACATTTTTCGAGTCAGCAACCGCACCAAAATCGCACCCGGAAAAAATGTGGATGAGGTAGAAAATAAACTACTGAAATTTGTACCGGATGAATTCAAGCTCGATGCACACCATTGGCTAATATTACATGGCCGATACACCTGTATAGCGAGAAAACCGCGATGCGGCTCATGCATCATTGAGGACTTGTGTGAGTTTAAGGATAAAATAGATATTTAGAATACACACTAGGAGGCTGTCCGAGAATGGAAGCACGATTGAGAGAAATACATTTTAGTGCAGATTTATCGATCGTTTGAGGAGAATAGTTATTCTTATTCGACGAAAAGGATCAATAAATCTGTGCAAAATGGGTTTTTCTCAACGTGTTCTCCATTCTCGGACAGCCTCCTAGATACAAGATACTCAGCCTTGATTCTACAAAAAGAAAGGCGCGTATAGTACAATCGCCTTATTAACACCCAATTAAAGGCCTAATTTGATGCTATTTTCTCACGAAAGAAATGACTTAAGACAAGTGTTTTTCAATGCATGGAATAAACATAATAAACACACTCCGCTAGAACCTATGGAACAAATCATTGTTCAAGTAATTAAGCTTCACCCGGAGTATCATCATTTTTTTGAAAACTCTAGCTCAAATTTAAACAAAGATTTTTCACCAGAAATGGGAGAGACAAATCCCTTTTTGCATTTGAGCATGCACATTGCAATTCACGAACAACTCAGTGTTAATCAGCCTCAAGGAATTACTGGTAATTATAAAAAATTATTAAAAAAAACCAATGATCCGCATGAGACGGAACACGAATTGATGGATTGTCTTGGTGAAATGATCTGGCTTGCACAGCGAGAAAATAAAGCGCCAGATGAAAAAGTTTATATGGACTGTATAAAGCTAAAACTTGGGATAGCGAATTAGCCCAAGAGACGGCCTAGTGACTGGTTTGACGGGACTATTCACCGGCTCCGAAATCAATAATTAATGAGTTAATTTTTCCTGAGTTTCGAGGGTTTGGTTACTTTTACCCGTATTGTGCCTCATCAGTCTCAAGCAATCCCATTCTAATCGAGAAATAATTTGCTTAGAGCCATCTATATGCTCAATAACCAGATTAACAACGCCGGCATCAATATACGACACCATTCTCACTTTAAACAACTTACCTGTTAAATTTGTATACCAATTATTGATAACTGGATCTTGCTGGCTATGCATAATGATTCACCTCTTTACTTTACTGTGCCGCACTTTAACGGCACTTGCCTTTACCTGACTGTTTTAATAGGCTTTTACTGCTTATTCACTTCTTTTTGTAATGTTAGCAGGGTCTCACTGGAAAGTCTGCGCAAAATTCGAGCTTACGTCACAGTAATGAACCGTACATTAACGCTTTGAAAATTACTCCCGCGCATTCAAACAGTTACCCATAAAGTAACGGAAAATCAGTTAACTACGTCTATCCGTAAACTTACTTTCGTTAAACATATTTATTCATTACTTTTTTTCCCGCATAATCAAACACATGACACTGCATGACAACACCGCCCTCCTCAACCCAATATCCACATTACGCGGAATCGGCCCTAAAAGTGCCGAAAAATTTCATAAACTGGGTATTTTCACAATTAACGATTTACTTTTTCACCTACCTTATCGTTATGAAGATAGAACAAGCATCAAGTCTATTCGGCAATTGCTCCCCGGCACCTCTGCCGTAGTTGAAGGGGAGATACTTGACTCACAATTAAAAGTCGGTCGTAGACGCTCATTACTGGTTCGCATATCAGATGGCAGCGGTTTTTTAACCCTGCGATTTTTTCATTTTTCAAAGGGCCAGCAGGACAGTTTTACGAAGGACAAATTTATTCAGTGCTACGGTGAAATAAGGCGTGGGCCAAATAGTCTTGAAATCACACACCCGGAATATTCTTTTACGTCGGATGAAAAAAAACAATTAACCCAGGATTATTTAACGCCTGTTTACCACTCAACCGAAGGTATGCATCAAACTTCAATTAGAAAAATACTCGACCAAGCGCTAGACGCACTCTCGCTTTCAAGTAATGAAATGATGGATTTACTTCCCAACAGCATTACGAATCCACTTCACTTGCCTGGTTTAAAAGATGCCATACTCCAGCTTCATCGACCGACCGCGCAAACAAACACGCAGCAGTTACTGGGCTTTAAACACCCCAGCCAGCAACGATTGATTTTAGAAGAATTACTCGCCCATCATCTAAGCCTAAAAGAATTACGCAATAAAACGCTTGTTTACGGTGCGCCCGCGTTCGACCAAAAAAGTGAGCTCACTGAAAAATTTATTAAACAACTTCCCTTCGAATTAACAGGCGCTCAGCAACGCGTAATCGCAGAAATCACACAAAACCAAAGCACCTCTATTCCAATGCTGAGACTGGTGCAGGGTGATGTGGGCAGCGGTAAAACTGTCGTTGCGATGGCCGCCGCATTACAGGCAATTAGTAGTGGATGGCAAGTTGCTTTAATGGCCCCAACAGAAACATTGGCCGAGCAACATTTTCAAAATTTCACAAGCTGGGCCGAACAACTCAACATAAATGTTGGCTGGCTAACTGGAAAACTTAAACGCTCGTTACGAAAAACAACGCTTGAAGATCTGGCTCAAGGTAGACTTCAGTTATTAGTCGGCACTCACGCTCTTTTTCAGGACGAAGTTAAATATAAGAAACTAGGATTAATTATTATTGATGAGCAACATCGCTTTGGTGTCCATCAACGACTGGCGTTAAAAGAAAAAGGATACGAGGGTAATATTGCGCACCAGCTCATCATGACCGCAACCCCCATTCCACGCACACTTGCGATGACAGCTTATGCCGACCTTGATTTATCCATTATTGACGAGCTCCCTAAAGGACGCCAGCACATTGATACGGTTGTCCTTCCTGACTCGCGGCGCGAACAAATTATTCAGCGTGTTAGCGAGGCTTGTAAAAATGGCCGTCAGGTTTACTGGGTTTGCCCATTAATTGAAGAATCGGAATTACTCGATGCGCAAGCTGCAGAAAATACCGCAGAAAATCTTCAACACATTTTACCTGAACTCACTATAGGACTAGTGCATGGGCGCATGAAGTCAGAACAAAAATCTGGCGTTATCGCAGAGTTCAAGAAAGCTAATATCAACTTACTGGTTGCCACTACAGTTATCGAGGTAGGCGTAGACGTACCCAATGCCAGCCTGATGATTATCGAAAACGCCGAAAGGCTCGGCCTTTCTCAATTACATCAACTTCGCGGACGCGTAGGTCGAGGCAGCATTAAAAGTAATTGTGTTTTAATGTATAACGGAAAACTGTCTAAAATTGGGCATGAAAGACTATCGATTATGCGCGAAACCAACGATGGCTTTGCCATAGCAGAAAAAGATTTAGAATTACGCGGCCCAGGTGAACTATTAGGCACCAAACAAACTGGCTTACTGCAATTACGTGTTGCAGATATAACGAGAGATCAATATTTATTTCCAATAGTTGAGAAAGCGGCAACTAAAATGTTTAAAGAGTGCCCTGAAAACATAACACCACTCATTCAACGCTGGTTAAAACAAGGGCTTCAATATGGAAACGTCTAATGCGCTATAAGCAGGAACCCAACTGGCGTGAAGGTCGCTCCCTTTTTAAAAATTCGGCCCCAAAAGAACTGCGAAACTGGTTAATAGACCGTAACTCACTAACGCGACTGTTAACCTGCGCCTGTAACAAACAACAGGGAGTATTTAGTGTAAAAATTTTTCACGAAGCATGGGAGAAACCACAACTTAGCGAATCCCGTCTGCTCCGCATGCAAAACAATGAGCTGGGCTTCGTTCGTCAGGTCCACTTATATTGTGGCGATACACCATGGGTATACGCCCGAACCGTCATCCCGCGATTAACACTTCATGGAGAATTGCAAAAACTCACAAAACTGGGGACTCAGCCGTTAGGTGCCGTGTTATTCGCTAATCGGCACATTTCCAGAGAAGCAATTGAAGTTGCAAAATTAACAAACAAACACACCATGTTCGACGCTGCGACCATTAATTCAGCATCATCAACTAAAGAAATTTGGGGGAGACGGTCTGTTTTTAAAATTAGCACCAAACCGTTATTAGTTAGCGAAATATTTTTACCTGAGCTACCTAGTTTTTAGCCTTAAACCAGCATATTGCAAACAAAACATCACTTTGATTGAGTCTAAACAAACCTCCTAACTTGAAGATTTACAACGCTATTACTTTAAAGCCCTCTAATAAAAAACTTTTTATACGTTTTTAACCCACTTTGTGACGAACTTAACATCATCAATAGTACCAAGCTCATATAATGTGCAAGGAGTACTCTTTTTCTTTACATCTAGGTTGAAAATAAAACGGCACTTAT
>Ga0224507_10000960_pt1 | contig 11450 bp, 14 predicted proteins | sample SF_Jan12_sed_USG_3_FD_170159 | JGI IMG/M metagenome (GOLD analysis project Ga0224507, IMG submission 170159) | Sediment microbial communities from San Francisco Bay, California, United States - SF_Jan12_sed_USGS_13 | ecosystem: Environmental > Aquatic > Marine > Sediment | place: USA...
AATTTTTTGAAGCGCTTCTTTGTCGTCAGCATAAACCACACAAAATTTCAGCGACCTATCCTTTTCTAACACAGTGTAAAGATAGCGCTCACCTTGCCTTTCTATCAATCGCTTTTCACCTGGGGGCAAGCGACCATAAAAGACAAACGACGGTTTTTGCTGATTAATAGAGAGCAACAAGCCCATATAGGTAGGTCTTAACACGGACACTGTAAGTCCCAACCGATCTCCTGCCGTGATTTTATCTAACAGAGAAGCATACTCAGAGTCAGATTTTTTGTATGCGGAGAGACCGCTCAAGAGATTACCTGTTATCGCGGGCGCAACATCTATAGCACCTTTCATTGGAGGGCTTTGCTTAACAACCAGGACAGTTAATGAACCTAGCAAGAAAACCCCAACAAAAATAATAAAAGTACTCTTACGCAGCAATTTTCGCTGTTTAGCTATTTGCTGGTCTTTTGGGACTTCTGTTTTTTTTGTATCAACCATAAAGATTGCCCCGGGCTTATGATTACGGATTTATTTAGTGCGGGATGCTTTTTCTTCAAGCCCAGAAAGATCAAAGCGACGCTCAAGTTCGTCCAGTATTTCCTGAGGCTCGATTCCTTGATCCACCAGCATCACCATTGAATGAAACCAGAGATCCGCGGTTTCATAAATAATTTCTTCTCTTACACCACCTTTAGCAGCGATAATTGTTTCAGCAGATTCTTCGCCAATCTTTTTGAGAATAGTATCCAATCCTTTGGCATATAAACTTGAAACATATGAACTGGAAGGGTCTGCATTTTTTCTCTCTTTAAGCGTTTCAGATAATTGCTTAAAAACATCACTCATCACAATTTACTCTTTTAATCTCTTTACTTATAAATATCATCGGGACTTTTAATAACCTGATCCGTTGTCAACCAGGCATCATTTTCATACTTTTTATAAAAACAGCTTTCGCGTCCCGTATGACATGCGATATCACCAATTTGCTCAATAGATAACAACACAACATCATTGTCACAGTCCAGGCGGACTTCACTGACTTTTTGCACGTGACCGGATTCTTCACCCTTGGGCCAAAGCTTTTTTCTTGAGCGGGACCAGTATACTGCACGCTTCGTCTCTACTGTTTGCTGTAGAGAATCACGATTCATCCACGCAAACATCAGCACCCTACCCGTTTTTTCGTCTTGGGCAATTGCAGGAACAAGGCCTTTTTCATCCCACTTTATTTCATCAAGCCAGGCATCTCTCAAGGTAAACGAACCTCTATTCCGGCATCCTGCATCACTTGCTTGGCTTCGCCTATGGTATGTTCGCCAAAGTGAAATATACTGGCTGCCAACACCGCGTCCGCCTTACCTTTTGTCACACCATCAACCAGGTGCTGCAAATTGCCAACGCCACCAGATGCGATGACTGGAACATTCACCGCCTCACTAATTGCTCGCGTCAACTCGAGATCAAAACCGACTTTAGTACCGTCTCGATCCATGCTTGTTAGCAGAATTTCACCCGCGCCATAAGCAGCCATTTTAATGGCCCACTCAATGGCATCAATACCTGTTGTCTTTCGTCCGCCGTGAGTAAAAATTTCCCAGCGATTAAGCTCACCTTCTTTACTGACTTTTTTCGCGTCAATTGCAACAACGATACATTGAGAGCCAAAGCTTTCTGCGGCTTCTTTGACAAAGTCAGGATTGAAAATCGCTGCAGTATTGATTCCTACTTTGTCAGCACCGGCATTTAACATCCGGCGAATATCCTCAACCTTTCTAATACCCCCACCAACGGTAAGTGGAATAAAAACCTGGCTGGCCACCGCCTCTACAACATGAATGATAGTTTCTCTATCATCTGAACTTGCAGTGATATCCAGAAACGTTATTTCATCCGCACCTTCTTGATCATAACGGCGCGCAATCTCAACAGGGTCACCTGCATCGCGAATATCAACAAACTGTACGCCCTTAACTACACGTCCATTATCAACATCGAGACAAGGTATAATTCTTTTTGCTAATCCCACTTGTTATTTTATCCTGACTATTTTTCAGAAAAGCTTTCTGAATATTTTCTAGCTTCTTCAAAATCCAAAGAGCCCTCATAGATTGCGCGACCAGTAATTGCACCCGAAATACCTTCATCCTCAACAGCACAAAGTGCTTTGATATCATCCATATTTGTTACACCGCCCGATGCAATAACAGGTATACGAATAGATTGCGCAAGCTTTACGGTTGCCTCTATATTCACCCCATTAAGCATGCCGTCGCGACCAATATCCGTATAAATGATTGACTCAACACCCATGCTCTCAAAACGCTGAGCCATGTCTATAACATCATGATGAGAAAGCTTTGACCAGCCATCGGTTGCGACCTTTCCTTCCTTCGCATCAAGCCCAACGATAATATGCCCGGGAAACTCCGCGCACATATCTTCAACAAAATGCGGCGTAGTAATAGCTTTAGTGCCGATAATGACGTATCGCACACCAGCATTCAGGTAACTTTGTATCGTTTCTTCGTCTCGAATACCGCCACCCACTTGTACATCGAGGTCGGGATACTTTGACGTGATTTGCTCAATGACGCTAGCATTAACCGGTTTGCCAGCAAACGCACCATCCAGATCAACCAGATGCAATCGTGTTGCACCGGCATCAACCCATCGAGCCGCAGCAACAATCGGCTCATCGTATACCGTTGCATCATCCATCTCACCCTGACGTAAACGCACACATTTTCCGTCTTTTAAATCAATTGCAGGTATTACTAACATTGGTTTTCTCCATTCCAACGGGCAAAATTTGCTAATAAGGTTAAGCCAGCTCGGTGACTTTTTTCGGGATGAAACTGTACCGCAAAAATATTATCTCTTGCTATAGATGCCGCAAACTTAACACCGTAATCGGTCGCACCAGCAATAACATTTTCATCCTTCGCATCTACATAATAGCTATGAACGAAATAAAAGCGACTTTCATCGGGAATTCCAGCCCACAATGGATGCGGCTTTGTTTGAGCAACCTGATTCCACCCCATGTGTGGCACTTTCAACTGTTCGCCAGCATCACCAGTCATTGAGTCACCGAAGTAACGTACATCGCCAGAAAACAAGCCTAAGCAATCTACGCCATTATTTTCTTCACTGTGATCCATTAACGCCTGCATGCCGACACAAATAGCTAGAAAAGGCTTTTCTTTTGCTACCTGCTTAATAACATCATCAAGTTCGGATTTTTGTAATCCCGACATGCAGTCACGCATTGCGCCAACACCAGGAAAAACAACACGGTCGGCCTTTTTTATTTCATCAGGGTTACTGCTAATAATAACGTCTGCATTTTCTACTGCACGGGCAACAGCTTTAGCAGCCGAGTGTAAGTTGCCCATACCATAATCAATAATGACAATCGAATCCATGTTGCTTACAGCGTACCTTTTGTAGATGGGATTATGCCAGCCATTCGCTCATCAACTGAAATCGCCATACGCAATGCACGGCCAAACGCTTTGAATATAGTTTCAGCGATGTGATGAGAATTTCGACCGCGAATATTATCAACGTGAATTGTTGCGTTCGCATGATTAGCAAAACCCTGAAAAAACTCATAGAATAATTGAGTGTCGAGCGCACCAATGCTGCCACTGGTAAACTTTGCATGAAACTCCAACCCTGGTCGGCCTGAAAAATCTATCACTACACGACTTAACGCCTCGTCTAACGGCACATAAGCATGACCGTAACGGGTAATACCTTTTTTATCACCCATTGCTTTCGAGAACGCCTGACCCAGCGCTATACCAATATCTTCTACTGTGTGATGAGCATCAATATGGAGATCACCTTTAGCATCAATCTTAATATCAATCATGCCATGACGGGCGATCTGATCGATCATGTGCTCAAGAAAAGGAACACCTGTATCCAGTGTAGACTCACCCCTACCATCAAGATCTATCGCAACTGTAATTTGCGTTTCAAGCGTATTCCGCGATATATCTGCTTTTCGATTAGTCATTTACAAACTCTCCTGCAAAGCACTTAGAAATGCTGCATTTTGATCTTCTTTACCAATGGTTACACGTAAACAATCTGTTAGCGCGCCACCATTTACACTTAAGTTTTTTATCAACACGCCCGCTTTTTTTATTCCGTCAAAAATACGAGCTGCTTGTCCGACCTCAGTTCTAAATAAAATGAAATTTGTTTTAGTCGGGTAACATTGAATAGCTGGCATTTTTTGCATGGCATCGTAAAGCTCATCTCTATTTCGACACAATTGCTGCGTTTGCTTATTAAACATCTCAACATTTTCTAACGCATATTCTACGCTAGCCTGCGTTAAGCAATTTATGTTAAACGGCATGCGAACTTTATTGAATTCATTAATCCAACATGGATTCCCCATCATATAACCCAGCCGTAATCCAGCTAAACCCATTTTAGAAACGGTTCGCATCACGATCATGTTCTCATATCGCGATAGATATTTAGCAAAACTGGCATCTGCAAACGCATAATAAGCTTCATCAATGACAACCAGTCCAGGCGATGCTTCAATGATTTTGCATACATCTTGTTCGTTAAATAAATTACCAGTGGGATTGTTCGGATAAGCAAGAAACACGATAGCAGGTTGCGTTTCTTCTATCTCAGACAACATTAGTTCGAGGTTTAACGAAAAGTCATCATTCAAATCGACGCCGACATATTTCATACCAGTAAATATAGCCAGCATTTTATACATAACGAACGCAGGGGTAACTGAAAGCAGGGTTGCGCCAGGTTTAGCCAGCGCCATGCAAATAATTTGAATTAATTCATCAGAACCATTACCCAGTAACAAATCGACTTCGTCAGGAACGCTCATTACCTGTCGCAATTGCTTTTGAAGCTCACTCGCCTCTGGATCGGGATAACGATTCAGGGAAGCTGACTGCACACGCTCCAGCCAACCGTTTTTTACAGGCTCTTCCCAGTCATATGGATTTTCCATATTATCCAGTTTTATCAAGTTATCAGCGTTACCAACTTGGTAAGCCTTTAACGCTTGAATTTCAGGTCGCACATATTGCGCGATTCGATCAGTGCTCATTGTCTTTATTTCTTAAAATAGATAAACGGGAATTTAATTCTTCATTCGATATTCGGCAGAACGTGCATGGGCAGTTAAGCCTTCACCTCTGGCAAACGGAGACGCGATCTTGCCTAGCTCGGCAGCACCTTCCGGAGAACACATAATTAGACTAGACCGTTTTTGAAAATCATAAACACCTAATGGCGAACTAAAACGAGCAGTTCTCGACGTAGGCAGGACGTGGTTTGGACCAGCACAATAATCACCGATTGCCTCTGCCGTGTAACGCCCCATAAAAATAGCGCCTGCATTTTTAATTTTCTTAACATATTCTTCAGGGGCTTCAATGGAAAGCTCTAGGTGCTCAGGCGCAATAAAGTTAACTACATCCGCCGCTTCATCCATATCTTTAACATGAATCAATGCTCCACGTGCAGCCAACGACGCCTTAATGATTTCAGCTCGCTCCATGGTAGGCGCAAGCCTTTCTATGCTTTCATTCACTTTATCGAGATAGCTTTTATCCGGGGTGACCAAAATTGATTGCGCATCTTCGTCGTGCTCAGCTTGCGAAAATAAGTCCATTGCAATCCAGTCAGGATCGGTTTTACCGTCACACAAAACTAAAATTTCTGACGGACCAGCAATCATATCAATTCCGACCGTGCCATATACCATGCGCTTGGCGGTTGCTACATATATATTTCCGGGGCCAACAATTTTTGCCACAGGAGGAATAGTTTCAGTACCGTAAGCTAACGCAGCAACAGCCTGTGCGCCACCTACCGCAAACACACGATCGACGTCTGCAATTAAAGCGGCCGCTAGCACCAAGTCATTCACCACTCCATCAGGCGTGGGAACCACCATAATTAACTCTTCAACGCCTGCTACTTTTGCTGGAATCGCATTCATCAAAACAGATGATGGATAAGCCGCCTTGCCACCAGGCACATACAATCCTGCGCGGTCGACCGGTGTAACCTGCTGCCCCAGCATTGTGCCATCGGCTTCGGTATAGCCCCAAGAGTCTTGTTTTTGATGCTCGTGATAAGAACGAATTCTATCTGCCGATTTACTTAATAGCTCACGTGACTGCTGATCAATAGAATCATAACTTTGCTGAAGCCGTGACTTGGAGATTTCTAATTCGTCAGCCGACTTAACATTCATACGATCAAACTTATTGGTATATTCAATTAGCGCGTCATTGCCACGCACTTTTACCTGATGCAATACATCTTTTACAACACCAAAAACAGCATCGTCAGAAACCGATTCCCATTCAATTAAAGACTCAAGCTCCTGCCAAAAAGTGCTTGAGGTAGAAGAAAGTTGTTTTACGTTTATCATGACACTAACTCAGGATTATTTGTTGGATTCAAGAAGGTTCAGCTCAACCGCTTCAGTCATTTGCTTGATAAATGCTTTTATCATACCTGACTTTGTTTTTAACGACGCCTTATTTACAATCAGTCGTGAGCTCACATCTGCGATATGCTCCAACGGTTCGAGCCCATTGGCCCGCAGAGTATTGCCGGTATCAACCAAATCCACAATCGCATCAGCCAGGCCAACTATTGGTGCCAGCTCCATGGAACCGTACAGCTTTATGATTTCTACCTGTTCGCCTTTTTCTGCATAATACCGTTGTGCGGATTTTACAAATTTTGTCGCAATTCTCAAACGACTTCCTGCTGCAGTCATACCAGGCCTGCCGGCAACCATTAGCTTACATTTGGCTATATGTAAATCCAACGGCTCATACACACCTTCACCGCCGTGCTCCATCAATACATCTTTTCCAGACACACCAAGGTCGGCTGCGCCGTACTCAACATACGTTGGTACATCAGATGCTCGTACTATAACTAGTTTGATATGCTCAACATTGGTATCAAGAATCAGTTTTCTGCTGGTTTCCGGATCATCAATAGGTTCGATGCCCGCGTGCTTCAACAAAGGTAACGTATCTTTAAAAATACGCCCTTTGGATAATGCTATTGTTAGTGTTTTACTCATTTGATTTTATCTGTAAAGCCTGTGAAATTAAGTTCAAGAAGGAATTCTACGTATTTTCGCACCCAAAAGAGAAAGCTTTTCTTCAATCCGTTCGTAACCGCGATCGATGTGGTAAATCCTTTCAACCAACGTATCACCTTCTGCGACAAGTGCTGCTAATACTAAACTAGCTGACGCTCGCAAATCAGTTGCCATTACAGGAGCGCCTGTTAGTTTTTCTACGCCAGTGCAAATAGCCGCGTTACCTTCGAGTCGAATATTGGCACCCATGCGCTGCAATTCTTGGACATGCATAAAGCGGTTTTCAAATACATTTTCACTAATTACGCCAACACCATTTGCTACGCAGTTTAACGCGGTAAATTGAGCCTGCATATCAGTTGGAAAAGCGGGGTATGGCGCAGTGCTCACATCAACAGCTTTAGCACGTTCACCCTTCATGTCGATTTCAATCCAGTCTTCACCAGTTTGAATTTCGGCACCAGCTTCACGTAATTTTGCGATAACGCTTTCAATAAGAATCGGCTGGGTATTACGTAGTAAAATCTTGCCACCGGTTATTGCAGCACCAACTAGATAAGTACCTGTTTCAATCCTATCTGGCACGACGCGATGCTCTCCGCCATGCAAAGACTCAACGCCTTCAATTCTAATCGTCCCTGTTCCTGCGCCAGAAATTTTGGCGCCCATTGTTATCAGGCAAGCAGCCAGATCAACAACTTCAGGTTCTTTTGCCGCATTTTCAATAACCGTCTCACCATCAGCTAATGCCGCGGCCATCATTAAATTTTCAGTACCGGTTACAGACACCACGTCCATGTAAATTGTGGCACCTTTTAATCGCTTGGCTTTAGCCTTGATATATCCATTTTCAACAACAATATCAGCGCCCATCGCCTGCAGACCTTTAATATGCAGATTAACGGGGCGAGAACCAATGGCACAACCACCCGGAAGTGAAACTATCGCCTCACCAAAACGTGCAAGCAAGGGCCCCAGCACTAAAATTGATGCCCTCATGGTTTTAACCAGCTCATAAGGCGCTTCAAAACTATTGATAGTTGAACTATCAACTTCGATATTCATTTTTTCATCAACCGTTAGACCAACGCCCATTCGGCCGAGCAGCTCCATAGTTGTCGTTACGTCTTGCAGATGAGGCACGTTTTTAATGGTGATTGGCGACGATGCAAGCAATGTGGCGGCAAGAATAGGCAACGCGGCGTTTTTTGAGCCGGAAATCTTAACCTCACCATTTAGCTGAGTACCGCCAGTAATTATTAATTTATCCATAGATTTGATATTGGTCTTTTATTATGTATATGTGAATTTTCTTAAATGCCGAATGGAAACAGTTAAAAAGTGCTATCGCCAACTATTTTTTAGCTTTGGCCACTATGATTACCAATGGCATCCCATTGGGTTGGGGTGTACGATTTAATAGATAGCGCGTGAATAGTACCATTAGTAATTAGGTCACCCAGAGTTGCATACACCATTTTTTGCTGCTTTAGCATACTTTGACCATCAAAAGCATCACTAATAACGATAACGTTTGCATTACAACCATCACCACCCAGAATAACCTCAGCGCCAGGGATTCCCTTCTCAATCAAGGATTTTATATCAACTTCAGACATTTTAAGACCACTACTTTGGAATACGGAAAAGCGCATTATAACGTGATTTGAAAGAGGATAAACTAGAAAAAAAGTCAAATGCGACGAAATTAAAGATAACTACGGGCTTATTTGTAGAAACATAAACATCACATCATGAAATTGGTAAAACTTCTTCAAGATTGGACATTCCAGCGAGCGCGATTAGTTTTGGCGGGATATGAATAAATTGAATATCGACACTTCTCGTTTTTCCCTCTCTCAACCAGTGAATCATCAGGGCCAACCCCGAGCTATCTGCATGACCTATCCCTGAAAAGTCCACAAGAATCGATTTATCTGTCGCCGCATCTAAAGGAAATAAACTCAATTTCAGTGCACGAGAGACTGTTTCATACGTAATGTCACCGCTCAGTAATATTTGACCATCATCAAAATTGATCTGCAAATCAGTCATTTTTTTCAGCCAATTTTTTAATCAGCGCATCAATGCCAGACCTTCTTATTTGCTTTGAAAAGCTCGTTCGGTAGTTTGCAACCAGGCTAATATCGTCAATTTTAACATCGTAAACTTTCCAGTTAGCGCCTTTTATGTGCAATTTATAATCAATCGGAATAGGGAAGCCGCCTGGCTGCTCTACTTCAGAGCGTACGGTCACGTCACCAGAACTCAGATCTCCACGAAAGGGCAGATACTTAATCACCTGATCAGAATATTCAGATAAAGATGTCCCATAGGTACGAATCAGTAACGATTTAAATTCTTCAATAAACTGTTTTCGTTGATCTTTTTTTGCCTCTCGCCAATGCTTCCCCATCGCCCACTTTGACATAGTCTCAAAATCAAAATGCGGCAATACGAGCTCGCTAACCAGCTGATTAATATACTGAGGATCTTTTTTTACCTTCTCTTTATCAGCTCGAACTCTCTCCAGCGTTTCATTTGCAACACTTTCAATCAGAGCTTGAGGCTCCATTCCCGCCTGTGCTCCCTGAGCTTGAACAAAAATTAGGAACATCACACAAACAGCTACTAAATATTTTTTCCAGCTTTTCACTTAATCAATCCTTTATATTCATTTCACAATCACTCAGAAACCTTCGTAAGGATTCAGATTGCTGCGAAATTATTATTGATAATCTCCAACCATGCGCTGCAAACTCGCAACATGCATATTGTAATCATAGACGGTGGTCAGATATTCTGTATAAGTCAGCACATACCCCTGAAAGGCAGTTACCATTTTATTAACCGGCTCTATACCCGCCTCGAAATCAGTGTAACTGGCGATCATCCATTTTCGGGCCGCCTTAGAGCTTCTTTTCAATGATTTTGTCGAGTCATGATATGCCTGAACCTGCGCATAAGACTCAGATACCTGATAAGGAATCCCGCGTTGCGCAAACGTGTTTTTTTCTACCAATGCATCAAGCTCAGCTTGAGACTGCTTCGCCCGAGCCTCCTGAACACCGCCAGCCCACTGCCATTGCATACCAATAATAGGTGTCGCCCCTGCATCATTAAATGGGTCAGTAATGTGCGGGTTATCGACGCGCTCTCTATTGGGAGAATAAGAAAGCATTCCTGCAATACCGGCATACAGATTAGGCTTCTTCATAGAACGCTTAGCCTTCACTAACGCTCTTCGTGCTTTCAAACCTTGATCCAGCTGAAGTGCTTCTGGCCGGTTTTTCATCGCGGCGGCTTGTAGTAATTCTAGTTCATCTTTAGGCAATTCAAGTGGCACAACACGCTTATCTGCCAACGCCAAAGGAGCGGTTAACGGCACACCCATAAGTACCTTTAAACCTTCGAGCGCAACAGTTTCCAGCGCTTGAGCACGGGCAACATAACTCTCAGCCAGAGCGCTGGCAGATTGCAGTGCATACAAATCAGATTGAGTAGCCTTCCCCTCATCCTCATCTAGCCAGGCTTCGATTGTTTTAGTGGCACCGTCAATTCGCTTTTGAACATCAGTCAAAAACAAATTGGCATTGTGAGCAGTAATGTAGCCGTAATAAGCTTTTTTAACATCAAAAGCAGTACTGCCACGCTGCAAGCGCACATCTTGCTCTTTCACTTTGATGTTATGTTTGGCGGCACGGGCAAAGTTTTCAATTTTACCAAACGTCTTCAATGGCTTTATAAGCGTATACTGTAAGTAGTACCAAGGAGACAAACCTTGCGCTAGATCAAAGCGATCATTTCGACTGACACAAGCGATCGTGTCACTGCAGTTATCTTTAAACAGGCCACCTTCTAAGCCAGGAGATATCCCAAGAAAAGTATTTACTGATAGCGTTAAGCCATTGCTATTTTTTGCCTCTGAGAGCTGTGCTTCGGCATATCTCACCATCGCCTGTTGCTCACTAATACGGGGGTCCGAATTCAATGCTTTTTCTATAGCCTGCTCCAATGTTACAAGCTCAGCAAACGCGGGCTTTACCAATAACAATGCAGGCAGAATGACAAACAAATTAATAAATTTTAAGCTACTCATCACCCGCGGCCTTGCTAAACAAGAACTGCCCCAGCACCTGCTCCAGCACCATTGCTGATTGTGACAATTTTATTTGATCGCCCGAACTCAAAAATGCATCACCCCCACCAGCCTCAAGCGAAATATATTGTTCGCCCAACAAGCCTGAAGTAAAAATAGAAGCACTGGTATCAATTGGCAATTTATATTCACCACCAAGAATAAAAACTACCTTCGCCTCAAATGTTT
>Ga0224507_10000963_pt1 | contig 11438 bp, 10 predicted proteins | sample SF_Jan12_sed_USG_3_FD_170159 | JGI IMG/M metagenome (GOLD analysis project Ga0224507, IMG submission 170159) | Sediment microbial communities from San Francisco Bay, California, United States - SF_Jan12_sed_USGS_13 | ecosystem: Environmental > Aquatic > Marine > Sediment | place: USA...
CTATGTCGCCGGCAATGCCGTCATCGCGATTGTTGGCGATGTCGATCGCAAGGCGGCCGAGCGCCTGGCGGAGCGTATTGCCGGTGCATTGGATGACGGAAAGGCGGCCCCCGCTGTACCGGTGGTCGCCGCCCTCGAGGATGCCTCCGAGGAACGCATCTTCCATCCCTCGACCCAGACCCATGTGCGCATGGGGGCACCGGGTATGCGCCGCGGGGACCCGGACTATTTTCCCCTCTATGTGGGCAACCACATCCTCGGCGGCGGCGGGCTGGTGTCGCGCCTGAACGAGGAGATTCGTGAAAAACGCGGTCTTTCCTACAGCGTCTACAGTTATTTCTCGCCCATGGCCCAGGACGGTCCCTATGTCTTCGGGCTGCAGACGCGGAATGACCAGCTGGACGAGGCACTCGAAGTCATGCGCGCGACCCTGAAGACCTTTCACGAGGAAGGGCCGACGGAAGAGGAACTGGTTGCTGCCCGGAAAAACATCACCGGCGGGTTCGCGCTGCGCGTCGACAGCAACAGCAAGATTGTCGAATACCTCGCCATGATCGGCTTTTACATGTTGCCACTGGACTATCTCGTGACCTTCAATGCCCGGGTCGAGGCCGTCACCCGCGAGCAGATCCGCGATGCCTTCCGGCGCCGGGTGCCCGTGGATCACATGGCGACCGTGATCGTGGGTGGAGAGAAGTAACTCTGGATGTTTACCGGGACTACGTGCTTACCGGTATTGTCTGACGGGCCGGCACGACCATCGCCGGCAGCAGTCCCGCTGCCGCCCTGCTAGGCTTTCCCTCGGGTTGTCCCAAATCGAAACGGATGGGGATGCCCCGCTTTCAAGGGATTACTGTCTACATAAACAGGGAGGTGCTTATGTCCAGGGAACGGACACCTTTATTTCACATGCCGGTGTGGCTGCGAGGCCTTGCCGGCATGTTTCTTTCTGCCAATGCCTGCGCCGTTACCGTGATTTCCGAAGTCCTCTATGACGCCGCAGCTACAGACAATGGCAATGTCTTTGTCGAGCTGCACGGGTCACCGGGGACCGTGCTCGACGGCCTGCTGCTGGAAGGTGTGAACGGTGCTGACGGCAGCGTGTACCACACGGTGGCCCTGGCGGGCGCGATCCCGGCTGACGGTGTCTTCGTGATCGCCGATGACAGCGGTGACGGCACCAGTCTGGTCGGCAATGCCGACCTGGTAAGGGACGTCGACTTCCAGAACGGGCCGGACTCCATTGTGTTGCGCGACACTTCCGGGGTGCTGGACGCGCTGGGCTACGGTGACTTTGCGGCCGCCGTGTTCGCCGGTGAGGGCAGGGCCGCGCCGGACGTGCCGGCCGGCAGCAGTCTGGCCCGCTTCAATCCGCTGCTGGACACGGATGACAACCTGGCTGATTTCCTGATGCTCGATTTGCCGACGCCGGGCAGTGTGCCGGCGGGTGCGGTGCCGGTGCCCGCGGCCTTCGGTCTGTTCCTGTGGGGGATTGCAGGACTGGCCGTGGTGGCGCGCAGGAAGCAGCGTGCCCGGACGCTGGCGTGATGAACCGCAATCCGGTGAGAACGGGCGTTGCTGCGCATTTGACGGCTGTCCGGCAAGGCCGGATGATGCCTGCACATGAAAACCAACCAGCCCCGCAATCAGCTGCGCATCATTGCAGGGACCTGGCGTGGCCGCAAGCTGGGCTTCGCCCCGGTGCCCGGTTTACGCCCTACACCGGACCGAGTCCGGGAAACCCTGTTCAACTGGCTGGCGCCGGTGGTCCGGGGTGCGCGCTGCCTGGACCTGTACGCCGGTAGCGGCGCCCTGGGCCTGGAGGCCGCCTCGCGCGGAGCGTCCGAGGTCGTGCTGGTCGACAATGACGCGCTGGTCGCGCGCACCTTGCAGGAACAGGTGCGCGTCTTGAACGCCGACCAGGTCCGGGTGGCGGCGGTCGATACCGGGGTGTACCTGCGCGGCCCTGCGCAGCCCTTTGATGTGGTGTTTCTCGATCCGCCGTTTCGTGAGCAGCGGCTTCAGGATGCGATACAGCAACTCGAGGCGGGCGGCTGGCTGGCGAACGTGGCCTGGGTGTACCTGGAGGCGGAACGGGAACTGAAATTACCACTGCCGTCGAATTGGGAGCTGTACCGCAGCAAGACAGCCGGTCAGGTGGGGTATCACCTGGTGCGGCGTCATCCGCCAGGGTGAATACCGGTCGGCGGAAAATGCCGTGTCAGTTGCTGTGTGTTTCTATTGCGTTTCTCCCTGGAGCCTGCGTGGACAGGCCGTTAACTGTACGTAAAACCGGGTTTACGCCATAATCGGGCCATGGATACCATCGTCTACCCGGGCACCTTCGATCCCATTACCAATGGACACACCGACCTGGTCGAGCGCGCCGCGCACCTGTTTGAAAAGGTCATCGTGGCTGTCGCCGTCAACCCGGATAAGCAGGGCGCGTTCTCGATTGAGACCCGCGTCACCCTGGCGCGCGACGTGCTGGCGCACATCGACAACGTCGAGGTCTGCAGCTTTGACAACCTGCTGGTGGATTTTTTGCGCCAGAGACAGGCAGCAGTGATCCTGCGTGGCCTGCGCGCGGTCTCCGATTTCGAATACGAGTTCCAGCTGGCCGGCATGAACCGCCATCTTGCGCCCGAGATCGAAACCCTGTTCCTGACGCCGGCCGAACAGTACAGCTATATTTCCTCAAGCCTGGTGCGCGAGATTGCCAGCCTCGGCGGCGATGTCACGCCCTTTGTCCACAAGAAAGTTGTGGCTGCATTGCGCAGCCGAATGAATTAAGGTTACCCAGCCGTTAATTTCAGCAAGTTTCTGTTTTATTCCAGCGGGTTGCAGTCATGTCGCTATTGATCACCGACGAATGCATCAACTGTGATGTGTGCGAGCCCGAGTGCCCGAACGATGCCATCTACCAGGGTGTGGAGATCTACGAGATCAACCCGGAGCTGTGCACTGAATGCGTCGGGCATTTCGAGACCTCGCAATGCGTGGACGTGTGTCCGGTCGAATGCATCCTGGTGAACCCCGCTGTCGTGGAGACCCGTGAACAGCTCACGGCCAAGTATGAAAAGATCACCGGGAAGAAGGCTGAATGATGGTCCGCGCCAAAACAACTGAACAAAGGTCCCGCTTCGGGGCCTTTTTGCTGTGTGTCCTGCTGCTTGTTTTAGCTGGTTGTGCGCACCGGCCGCCGGCTGCCGCAATTGCCAGTGCGCATCCCGCGGCCACGCAGGCCGGTATGGAGATCCTTGCGCAGGGCGGTAATGCCTTCGATGCCGCAGTTGCGGTCAGCGCGGTGCTGGCGGTGGTCGAGCCCTACAGTTCCGGCCTGGGCGGCGGCGGCTTCTGGCTGCTGCACCGCGCGCAGGATGGCCACCAGGTCATGATCGACGGGCGGGAACGTGCACCCCGGGCCGCGTCGCGCGATATGTACCTCGATGACAGCGGTGACGTGGTCCCGGGGATGTCGATCAGCGGGGCGCTGGCGGCGGGTATCCCGGGCGAGCCCGCGGCGCTGGTGCATATTGCCGAGCACTATGGCCGGCTGCCGCTGGAACGCAGCCTGGCCCCGGCCATCGGGTTGGCGCGCGAGGGTTTTGCGGTGGATGCGGTCTACCGCCGCCTGGCCGGGTTCCGGCTGGCGGCACTGCGGGATGACCCGGAGACGGCGGGCATTTTCCTGGCCGCTGGCGAGATCCCGCCGCTCGGCAAGCGCATTGTGCAGACGGACCTGGCGGCCACCCTGGAGGCGCTGGCGCAATCCGGCGGAGTCGGCTTCTACGCGGGCCCGGTCGCCCGCCGACTGGTCGAGGGCGTGCGCCAGGCCGGTGGTATCTGGTCGCTGGATGACCTGGCGCAATATGAAGTTATCGAGCGTGAACCGGTGAGTGGCCGCTACCGGGACCTGCGGATCGTCTCCGCGGCGCCGCCCTCATCCGGCGGTACCGTGCTGGTGACGATGCTGAACATCCTGGAGGGTTTTCCCCTGGAACGCTATGACGCTGCCACGCGCACCCATGTCATCGTCGAGGCCATGCGGCGGGCCTACCATGACCGGGCGCACTACCTGGGTGACCCTGACTTCCGCGACCTGCCGGTCGCGCAACTGACCAGCCGCAAGTACGCGGCAGGCCTGCGCGCGTCGATCCGGCTGGACCGTGCCACACCCGGCGTGGCAGCGTCGGCCGTCACCACAACGAGTGAGGGACAGGACACCACGCATTTCTCGGTGCTGGACCGCGACGGCAACCGGGTCGCAGCGACCCTGAGCATCAATTATCCCTTCGGGGCCTGCCTGACGCCGCCCGGTACGGGGGTGTTGCTGAACGATGAAATGGACGACTTTTCCGCCAAGCCCGGCGTGCCCAATGTCTACGGCCTGGTCGGCGCCGAGGCCAACGCCATTGCACCCGGCAAGCGGCCGCTATCGAGTATGTCGCCGACTTTTATCGAGAGTGAAAACGGTGTGGCAATCCTGGGAACGCCCGGGGGCAGTCGCATCATCACCATGGTCCTGCTGGCCGCGCTTGACCACGCGGCCGGCGAGCTGCCGGAGTCATGGGTAAGCCTGCCGCGCTATCATCACCAGTACCTGCCGGATGTTATCCAGTACGAGGCGGGCGCGTTTGACGATGTGCAGATCGAGGGGCTTGCCGCGCGCGGTCACCAACTGAAGCCGCTGGACTCCGGCTACGGCAATATGCAGGCGGTTTACTGGGACAGGAAAAATCGCCGTGTCCATGCCGCCAGCGATCCGCGCGGTATCGGCGCGGCAGCCATCGAAGCTGTATACCGCATCCGGGCGACCGACTGATTTTACTCGGCCGGCTGTTGCTCCCAGAACTTCATCCGGTTCCAGAAACGACCGCGTTTCTGTTCCCCGGACTCCGTGTCTTCCATGTCCCCGGTTGATGAGTCCTTGTCCTTGGCTTTTTGCTTGGACTTGGCATCATCGCGATCATCATTGCGGTCCCTGTCGCGGTCCCGATCCCGATCATCGTCATGGCGGTCGCGATCCCGATCCCGGTCCCGATCATCGTCATGGCGGTCACGATCCCGATCATCGCGATCCCGATCCCGGTCCCGGTCATCGTCATGTCGATCGCGCTCTTTATCCTTGTACTTGTCTTTACCTTTGTCCTTCTGTTTATTCCCCTTGTGTTCGCCCATGTCGCCGTAACCGGCCTCGTCGCGCTTGAAGCGGGCCTTCTCGTTGGCCTTTTCCCAGGCCTGGTCGGCCGGACCTTTTTCACCACCCTTGGCGGCGGATGACGGCAGCGGTGTCAGTAGCACGGACAGGCTGATAAACACTATGGCTATTATTTTCATGGAGTCACTCCTTGCACTTCAATGCAGTAAAAATCGCCGTAGCGAATCGTTGCGATGATAGTCGGGATTCTAGCGCGATGTCTTGCAGAATACAGCGGACGCGCCGGTCTGACACACATATTTACAACCGGGGTTGTGCCGCGGTGCAGGCCGCCATTCAGCCGGCGACGGTGTCCAGATACACCAGGGCCCCGCCGAGCGTGGCGAGCACGAGCCCCGCGATACGAATCCACGCGGTGAGGCTGGCCAAGGACCAGGAGACAAATACCGTCATCACCTGGGGGAGGAGCAAATAGGCGATGCTCTTGAGGACCATGATCCAGCCGACCACCGTGATCACTACCGGCCAGTCGGCCACCCAGACATTGTGCAGGGTGACCACGGTCAGGCCGAGGACCAGAATCATCAGGACCATGGGAAAGTAATGGTGTGGATAGCGCAGCGCGTCTTTGGCGAGTTCCGCCCAGTGTGTCGCCTGCGTCATGTAGGAGAGACCCAGCAGCAGCACCAGCCAGGCAATGACGGTAACAACGACTTCTTGCATGCGTGCACCCCGTTTATTCCATCCCGGCCACTGACGCCGGGCCGGGAAGACCCTCTATAAGACCAAGTATAGTTAAGGAAAGTCTGATCTATCCGTCATTCCGCGCGGAGCGTAGCTAAGAGCCGGAATCAAGCAGTTGGTTATCAGGCAGTGACTGGATTCCGGCCTTCGCCGGAATGACGAAAGATGAATTATTCAGGCCTTCCTTAACGTTCAGTGCCTACCGTTCGGGTCGAATTTCAGCAGCAGCGCCGGCAGGAACAGGAAGTCCATCAGCAGGGCCAGCGAAAGGGTGATGGCCGACAGCAGCCCCATGTCGGCATTCATCTTGTAGCCGGACAGGGTCAGCACCAGGAAGCCGGCCACCAGTGTGAGGGTGGTGATCCACATGGCCGTGCCCACCGTACCGAATGAGTAGCGGATCGCGGCAGCCGGTTCCAGGCCATCCTCGCGGCGCGCGCGCAGATAATGGCTGAGGAAATGAATGGTGTCGTCGACCACGATGCCCAGCGTCAGCGACACCACCACCGACAGGCCCAGCCCGACCTGTCCGACGAGCAGCCCCCAGATACCGAAGGCCATGAAGGCCGGCGCCAGGTTCGGGAACAGGCTGACCACACCGAACCGCAGGCTGCGCAGTGCGAACACCAGCAGGCCCGAGATCAGCAGCAGGGCGAGGAAGGCCGCGCCCAGCATGCTGTTGATGTTGCGCCGCGAAATGTGCGCCCAGATCATCGACAGCCCTGTGCCATGGCTGACCATGTGCGCCGGGGCATTGGCTTCGAGCCAGGCGCGCGCCCTTTGCTCCAGCTCGCGCAGTTCCAGGGTGCTGATGCCCTTCAGGGTGACTATCATTCGGGTGGCCGACTTGTCCACGTTGATCTGGTTGTTGAGATCGAGCCCGTAGGGCAGCGACATCTCGTAGAGCAACAGGTACTGGGCGGCGAGCTCGCGTTGTACGGGCAGGCGGTAATAGGCGGGGTCATCGCCGTGCAGGTTGCGGTTTAGCCGCTTCATCATGGGGACGATGGTCTGCACGTGGCCGACCCGGGGCTGTTGCCGGTACCACTCGGCGAAGGCCTCGAGCGTGGCCAGGTAGGCCGGCTCGCTGATGCCACCCGGTTCGCCGGAATCCAGCGAGTACTCGATGATATGCGCCCCGAGCAGGTTGTCCTCCATGAAGTCGGTGGCGGTACGCAGGTCATAACGCGTGTCGAAATATTTCACCCAGTCATCACTGAACTCGATCTGCAGCATCCCGGCCGAAGCCACCGCGATGGCGACCCAGGCCGTGCGATAAACCGGCACGCGCCGGGCGATGACGAACACGGCCAGCCGCTCCAGCAGCGGGGTGATGGCGGGTTTCACCAGCGTGGCGCGCAGCGGCAGCACGGCCATCAGGGCCGGCAGCAGCAGGACGGAATACAGCAGGGCGGCTGTCACGCCGATGGCCACGATGTTGCCGAGATCTCGGAAGGGCGGGGCGTCGGAGAGGTTCATGGTCAGGAAGCCGATGGCCGTGGTGACGCTGGTTAGCAAGACCGCCTGGAAATTGATGCGCAGGGACTCGACGATCGCCTGCTGGCGGGTCTTTCCCCGGCGCAGCTGCTGCATCAGTGTGACCAGTATGTGCACGCTGTCAGCCACTGCCAGGGTCAGGATGATGATCGGGGCATTGGACGAGGCGGGGTTCAGCGACATACCCAGCCAGCCTGCAATCCCCATGCCGGTCAGCATGGATACCAGGATGATGACCAGCGTAGCCAGTGTTGCCAGCAGCGAGCGCAGTGTTATACCGGTGATGATAACGAGCACCGCGAACATGAGTGGCACCAGCGTGCGCATGTCGTCCTGGACCACCTCGGCAAAGCCGTTGTCGAACATGATTGCCCCGCTCAGGTAGAGGTCGATGTCGGGATGGTGCTGCCTGAAGTCCTCGGCGAGCTGGCGCACGAAGGCGGTGACCTCAGGGACCTCGGCCATCGATTTGCCCGGCACGGGGATGGTCACGTTGATAGCACTGACATGGCCCGCTGCGGACACCAGCCGGTTGGCCAGTGACGGTTCCGCCAGTGCGATAGTGCGTATCCTGGCCAGCTCGGTTTCAGTCAGTTGGCCGGCGTTCTCGACCAGGTCCGCGACCATCAGCTCGTCACCCTCGGCCCGGCTGTGCTGAAAATTGGTGAGTGAATCAACCCGGACCGAGTAGGGTGTCTGCCAAGCGGCCTCTGTCAGTTCCTCGATGGCCGCCAGCGTCGCGCGGCTAAAGACTTTGGCGTCCCGCGGGGCAATCACGAACAGCACGTTGTCGATCTTGTTGTAGGTGGACTCGAGGTCCTCGAGCGCCTGCAGTTGCGGGTTCTGCTCGCTGAAGAACACGCGCAGGTCGTTGTTGAATGTCAGCAAGCGGACGCCACTGCCGGCGCTCGCGACCACCAGCAGTGCGACCAGGATGACCGGCCAGCGGTACCGGACCGTCCACTGCCCGATACGTGTACCGAGCGGTGTCATGCCTGTCCGGCTTCCCGGACTGCTGACCGCGCGTTCATCGCAAGCCACGCTGTCTCGTTATCGCTGATTTTTCTCCACGGCACACACACCAGGGTGACGCTCCACAGGTAGCCGGCGGGGAACAGAGCGAACGGGGTTTCCATACTGAAACACTATAGGATATGGCAGGGCTGACTGCCTTCAGCGGGTGCCGTGTTATGCAGGATTTCCTGCTAGCGCTGGCACTTCGGACAGTAGAAGGTCGCACGCTGGCCCTGGCGGATTTCGCGAATCAGGGTCCGGCAGCTGATGCAGGGTTCGCCGCCCTTGGCGTAGACATTCAGATCCAGACTGAAGTAACCCTGTTTCCCGTCGCTGTTGACGAAATCGCGCAGAGTCGTGCCACCCCGGGCGATGGAATCGTTCAGGACCTCGCGGATCACCTCGGTAAGCAGCGTGTATTTCTTATTGCTGATGCGCCCGGCCGCGCGTTGAGGGTGGATGCCCGCCATGTACAGCGCCTCGTTGGCGTAGATATTCCCGATGCCGGCAACGATGTGGCTGTTCATAATGAAGTTCTTGATGGCGACCTTGCGCCCGCGCGCCAGTGCATGGAGATACGCGCCTGTGAAGGCCGCCCCGAGGGGTTCCGGCCCCAGGTCCCGTAGCAGCTTGTGCTGATGCGGCGGACGGCGTGTCCACAATACGGCGCCGAAGCGGCGTGGGTCGGTGAGGCGCAGGATGCGGTCTTTGTCAAAGACAATGTCTATGTGATCGTGTTTCCCGACGGGGATTGTTCTATCGACGATGCGCAGGCTGCCGGACATGCCGAGATGAAGGATGGCGGTGCCGTTTGCGGTCTCCAGCAGCAGGTATTTGCCGCGCCGTCCCACTTGCGTGATTTTCATACCTTCCAGCATCTGCGGCAGCCGCTTGGGGACCGGCCAGCGCAGGCGCGGGTCGCGCACGGTGACTTTTGTTACCGTGCGGTTAGTGATATGCGGTGCAATCCCGCGGCGGGTGGTCTCGACTTCGGGGAGCTCGGGCATGACAGGATAATAAGCGCAGGGTACGCCGCGCGCACCCGCTCAATTATCGGGTTTTGGCGGGGGTTGTGGTAGTGCTGTCCTGATGGTTATATCGCTTAATGCCCTTCACTCGAGTTGGGGTTGGGTTCTGTTGTGACTCCGGTTTCGGCTGCCGGTTCCGGTTCAGGTTCCGGCAGGGTGAACAGGCTGTCTTCCATGTCGCTGGTCAGGTGGTACTGGATGCCCCAGTCCGGGCGGGCCAGGATGAGTTCGGGGGCATGCGAGACAACCTGCAGGGTCAATGGTACATCGCTGTCGCGGGTGTGCAGGGTCACGTGTTCAGCGGATTCCGAGCCAGTGTAACTGCGCACGTACAGGGCAGCGGCCGCCTGCCAGTGATCGATGAGTCCCTGCAGGGCAGCGGCGCCGGTCGTGGCCTGTTCGGGTTCGAGTTGCCAATGCGGGTCATCGCCGTAGGTCAGGGTCATCCCGGGCAGCTCCAGCCGGGTGATGGGACCGCGCGTGGCCAGCAGTTTGCCACTGACGAAGTTGGCCCATTCGCCGTTGATCAGGTGCTGGTATTGGTCGTCGATCAGGTAGACGGTGTCATCGATCCGGACATAGCGTTGCTGTTCCAGGGCGTCGGTGGCGCCGAAATGGATGCTCAGGGCATCGATGTCCAGTGTGGCGCGGGGCGGGTCCAGGCCCAGCGCGGCCAGGTCCAGGGAGTCGGCCGGGTAGCCGCGCAATGACGTGGCCCTGAGCAGGCGCAGCAGTGCGCGCACCTGGAAATCCGCCGCCGGCAACCGGCGTCCGCTCGTTGCCAGGTACCAGAGGTCTCCGTCCTTGTTGAAGGCCAGGGGCGCCCGGTTGTGCCGCTCGATATGGAGGGTGGTCACCGTCGCCGGATCCAGCTGCGTGGTGATCGGCTGCGCACCGGGTTCGGGCTCGAGGCCGGGCTTGAAATACGCCACCAGCAGCAGCGCCATGACCAGTGCGACCAGTCCCAGATTGAGGAGGCTGCGTGAACCCATCACCGGCCTCGCCGCCGCCACCAGATCACCAGGCCGCTTGCCAGCAACAGCAGCGGCAGGCCGACCAGGAAGCCAAGGGCGATAGTGGCCTGGGCTGCCTTGCCGAGTTCCAGCGTGGTATCCGGTGCCGCCTTCACCCGGATGTCGAGGAAGGCATCGTCGTGGCTCAGCCAGTGCACCATGTTCAGTCCCAGGTCCAGATTGCCGGCATTACCGAGGTAGGTATTGGACAGGAAGTCGCCGTCACCGGTGACGATGATGCGTTGCGCGGGAGGCGCTGTGCCGGTCTCATCAGCTGTCTGCGTTGCCGCGTTGCGGGTGATGGCCACGCCGATATCCAGCGGTCCGGCACGCTCGTCGCTGTCCTCGTCGAACTGGATCTCGCCGGCAAGTTCACCGATCTCGGTCCAGGAACGATTCAGCGTCGACAGCAGGGGGCTGGCCTGCCATTGCTCGCGGTCGCGCAGTTCTAGGGCGCTGGCCTCCGGGAACACGCTAACCGCCTTCATTCCGCGGGTGACGTCGTGATTGGGGTAGGTGGTGACCACCACAAAGGCAGGGTTCTCGATGCCGAACATCCGGGTGGTGGCGTCCACGATGACCCCGGGCAGGAATTCGATTCCGAGTTGTTCGGCCAGCGGCTCCAGCCCGGCCGTCCGGCCGGGTTCCGCCATCCACAACAGGTTGCCGCCCCGGTCCAGGTAGTCAACCAGCAGGTCGATCTCGCCTGGCAGCAGGCTGACACGCGGCCCGGCGATCACCAGCAGGTGGGTGTTCTCCGGGATGTCGCTCTCGGCCAGATTGACTGTCTGCAGCCGGATGCCCTGTCGCTCCAGTTCCTTGCCGAAGGCGCCGAGGTCGAAGTTGGCCTCGCCGTGAGGATCGCGTTCCCCGTGACCGGAAAGGAACACGATCCAGCGTTCGTCCTGGCGCGAGATGCGCAGCAGGCTATTGGTCAGCTGCTGTTCACTCAGTGTCTGGACGTTCTCGCTGCGGCCCTGG
>Ga0224507_10000964_pt1 | contig 11429 bp, 13 predicted proteins | sample SF_Jan12_sed_USG_3_FD_170159 | JGI IMG/M metagenome (GOLD analysis project Ga0224507, IMG submission 170159) | Sediment microbial communities from San Francisco Bay, California, United States - SF_Jan12_sed_USGS_13 | ecosystem: Environmental > Aquatic > Marine > Sediment | place: USA...
TAACGGAATGCCTTTTGATTTTGCTGCAGCTTTTAAGCCATCACATAAACGTGTTGCTTTCTCAGCTAGACCGGCATGAAAACCGGGTTTCTCTGCTATTGCAAGAGTAGCAAGACCCGCCGCCATAGAAACAGGGTTACCTGATAATGTGCCCGCCTGATAAACTGGGCCTAACGGTGCAATTTTTTCCATGATTTCACGTTTACCACCAAAAGCGCCAACAGGCATACCGCCACCAATAACTTTACCCAAGGTTGTTAGATCAGGCTTTACGCCGTAGTGTGCTTGCGCTCCGCCCAATGCAACACGAAAACCCGTCATTACTTCGTCAAAAATTAAAACCACACCGTACTTATCACAAACAGATCGTAGACCTTCAAGAAATCCCGGCACCGGTGGAATGCAATTCATGTTTCCTGCAACTGGCTCTACAATAATACAGGCGACTTCTTTACCTACTTCTGCAAATACTTTTTCAACTTCATCAAGATCATTATAGGTCAGTGTCAATGTTAGTTCAGCCAACGCTGCCGGTACACCAGGAGAAGTAGGAACACCCAGAGTTAACGCACCAGAACCCGCTTTAACCAACAATGAATCGGAGTGGCCATGATAACAGCCTTCGAACTTTACAATTTTATCGCGGCCGGTATAACCACGTGCAAGGCGAATCGCGCTCATCGTCGCTTCGGTACCTGAGCTTACCATTCTGACAAGTTCACAAGATGGCACTAGCTCGCAAACCTTGTTGGCCATAACCGTTTCGATTTTTGTTGGCGCGCCAAAACCAAGGCTCTTCCCTACAATCCCCTGCACTGCAGAAAGCACATCGGCGTTTGCATGTCCGGCAATCATTGGTCCCCAGGAAGCGACATAATCAATATAACGATTATTATCTTCATCCCACAAATAGGCGCCTTCGCCTTTTTGAAAAAATATTGGGTCTCCGCCAACACCATTAAATGCTCTAACAGGAGAATTTACGCCACCGGGAATATGTTGTTTTGCTTGTTCAAACAGGTCATGAGAATGTGTCACTGGATTTCCTTCTTAAATTCGTTGTTACATTTTATTTTTGAAATAATGCGCAATAATCCTGCGCTGTTTTTTTTATGTCCGGCTGTTTAAACAGGCCATTAACGACGGCAATCGCATCTGCTCCGGCTTCGATTAATAGTCCCGCATTATTCACAGTAATTCCCCCGATCGCAATCACAGGTACGGACAGTGATTTTTTTGCAGCCGTTATTAAATCAGGCGATGCTTGAATAGCTGCAGGCTTAGTAGTCGATGAATAGAAACGCCCGAACGCAACGTAATCTGCTCCCTCCGATTGTGCTTTTTCTGCCAGAGATAATTCGTTATAACACGATACGCCGATAATTTTATCACCCAGTAACTGACGTGCTTTATGAATATCTGCATCGTCCTTACCCAAATGAACACCATCAGCATCAACTGATTTTGCCAAGGATACGTCATCATTAATAATGAACAGGGCTTTACCTGCACACAGTTTTTTTAAACGGACAGCTAAATCGTATTTTTTTTCAGCAGAAGACGACTTATCACGATATTGAATAACCGAAACCCCTCCAGCCAATGCGGCTTTGACGTTTTCAGTTAATCGCAGATCGTTATCAATGGTTACACCATAGAGGCCATTGATTAACGCCATTATTCGGCTTCTTTCTCGCTTTCCATCTCTTCAACATCCAGGTCTTCTGAGGCATGAGCCCAGAAAAAACGATCTGGTAAAAGTTGCCCCATACCAATTCGATATCCACCTTCCAGTGCTTTCCAGGTATATTCCTGAGCCTCATGCACCGCAGATAGAGGATCAAGTCCCTGAGACATAAGTCCGGCGATTGCCGAAGCCAGAGTGCAGCCTGATCCGTGATAACTCCCTTCAAGTCTTTCCCAAGAAAAAGAATCCAGAACACGACCATTACCATAGAAAACATTCTCAACTTTTTCAGTTGCTTCATGACTGCCAGTGATCAACACATACTCACAGCCCATATCCAATAACTCGTGAGCACAAGCATCCAGTACATCGGCTTCTCTTGCCAACGAGCGCGCTTCAAGACTATTGGGCACAAGAATAGTTGTTTTTGGTAATAACAATCGAACAATAGCTTCGATCATTTCTGCATCGGCAAGCTCAGACCCAGCCCCTGACGCCAAAACCGGATCAAAAATAACCGGCAGACCTGGGTAATCTAGGAGGATGGTAGAAACTGCTTCGATCGCATCAACACTACCTAACATACCAATTTTTACCGCTGCGACAGGCATGTCTTCCAAGACTGTTCGCGCCTGCTCAACAACTGTTGCCATGTCTAGCGGAAAATAGCCTTTTACATCTTGTGTATCTTGAATAGTAATTGCGGTAATTACCGGTGCAGCATGACACCCCATACTTGCCAGCGTTTCAATATCGGCCTGTATTCCTGCGCCACCCGTTGGGTCATTACCTGCGAAAACCAGTACTACCGGCAAGGCTTGATCATTTTTCACGTTAGCTTCTCTTATTTTGTTTTATCTGAAATTTGGGTTACAAATGACAACTTGATTAGAAGTAAATATTCTATCATGCTCACCTACATTATTTATCAACTCTGGAAACTGTTTTTCATGACCCCAACTGAAACACCCATAATTGATTGGCATTCTATTGACACGATTCTTCTAGACATGGATGGGACCCTTCTGGATCTGCATTTCGACGATCACTTCTGGCAAGAATATTTGCCGAGTCGTTACGCTGAAACCAACCATCTTCCATTAAAAAGAGCAAAAGAAATACTCGAACCAAAGTTCAAGGAAATGGAAGGCACGCTCGAATGGTATTGCCTCGATTTCTGGAGCAAAGAATTGCAGATGAATATCCCCGAGTTGAAAGCCGAGGTTTCACATTTAATTGCGATACATGATGGCGTTGTGCATTTTTTGGACGAAGCGCGCAAATTGAATAAAAGAATATTGCTCGTCACCAATGCCCACCCGGATGTTCTGCGTATTAAAATGGAAAAAACCGCTTTGGCGGATAAATTTGATCAGCTTGTCACGTCTCACGAATTTGGTTTACCAAAAGAAAACCCTGAATTCTGGCATAAGCTCGTAGATAAACATTATTTTGACCCTGAGAGCACGATCTTCATTGATGATAGTTTGCCTGTATTGCTCTCTGCACAAAGTTTTGGCATCAAGCACCTTTACACTATTAGAAAGCCATCCAGCCATAAACCCGCTCGAAATATTACCGAATTTCCAATGATTAATTCCTTTTTCTACTTATTGCCTAAATAGCACCTTAGGCACTCGTCAATTTGAGCTTTTCTTTCTTGCGCATTTTAATACAGGCCCACATTTTGTATAGATAGTGAAAAGTACTTTATTCCTGTTATAAAAATTCTCATCAAGGAGAGGCACATATGCCACGACTATTCACCGAAGCTAAAAAAAGGTTACGCGAAGCTGCATCTCACATGTCGGTTGACCCGGACGTTATGGAAAAACTCAAATACCCCAAAGAAACACTCTCTGCCAGCCTATTAGTGCGAATGGACGATGGCTCACGACGTTGCTTTAAGGCCTGGCGATGCCGATATGATGATACCCGGGGCCCGACAAAAGGCGGCATTCGTTTTCATACCAACGTGAGACTGGAAGAGATTATGACGTTAGCCTTCTGGATGACGTTTAAATGTGCCGTGGCAAACTTGCCCTTTGGGGGCGCAAAAGGCGGCGTTGCTGTCAATGCATCGAAATTATCAAAATCAGAACTAGAGCGATTATCCCGTGCTTATGTAAAAGCTTTTCATAGTTTTATCGGCCCTGATCGGGACATACCCGCCCCAGATATGTATACCAACTCCATGGTCATGGGGTGGATGGAAGATGAATACAGTGCAATTGTTGACCACCCTAGTCCGGCAGTTATTACAGGAAAGCCATTAGAACTCGGTGGATCAGAAGGCCGCACAGATGCAACTGGGCGAGGTGGCTATCTTGTTATACGGCATCTTGAAAAAGATTTTGAAATAGAGCCAGATAAAACCAGCATCATAATTCAAGGTTTCGGAAACGCTGGCTATAATTTCGCCTGCCTTATGCATGCGGACGGATATAAAATTGTTGGTATCTCGGACTCAAGATTGGCAATATACGACACAGAGGGAATGGACCCTCATTCAGTTCATAACTACAAAATGAAAAACGGCACCTTATCTGGCGCTCCGAGTAACGGCACATTAAAAGAAATGACAAACCAGGAACTTCTCATTGAGGCTTGTGATATTCTCATACCAGCGGCATTGGAGAATCAAATTACAGCTGATAATGCGAGCAAAATACAAGCACGAATAGTTTGCGAATTAGCCAATGGCCCCGTAACACCAGCGGCAGACAAAATATTGTGCGAAAACGGTACAATTGTAATTCCTGATATTTTGGCAAATTCTGGCGGGGTTATTGTTTCGTACTTCGAATGGGTACAAAATAAGGCGGGTTATTACTGGAGTCTCGCTGAAGTTCATTCAAAATTAAAAGAACGTATAGAACCAGAAGCACGTACAATATGGAAAATAAGCCTTGAAAAAAATGTCGATATGCGCACAGCTGCTTATATTCATGCACTAGAACGACTGAGTAAAGCAGTTACAGCGCACGGTACCAAAGCTTACTTTTCTTCCTAATTTAAAATAAAATATATAACCAACCTATTTAAGAGATATAAAAAATGCTGAAATCTTTTTCAATTACCTTGGGTGCTTTTTTTGCCATTGTAATAATCATGGGTTTCGTATTGCCCTCAGACTATAACGTGAAACGCTCAATTGAAATAAACGCGTCACCTGCACAAATTCACAAAATAGTTGGCGACCTGAACCAGTGGAGTAAATGGACACCATGGCAAAAAAATGATCCAAATACAAAAATCGAAATTGGATCGATTTCGCAAGGTGTTGGCGCGAGCCAAAAATGGGTAGGTAGCAAAAGTGGCCAGTTAAAGATCACCCGTTCATCTGAAGATTATGGTGTGGATTATGATCTTTCATTTTCCGATGATGGCTCACTAACCAAAAGCAGCATCACCTATTTACCTGGCGGTACGACAACATCCGTTAGCTGGAATATGATTGGCAGTTTATCTATTCCTGTTGTTGGTGCTTACGTCGCACTAATCATGGATGGTATTTCTGGCTCCACACTGGAGTCCGGTTTGAATAATTTGAAAGCAGAAATTGAAGGAATTGAAAAGTAGACTGTTTTAAAAGCAGCCTACTAATTAAAAAATAGACCTAAAAACCCTGCGTCAGCTTTAACACTTTTTTCTCGATCCTCAATGGCTCTAATATCAAAATATTGAGCCATAGGTTCGATGCCGTCTTGACGCCATTCATTCGCTTCTTTGATATAGTATTTAACCCACACATCACTGCCTGATCGTTTTTCTACAAGTGTTTTACCTGAACCAGAAGTGGCACAGGCACTTAAAAATAAAATAAATATTGATAAGACACCAATATTTATCATCATTAAATCTTCATCAGCCAATGAGCCCAAAAAAACCAGCCGATAGAATCACCCCATAAACAACCGCCGCTGTAAAAAGTGCAATTGATAAATTTTGATAACCGGATTCCTTAGCTTTATAGCCAGACCAGGTTAACGCGCATAAAATTACAAGACTGATAATTACAATTCTTGGCATGGAGATTCCTTTTTAGTCGTCCGACCAAGATAAAGCGACTGGGTCGCTATTGCAATCGAAACCTGATTGTTTTTTTGAGCAATACAGCGACTGGCTTTCCATTTATATTACCCGGTAGGAACGTTGAAACTTGCATACTTTCTATCGCAGCTTTATCAAACACTTCACCACCTGATTGAGTAATTGTCACTTTTCTAACTTTGCCCTTCACATCGAGCAATATCTCAAGTTTCACCACCGCTTCTCGACCTTGCTCCCTCATTGCAGCCGGATATAACAGCGGCGACTGGTGTAACACGCGAGGCAGTGAAGTCAATTTAAAGATAGGGGCAGGAACCGGCAAAGGCTCTTCTGAATTCTCGTCGATTTCTTTTTCTTCCGTTACTTCTGGTAGCGGTATTGGTTCTGGCTTGAGTTCCGGCTCTTTAACGGGATCCGGTACGGGTTCTATTTTTTCTGGTATCATTTTTTCCGTTAATACCGGCTTTTTAACTGCTTTCGGTAATGGCTTTATTTTAGGTTTCTGTTCCTTAATTGGTTTTGATTTTGTCTTAATAACAGGTTTTGGTCGAGACGGCGGTTTCGCTGCCGGCTGCTGCCAGGCCATAAACTCTACCGATATCACTTCCGGCTTTGAAAACAGTTCTGATTTCCCTAAATTTGGTAATATTAAAAACAAACTGCTATTGAGTATCGTTCCTATTACAACCGCACTTGACCAAAAAATAAAATTACGGTTTTTCATCAATAGCATTGGTCGCAATGCCAACTTGTTTAGCACCACCCGCCTTACAAGCATCCAGTGCCTTTATGAATACATCTGTTGTTGCATTCTTATCGACTTGTAAAAGCACTGCAGTATCTGGTGCTGTATTTAATTGTTCGCGTACAAGCCGTTTTATATCTGAGATCAGTATTGGCTTATTTTTGAAACGAATCTCACCCTTACTAGAAACTTGAAAAACGATTTTTTTCATCGCTAAAGGTTCAGAGCTACTTGACTCTGGTTTTTCTATAATTAAACCTCTATTTTCGGGAAACACCGTCGTCACCATAAAAAATATCAGCAGTAAAAAAACCACATCTATTAAAGGTGCCATACTTATTTCTGGCGTGCCAGCATCTAGATTTGGCGTGTTGATTGGGTTAGGTGATTTATTATTGCTCATAACAAAAATTACGACTTGCTAGTTTGGTAAATTTTATAATCCCGTGAATATACCGCATGCATACTTTGTTCAGTCACTGCCAATACATAACGTAATTGCCGAACAAGTAAATGATGAGAAAAAATAACAGGAATGGCGATAATTAGTCCGCTAGCCGTTGTAAGTAATGCCTGGGATATTCCGTGCGCCATTTCCTGAGGGTCTCCGGTACCTTGCAGCGCAATCACTTCAAAAACCTGGATCATGCCTGTTACGGTTCCAAGTAACCCCAGCATCGGTAACAATGAACCGATTATTGCAACCGTCGGTAATGTTCCTTCAAGGCGCGGCATTAACTCAGCCAGCTGAATATTTAATTGCTCGGCTACATCATCACGGCTATTAACATCATTCCACTTAACCTTCGCCGTTAGATGCGCAATAGGGCTACGGCCGTAATTGGGATCAGCGCCGGGCAGAAAAGATTCGTCGGATTCTAGTATATGTTGGTCACTCAACGCACTACGACGCCAGGCATAAACTCGTAATCCTCTTTCCACGAGCATAATTGCTGCAATCCAGGCGACAAAAAAAATCACCCACATAACCGGGCCACCACGGGCCATCAATCCCATAAAATCTGTTGTTAATTCAATCATTACTAAAACGTTGCCTCAATTCCAATAGAAGGGAATATTCCCAGTGATTTTGTCGCAACTGGGTTATTAATTTTTTCGAATGAGTTCCCATAGTCGTAACCTGAGATATTTTGTGTGTTTAGAATATTTAGAATATCAATGTAGTAATTCATCTTCCAGGAATTATAAAGAACTTCTCGGTCCACTCTGACATCCAGCTGGAAAAAATTTGGTAAGCGTGAACCATTTTTAGAGCCGCGATTAGGAGTCCAATGGGAAAACTTTGGGTCTGTATCGGCAGCATTTTGGTCCGCACAGTCTACAAATTCACTTGGTATATCTTCACAAATTCCCGTGCGACTTATCACCTTTGTATAAGGCTTACCAGAATTAGCACGAAGCCTGAAACCCATAATCCATTTTTTCCATGAATTCAACATTGGTTGACTCCAGACGACTGTAAAAGTATGGCGCTGATCTCCAAGAAAAGGCGTTGTAACTCCATTCGCTGTTCTCGTTGAGCGAAGAGCAGAGTAGCTCAACCACCCCATTTTGTTGCTTGAAAACTCCCGTTTAATCAGGATATCAAAACCGTATGCCTCACCTTTACCCTCATTTGTGTAATTATTTGGTTTTGGTACGTCATAGGTGGCAACAAGACTCTTCATTGGCTTATGATAGGCTTCAACCTGAACATTCCAGGTTGGATTAAATTTATAGTGAACACCTATAATTCGATGCTCTGAATCTAAGTTTTTCAACTCCGGATTACCAGCGTCTCTAATCCATTGCCCCCCCTCAGGCGATTGAACATAACGCCCCCAGCTCCCGGTTAATACCGTCTTCGGTGTTAATTCATATTCAACCGAACTACGAGGTGAAATTGCCAACAACTCTTCACGTCCATCTGACTTAATATATCTCGCTCTCATTCCAAATTGAGTAGTCAGCCTATTAAGCCATTTTTTTCTCACTTTAAAATAAGGATTGATCAGCCCAGAATGATAAGTTTTGTCTATTCGAAACTTTTCCAGCTCCGTTAAATTATAGTCAGGATCATTAAACTGAGGTGGCCGACTAATATAAGCATCTACCGGTGTTCTGGCATAAATGAAGTCCGAGCCAAATGTCAGTAATGTAGAATCATTAATTCCCCAACGTAATTCCGGTTGCCATACTAGGTCGCTTTCATCAATATTTAAAAAATAATGATTGCCCGTCCCATCATTACCAATTCTTAAGGACTGTGATGTGCTTATTAAATACATCGTTGAAGAAGTATTAATATTATTTGTCCACATTTGCTCCCAAACCAAACTCGTACTGTGATATTCCACACTACTTGCTAATACCCCTACTACGTCTGGATCACTGCCTCTTGGGGTGTTCAATACAAGTTCAATTGAATCCTTTGCACTAAAATGCTGTAACAGTACACGCCCATTTTTCACATCATGCTGCCAAACAGCCTGCACATCATAAAAACGGGGTACTTCGGTGACTTCATTTGTTTCTTCACCGTCACCACTAGAGTTGAACGCTTTGGTAAATGCTTTTTCAGACAAAATTAAATCAACCTAAATTAATCAGTTAAAAATTAGGGTATAGTTCTAAGCTTCTGATAACAAGGATGATTATCATGGTTTTACCTCCAAAAACTATTCACTCAGTGGGTGAAGACTTAACAGCGACTAAAACACCCTTCGCAGAAGCAGTAGAAGTTGATACATTTGATGGAAAATTACACATTGAATGGGATCCCACCGCGAGTGTCACGCCGATTGGACAGCTTCCATTTTTCATCGAGTTTTTAAAATTAGGTAATCGATTTGAGCCTTGGATTAAGGATTGTCCATTGGTTTACACCAGCCATAATGCACCCACTAAAACAGATGTCTTGGGAACACTGTTATTGTCTGTTCTGTCTGGGCATACTCGGTATGCTCATATAACTACATTGATGGGCGATACAGTTAACTCAATCCTCTTGGGAATGAACAAAATTGTTAGTGATGATTCAGCGCGTCGCGCACTGAAAAAAATTGACGAAGTCGAAGGCGTCCAATGGTTACAACAGCACTTATATTCTAGTTATGGCCCGCTGCTCAACACACCCTGGATATTAGATGTGGATGTCACGGTTAAACCACTCTATGGCCATCAGCAAGGTGCCAAACTTGGTTACAACCCTCATAAACCAGGGCGTCCATCACACACGTATCATACTTATATGATTGCCAACCTTAGATTGGTATTGAATGTTGAAGTGCAAGCTGGTGATCAAGCACAGTCAGCGCATTCTTTACCGGGATTAATGTCAATTCTTAATAAATTACCGCTGGATCAGCGCCCCACCTTTGTGCGAGGTGATTGTGATTGGGGTAGTGAACGAGTGATGAGTGAACTCGAAGAAATCGACCAGCATTATTTGTTTAAGCTCAAGAAATCAAAAAATGTAAAAGCCCTTATAAATAAGCATCATTGCTCGGGTGAGTGGACTTATTTTAAAGAAGGCTGGGAAGCAAAAACGGATCAGTTGCAATTGCAAAGCTGGGAGAAAGAAAGACGAGTTGTGATTGTTCGGCGGCGAGTTTCTAACAATAATATAATGGGGTTGGAACTCGGATCTGGAAAGCAACAAAAAGAACTCGCGTTTGTTGACGGGCCTGAAGATATGAAGCTCTATGAATATTCTGTGCTGATTACCAGTTTGGCAGGTGAACTTGTTACAGTCGTGCAACATTACCGAGACCGAGCTGATTGTGAAAATGTATTTGATGAAATAAAAAACCAATGGGGCTGGGGCGGATTCACGACACATGATCTAAAAAGTTGTCAATTCATCTCACGAATCATTGCACTAGTTTACAACTGGTGGAGTCTGTTCGTGCGATTAGCCCATCCAGAAAAACACTATGAAGCCATAACGAGTCGGCCACTACTATTAAGTAGTGTTGGGCGGTTAACGAAAACGGGTCGTCAGCAGAAAATGATCATAACCAGCAGTCATAGCGAAACGAAACGAGTGCAAGCGATTTATCGTCGAATGACAACCTTTTTTAGCGACCTTAAAAGTGCTGCGCCGCAGTTGACTCCACAGGCGTGCTGGGAGCAAATATTAGCGAAAGCAATGACGGCATTTTCAGTCGTAACAAGGCCTGAGCAAATAAAAATATTGCCATTGCCGACCTGACGCTTGATAGAGAAAAGGTGGTGGTGATTTATGCTAAATTTTAACTCTTGGCAGGTTTAACTGCGTTTTTTAGGATCAACGTAACTCCGGCGGGCAGAAATGTATGCTGAGTCTTTACCATTTTCTTTAAACAACGGTCCTTCAATGACAACGGACGCTTCATACGTGCCCACAGAATAAGTTTGGTGCAATCGGTCTTTTTTGGGTGTACGAAGTTTTACATCCAACGCACCACCAAGTGAATCGCCATATTCCACAGGATATCCTCCAAGGAACATATTAAAATCACTGACCAATTGAGGACTGACAGTCGAATGTAAACCACCGAAATGATAGAGATAACCGATTTGCGCGCGATTTACCCAGGTAATATTTTGATTGGGTTCGCTACCGCGAATATAAACAAGACCAGCCCCTTCGGTAGCGGTAACAACGCCGGGCATAGATTGAATAGTTTTTAATGGATCCCCCTGGGAACCAGGTGCACGTCTTAATTCTTCTTTTGAAATAACGATCTTTGAGGTTTTTTCTTTAACACGTTCGGCAACAACTTCGAGCACATCACCTTCAATACTAATTGGCTCTAAATAGAGCCTCCTCAAAAAGTCAGAGTGCCACTGACCCAATTCGCGAATCCACCAATATTTTAGTCCGCATCAGCAAGGCCAATTGTTTCCATCTCTCGTTTGTATGTCGAGCTATCTGCAATAGCGCAGAAACAGTACCCCTTT
>Ga0224507_10000965_pt1 | contig 11429 bp, 8 predicted proteins | sample SF_Jan12_sed_USG_3_FD_170159 | JGI IMG/M metagenome (GOLD analysis project Ga0224507, IMG submission 170159) | Sediment microbial communities from San Francisco Bay, California, United States - SF_Jan12_sed_USGS_13 | ecosystem: Environmental > Aquatic > Marine > Sediment | place: USA: California...
CGGTGACTGTGGCGGTGGATTCCTCAGGCAGTTCGGTTCACGAGACCGGCCCTGCCGAGTGGCGGATGAAGATTGGCAAGATTCCCGTGAGAGAGGCCTGAAGAGTCTCGTCGTTGATGAAGAGGCGATAATGTCCCAGAGTTCCTCCACTGTCATGATGGTCCGGCCGCGTCATTTCCTGTCCAACCCGGAGACCGCAGCCTCCAATGCCTTCCAGGTCATGCACGGGGAAGATGCGGCGGACAATGGTCGTGCGGTCGCCGAGTTCAATCGGCTGGTGTCAGCGTTGGAGGGCGCCGGCGTGGAAGTTCTGCTTATCGAGGACACGGACACGCCGGTAAAGCCCGATGCGATCTTTCCCAATAACTGGGTCAGCTTCCACGCGAATGGGCGGGTTGTCCTGTATCCCATGCTTGCTCCCAGTCGACGCCTGGAGCGACGCCCGGACGTGCTCGAGTATCTACACGAAGACCTGGGTTTTGATATACGGGAAATCCTGGACCTGAGTGATCACGAGGCCCAGGGGCAGTTCCTGGAGGGGACTGGCAGCATGGTGTTCGACCGGGTGAATCGCCTGGCTTACGCCTGCTTGTCGCCGCGCACGCATTTGCAGGCAGCAGCGGATTTTGCACAACGCATGGGCTACGAGATGGTGTTGTTTGAAGCCGTGGATGCCCAGGGCAGTGCGATTTATCACACCAATGTCATGCTCTGCATTGGTACGGGTCTTGCGGTAATTTGTGCAGACTCAATCAAGGATGAAACGGCCCGTGCAGCGGTCCTTCAGCGTCTTACTGACACCGGTCACGAACTGGTGCTGATTAGCCTGGCGCAAATGGAAGCTTTCGCCGGTAATATGCTCGAGGTAATAGGCCGAGGCGGCAAGGGCAGGCTGGTGATGTCGGAGCGAGCCCACGCCAGCTTGCGATCCGATCAGCTAGAGATTATTAAAAAATACCTTGAGCCTCTTGCAGTGCCGGTCCCATATATAGAAGACTGTGCCGGCGGCAGCGTTCGTTGCATGTTGGCAGAGGTGTTCTTACCCCGTAGCGAGTGACCCAGGGGTTCGGCTTGGCACCGGCAACCATATTGCGTTTTTAGCCAGGCTGGCCCCAACGGGGTCCGGCTACCGATTGGGAATCAAGCATGACAATCCACTACAGCATCTGCCCGGTGCAGCCTGAGAACCACCTTTTCGAGGTGCAAATCCGGATACCGAACCCGGACCCCGCTGGGCAAGGCCTGTGGTTGCCTGACTGGATTCCGGGCAGCTACCTTATTCGGGATTTTGCCCGGCAGGTGATCAAGGTGAACGCCAGTTGCGGGGGTCAGGAGCTTGGCTGCGAGAAGATTGGCAAGGCAGAGTGGTTATGCGATCCCTGCCAGGGAGAGTTGCTGCTGGAATACCAGGTGTACGCCTATGACTTGTCGGTAAGGGGCGCCTACCTGGACAACCAGCGTGGCTTCTTTAATGCCACGAGTGTATTCCTGGCGGCGAAGTCCCAGGAGCAGCAAGCCTGCGAAGTGGATATCCAGCCTCCCGCTGATGAGCGCTATAGCGACTGGAAGGTGGCGACTGCTTTGCTGCCTGCAGGAGCCAGGGAGCTCGAATTCGGTTCCTATCGTGCGGCGGACTACGATGAACTCATTGATCACCCGGTGGAGTTGGGTGATTTCGATGTGCTGAGTTTTGAGGCGGCAGGTGTGCCCCACCATTTTGTGCTTTCGGGAAAGCATAACGCCGATCTGCCAAGAATCTGCAAAGACCTGAAGAAGATCTGCGAGACCCACGCGGGGCTGTTCGGCGGCAGCCTGCCCATGGATCGCTACTGGTTTCTCACCCTTGCCCTGGGGGATGCCTATGGGGGGCTAGAGCATAGAGCCTCTACTGCGCTGGTTTGCAAACGGGAAGACTTGCCTCGTAAAGGTGTCGAAGGCATCGACAAGGGATATCGTCGCTTCCTTGGATTGTGCAGCCATGAGTATTTCCATTCCTGGAATGTGAAGCGCATCAAGCCCCTGGCCTTCACGCCCTATGTGCTGGATAGAGAGAATTACACACGCCTGCTCTGGGTATTTGAAGGCATCACCTCGTATTACGACGACCTGGGCCTGGTTCGTAGCGGGCTGATCAAGCCGGAAGGCTATTTGGAACTCCTGGCCAATTCGATTACCCGGGTCTGGCAAACCCCGGGGCGTTTTCGCCAGACCCTGGCAGAGTCCAGTTTTGACGCCTGGACCAAGTTCTACAAGCAGGATGAGAACTCTCCGAACACGATAGTCAGCTATTACGTGAAGGGTGCCTTGGTAGCACTGGCGCTGGACTTGACCATACGCCGGGAAACTGCCGGGAAACTGTCACTGGATGAGGTCATGGGTGCGGCCTGGGAACGCTTCGGGAAGACCGGTCTCGGGATGCCGGAGGATGGGTTTGAGGCGCTGGTTCACGAGGTGACAGGCCTGGAGTTGGGCGGATTCTTCGACGCGGCGATCCGTGGCGTAGAGGATTTGCCTCTGCAGGAATTGCTGCAGCATGTCGGTGTGGATTTTACTCTGCGCCCTGCAGAGAATGCCCAGGACCAGGGTGGTCATGGCGCGCGTACCGCAACTCCGGTGAGTCGAATCAGCTTCGGCATGAAAACCCGGGACGAGAACGGCCGGTGCAAGGTGCTATCAGTGATGGCGGACAGTCCTGCCCAGGCCGCCGGAATATCCCCGGGCGATGAATTGATCGCGGTGAATGAGCTCAAGGTGACGCATGCTTCACTGGAAATACTGCGTACCCGGCTGCCTGTCGACAAGCCGGTCACGGTGCACTTGTTCAGACGCGATGAACTGCTGGTCGCCCGTTGCACCCCGAGGGTGGCGCCGGCAGACGTCTGCCAGCTGTCTATGGACGCGGCTGCCGCTCCCGAGGCGGTAAAAGCACGGGGCCTGTGGCTAGCCAAGCCGCCGGCCTGAGCAGGATACCTACGCCCCGGGTAGGCACGGATTACGCGTTCTCCAACACTCTTGCGCCTTACCTGCATGATCTTGGTATTCTGTGCGAACCGGATTGCCGGGAGCCATGGTCTATCTGCGAAGCTCATGCTGACGGATGCCTGGATGAGATTTTCGAAAAACTTGAGCAAGCGGTTGGTGTGATGCTTTGCGAGCATCCCGCACTTCCTGGTTCCTGAGAACAGCAGACTAGCAAGCGGAAATTGCACGATGAAATATGACGCGATAGTTATTGGCGCCGGACATAACGGACTCGCCAACGCAGCCTTTTTGGCCAAGGCGGGAATGAAAGTCCTGGTGCTGGAGCGCAACCCCTGGATCGGGGGCGCGGCGGTGAGCAGGGAATTGCACGAGGGTTGGATTTACTCGAACTGTTCCTATGTGTGCAGTTTGTTGCGACCCGAGATTTACCGAAACCTGAACCTGGCCAAGCATGGCCTGCAAGTCGTGCCTTATGGTGGCGGCGCAACATTCCTGAGCAACGGCGACATCCTGGGTAATTACGTTGATCATGATGTGAAGCGGCGAGAAATTGCCCGGCACAACAAGCGTGATGCGGACGCCTATCATCGTTTTTCTCGAGACGTGACCAGGCAGTGCCGGCTGATTCGTGATTTCCTCCTGCGTACCCCGCCGGATCCCACCTCCTTCAGGCCCCGGGATATTTCCGAACTCATGTACATGCTGAAGAAGTTCCTGAACCTGGGTGAAAAGACCATGTACGAGACCATTCGCTTCTACAGCATGAGCGTGGCCGAGTACCTGGACGAGTATTTTGAGTCCGACATGATCAAGGCTCATTTCTCTGGCAGTGGCATCATCGGTACCGCCCTGGGTGTGTATTCACCCGGTACGGCCTACGTGTTGTTGCACCATTACATGGGTGATATTGATGGCAGCGCAGGCGCCTGGGGCTTTGCCCGTGGCGGCATGGGTTCTGTCAGCAAGGCCCTGGCAGGTGCGTTCCAGGAACATGGCGGTGAGATCAGGACCAGTGCCGGCGTCGAGCAGATTATTGTTCGCAACGGCAAGGCCAGGGGTGTGGCCCTGGAAAATGGCGACGAGATTTACGCCGACGTGGTGGTCTCGAACCTGGATCCCAAGCGTACCTTCCTGAAGTTGTTTGATGAGAAGGACCTGGATCCACGGGTGGCGGAGAAGGCCAGGAATTTCAAGATCCGGGGCTCCTCAGGCAAGTTGAACATAGCCCTGGACGGCGTGCCCGAATGGCCCGCCCTGGGGGAAAACAATCCGCTGCGTTTTGGCGACATGCATTTTGTGGATTCGCTGGAGCGCCTCGAGCGTGCCTACGATGACTGGAAGAACGGCATGTGGTCCCGTGACCCCTATGTGGATCTTCTGATTCCCTCCCTGACCGATCCGACCATGGCGCCGCCCGGCAAGCACTTCATGTCGGTGTTCGTTCAGTATGTGCCGCCCAAGGTCAAGGGTAAGGACTGGACGGACGAGGACCGCGATGCCTTCGGTAAAGTGGTGATCGACCAGATTTCCAGGCACAGCCCCAACTTCAAGGATCTGATTTTGCACGCAGAAGTTCGTACGCCGCGGGAACTGGAAGCGGAAGTCGGCCTGACCGAGGGAAACATTTTCCAGGGTGAGCTGACCATGGATCAGCTGATGTTTAATCGTCCTTTCCCCGGTTATGCCCAGTATCGTGGCCCGGTGAAAGGCATGTATATGTGTGGTTCCGGTACCCATCCGGGCGGCGGCGTGATGGCTGCCCCGGGGGCCAACGCCGCCAGAGAAATACTGGCGGATATGAAACGAACCAACGTGGTGCCGGAGACCGAACTCGATGACTGACAATAAGGTAATTATCGTTGGGGGAGGCCATAACGGCCTGGTGTGTGCAGCTTACCTGGCAAAGGCAGGGCGCAAAGTTACCGTCCTGGAAGCGGCTGACCAGGTGGGCGGCGCGGCCGTCACCCGGGAGTTCGCTCCTGGCTACCAGGTCTCAGCCTGCGCTCATTTGTTGTTCATGCTGGATAAAAATATCTCTTCCGGCCTGGGTCTTGAAAAGCACGGTTTGAAACTGGCCGCCGCGGATATGGAAACCGTGTCTCTGTCCCAGACCGGTGAGCACCTGTTCCTGTCGGGCCACGAGGCCCGTGGCGGTGACCTGTCTGCAGCGGATGTGGCCAGGCTCAAGCAATTTAATGCTCGCATGATCAAGTTCGCGGACGTACTGAGAAAGGTCTACAAGGGCCGTCCTCCTCGCCTGGTCAGCCATTGGCAGGAGTTGAAAGCTCTGGCGAAGCTGGGCTTGGCTGTTCGAGGCATGGGCCGTGAGGACATGCGTGAATTTCTGCGTATTGCCGGGATTAATATCTACGATGTTTTGCAGGAGCAGTTCGATAGTGAAATGCTCAAGGGCGCCCTGGCCTGGGATGCGGTTCTGGGCGGGCACCTTGGGCCTCGCTCCAATAACAGTGTGCTCAATTATCTGCACAGGCTGACCGGTGACGTGGATGGAAAGCGGGGCGCCATGGCGTCTGTTCGCGGTGGCATGGGTGGCGTTACTGCTGCACTGGCCAAGGCCGCCGAAGCTGCCGGCGCAGAGATTCGAACCTCGGCGCTTGTCTCGCGAATCATCGTGGAAAACGGCATCGCTACCGGTGTTGAGCTAGACAGGGGTGAGAAGCTCATCGCGTCGACGGTGGTGTCCAATGCTGATCCGCGGACAACCTTTATGCACCTGGTGGGGCTAAAACACCTGGAGGCAGGTGTTGCTTTGCAGGTGCGAAACATTCGTTCCCGCGGCAGCGTGGCGAAGTTGCACCTGGCCCTTGATTCGCTGCCCCGGTTTGCCGGTCTGGATGAAAAGGCTCTGGGTGGTCGCTTGCTGATTTCCCCCAGCCTCGTGGAGCTTGAACAGGCTTTTGATTTCTCCAAGTACGGCGAGATATCAGAGTCGCCGATGATGGAAATCACCCTGCCGACGGTGCACGACGACAGCCTGGCCCCTGGCGGCAAGCATGTATTGTCTGCACTGGTGCAGTACGCGCCCTATAAGCTCAAGCAGGGCTGGGAAAGCGGTCGCGCCGAGTTGCTGCAGCGGGCCATGGCAGTGCTGGAACGTTACGCGCCTGGAATTGGCGGCACGGTGTTGCACAGCGAAGTCCTGTCCCCGGCTGACATTGAACGGGAATTCCGGATTGCCGGCGGTCATTGGCACCACGGCGAGTTTGCCCTGGACCAGTTCATGATGACTCGTCCCATTCACGGTAGTGCCCAGTACGCAACCCCTTTGCCCGGGCTTTTCCTGTGTGGCGCAGGGGCTCATCCCGGTGGCGGTGTCATGGGGTCGGCCGGACGCAATGCTGCGAATGAAATCATTGCCAGGGGAGATGGGGCATGAACAAGAAAGATCATCACAAAACCTTTGTTTATCCGACAGCGTTTCATTCCCGTACCTCCAGGCTTAACCAGATGCAGGCCTGCCACCGCTGGAAGGACTACCTGGTAGCGGATGTCTACGAGGACGTGGCGCTGGAATATTTTGCGATGCGAAATTCAACCGGCGTGTTTGATCTGTGTCCCATGACCAAGCACAAGATCACAGGCCCCGATGCCCTGGAATTTCTTAATCGCATGCTGACCCGGGACGTGAGTAAGCTCAAGCCTGGACGCGTTTCCTATTGCGTATGGTGTGATGACGAGGGCCAGGTGATTGATGACGGCACGGTTTTTCACATGCGTCCCGGCGAGTACATGCTGTGCTCCCAGGAGCGCCAGCTGGACTGGCTAAGCATCTCGGCACTGGGATTCGAGGTCACTATAACGGAGCCTACCCATGAACTGGCGGCGCTGGCGGTGCAGGGGCCGACCTCCTGCTCCGTGCTACGCAGGATGGGACTGAACGACATTCAGAACCTGAAGCCGTTTGGCATCACCTGGTTTGATTTTCAGGGTTCGGAATTGATGGTCTCCCGTACCGGTTTCACCGGCGACCTGGGCTATGAGGTCTGGATCGAGGTGTCCAAGGCGGAGGCCTTGTGGGATGCCTTGTTCGCTGCGGGCAAGGAGTATGGCATTCGCCCAATCGGCACCCATGCCCTGGAGATGACCCGCATCGAAGCAGGTTTCATCCAGGCGGGTGTGGATTTTCTGCCGGCGGACGAGGCTGTGCGCCCCGGTCGAACCCGTTCACCTTTCGAGCTGGGCCTGTCATGGCTGGTGGATTTCAAGAAGCCTAACTTCACAGGCCGGAAAGCCTTGCTGGAGGAGAAAGAAAAGGGCTCCAGGTACAATTTCGTCAAGCTGGATATCGCGGGTAACAAGCCCGCCAGGGATGCCTTTATCTACAACAGCAAGAAGCAGGTTGTCGGTACGGTTACCTCGGCCATATGGTCTCCCACGGCGAAGGCCAACATCGCCCTGGCATCGCTGCACGCCCCCTGGGGTAAGCCCGGCGATGAACTGTATGCCGAGATTTACTATCAACGTGAGTTGAAATGGAGTCGGGTGATGGCCCGGGCCACAGTAGTGGAAGGCGCCTTCTTTGATCCCGAAAGGAAGAAGGTTACTCCTGCTCTGGATTTTTGATTTGAGGTGAAACCAGGCCGGCTCTCATCGGGCCGGGCTGGCGTTTCCGAGATTGCCTTCGCACGGGTGAGCCTTTCCCATCGTCTGGATCACTTGCTGCGGCCACCTTCCATTGCAGAGCCGGGATTCTGGTCAAAGCACTAATTGAGGATTGGACTATGAGCATCGAAGCACTGGCTGATTACACGACCCAACAGTGGAATGCGGTGGCCGAAAAAGTGATGGCCAACATTCCGCCGGGTTTGTTTATTAACGGCAAGCACGTTGATGCCCTGGATGGTGGGCGAATCGCCAGTATCAACCCGGCGAACGGGCAGTTGGTAGCCGAGGTGGCTGCGGGCAGCGCCCGGGACGTGGATCTTGCGGTTGCCTCGGCGCTAAAGGCGTTTCGTGCTGGCGATTGGTCCCGCATGGCCCCCAGGGACCGCATGGCAGTGCTGTATCGCTGGTGTGAACTCATTGATGCCAACGCCGCGGAACTGGCGATGATGGATACCCTGGATATGGGTAAGCCCATCGCTGACATGGCGGGTGTGGACCTGCCGTCGGTGGTTGAAACCATTCAGTTTATGGCTGAATGCATAGACAAGATCGAAGGCTCGGTTACCAACACCGAATGGGATGTCATGCATTGCGTGTTGCGTGAACCCCTGGGCGTGGTGGGCGCCATTTCACCCTGGAATTACCCCCTGCTCATGGCGACATGGAAGGTGGCCCCTGCCCTGGCCGCGGGCAATACCGTGGTACTCAAGCCGGCGGAACAGTCGCCGCTGAGTGTGCTGAAATTGGCGGAGCTGTTCGTTGAGGCGGGCGGGCCGCCAGGGGTGTTTAATGTGGTGAACGGCCTGGGTGAGGTTGCCGGCCAGGCACTGGCCCTGCACGAGGATGTGGCCAAGATTACCTTCACCGGGTCTACCGCGGTTGGCAAGTTAATGCTGCAGTACGCCGGCCAGTCCAACATGAAAAAAGTCTCCCTGGAATGTGGTGGCAAGTCGCCGCAAATCTTCATGGCGGACCTGGAGGACATGGATCGTGCTGTGGCTGCTGCCTACAACGGCATATATGCGAACATGGGCGAAGTCTGCAATGCCGGGTCCAGATTGCTGGTGCACGAGTCCATTCACGATGATTTCGTCGAGCGGTTTGTCACGGCTGGTAAGGATGCCTACGTGCCCGGCGATCCCATGAACCCGGAAACCAATATGGGTCCCCTGGTAACCCGGGAAGATCAGCAGCGGGTGCTGTCGATGATCGATGCCGGCGCCAAGGAGGGTGCGCGGCTGGCATTTGGCGGTTGTGTTCCCGAGGGGTTGGAGTCTGGAGCCTATGTATCACCCACCTTGTTTACCGGTGTGAACAACGACATGAGTATCGCCCGTCAGGAAATCTTTGGCCCGGTGGCCTCAGTGATGACTTTCAAGACTGTGGAGGAGGCGATCGCCATTGCCAACGACACGATTTACGGCCTGGCCGCCGGAATCTGGACCCGGGATCTGAACCTGGCCATGCGACTGGTTAGGGCAGTGCAGGCGGGTACCATCTGGATTAACAGTTTCGATGAAGGTGATATGACCCAGCCGTTTGGCGGTTACAAGCAGTCCGGTCATGCCCGGGACAAGTGCATGGAGAGCCTGCTCAGCTACACCCAGTCAAAGTCGGCATGGTTCCGGTTGTCGGGACAGCGATAGCCTCGCCAGTCCCGCTGGCCCGCATGCTTAAACGTATTGCCGATCGGGTAGAACCCCGGAGATGTCATCGAACAGGGTACACTGGTCGAAGAAATCGTTACCTTGCCCGTGAATTGGGGGTCGGCGCCGGATGGGTTTTCCGAAGTTTCGATATTCCCCGCTTGGCTGGCCAAAATATTTGCGGGGTATTTGGGGCGATGCGCCGCGCAGAATACGAGATCTGCCATTGCCGGGCGTCACTGAGGGGCTTTCAGTGGTACCTGAGGGCGATCTGATCAAGGTCGTCTGATAACCAGAGGGAGAAATAAGATGGGTGATTCATTCCGGGCACTGCTCGTGAACAAGGACGATGAGGGTTATCACTCCAGTGTGGAGAACTGGTCAATGGATCAACTCATGGAGGGCGACGTGCTGGTGCGGGTTGCCCACTCCACGGTTAATTACAAGGACGGTCTGGCGGTTACAGGCAAGGGTCCGATCATCCGACAGTTTCCCATGATCCCCGGCATTGATCTGGCCGGTACCGTGGAGGAGTCTGGCAACCCGGACATTTCGGTGGGTTCAAAAGTGATTCTCAACGGCTTCGGCGTGGGAGAGCGGCACCATGGAGGTTTTGCTCAATACGCCAGGCTGAAAGGTGAGTGGCTGGTGCCGCTACCCGGATCACTGACTACCCTGCAGGCCATGGCCATAGGCACTGCCGGTTATACCGCCATGTTGTGTGTCATGGCGCTGGAGCATAACGGAGTGACCCCGGACCAGGGGCCGGTACTGGTGACAGGCGCCAACGGTGGTGTGGGTAGCGTGGCAGTGGCCCTGCTTTCTCACCTCGGTTACCAGGTAACAGCCTCCACCGGGCGTGTGCAGGAGAGTGACTACCTGAAGTCCCTGGGGGCCACGGATATCCTGGACAGAATGGAACTCAGCGAACCGGGCAGACCCCTGGGTAAAGAGCGCTGGGCGGCGGCGGTAGACAGTGTGGGTAGCCATACCCTCGCCAATGTCCTGGCGCAGACTTCCTATGGCGGCGCGGTGGCGGCCTGTGGCCTGGCCCAGGGCATGGACCTGCCAGCATCCGTGGCGCCATTTATTCTTCGCGGTATTACCCTGGCCGGTATTGATTCGGTCATGGCTCCCAGGGCGAAACGGCTGGTTGCCTGGGAGCGGCTGGCCCGGGAGCTGGATTTATCAAAGCTTGAGGCGATCAGTAAGGTGATTGGTCTTGAGGATGTGCCGGAGGCAGCGGAATCCATCCTGGCCGGCAAGGTGCGCGGACGGCTTGTGGTGGACGTTAACGCCTGAGGGCCTGCCACAAGGGCGCCAGCATTCGGGAATTCCGCCTGGCTACGGTCCCGTCGCAGGATTATCCTGGCCAAATTCCAAGTGCCTCGAATTTCCCTTCTTGAGGGAAACCCTGGTCATTCATGTTTGTTGAAATGCCGGTATTGCAGTTTTAAGGTAATCAAGCGCGGGCTTAAAGCGGGAACTCCGGGCTATTCGAGTTGGAGCCTCGATGTAACAGGCAGGGTGACCATGCAAATTCGACAAGCAAAACTGGGAGATCTTGAAGCGTTGGCGGAGTTATTTGATCTCTATCGCCAGTTCTACGAGTACCCCCAGGACATAGGGCTGGCAAGACGATATCTTGCCGAGCGCATCAGTAACCGGGAGTCCGTTATCTACCTGGCTCAGGATGACGGTGGCATGACCCTGGGTTTCGTGCAGCTTTACCCGAGTTTTTCCTCGACCCTGGCGGGAAAGGTGTGGATTCTCTATGACCTGTTTGTTCGTAAGGAAGGGCGTAGGCAGGGCGTAGCCAGGGCGTTGATGAACAGGGCGGCCCACCTGGCTCGAGAGACCGGAGCGGTAGAGATTAACCTGGCAACGGCAACGAATAATACCCAGGCCCAGGCCTTGTATGAATCTCTTGGATACAAGCGAGACGACCAGTTTTATGTCTATGCATTGAATTTGGCCCGGGAAGGCATGGAGTAAGCGGCTCTGAAACACCACCCGAGTCAGATGCTCAGGTTGCAGCTATAGCAACTCCGCCATCGTCGAGATTTGTGATGTCTCTCAATCGATGATGCCAGGAAAATCTGCCGGCCCCGGGATCCTGAACAGACCCCTTTTCTGAGGAGACATCACATGGGTTCCGGGGTTTAATGGGCTGCA
>Ga0224507_10000966_pt1 | contig 11426 bp, 10 predicted proteins | sample SF_Jan12_sed_USG_3_FD_170159 | JGI IMG/M metagenome (GOLD analysis project Ga0224507, IMG submission 170159) | Sediment microbial communities from San Francisco Bay, California, United States - SF_Jan12_sed_USGS_13 | ecosystem: Environmental > Aquatic > Marine > Sediment | place: USA...
ATGTTCTGTGGAAAAATCACGTCGCTTGAGGCCCTCGCTATTGATTCCGCGTGCAGTGGCCGGCTGGCCGGAGACCATCGTGTAGGCAGGCACATCGCGATTGACACCCGTATACATACCGAGGAAAGCATGTGCGCCAACCTTGCAGAACTGATGCACACCCGAAAATCCGCCACAAATCACCCAGTCACCGACATGCACATGTCCAGCGAGTGTCGTGTTGTTTGCCATGATCGTTTTGTTGCCAACGACACAGTCATGCGCGATGTGCACATAGGCCATGATCCAGTTGTCGTCACCGATGATCGTATCGCCGACATCCTGGGTCGTGCCTCGACTGAAAGTGCAAAACTCCCGGATAGTGTTGCGGTCGCCGATAATCAGGCGCGTTGGTTCACCGGCGTATTTCTTGTCCTGTGGATCGTCACCGATCGACGCGAACTGGTAGATATGGTTGTCCTCGCCGATTTTCGTCGGACCGTTGATGACCACGTGACTATCGATGCGTGTGCCACTGCCGATCTCAACTGCGTCGCCGATGACCGAGTAGGCCCCGATCTCGACATCATCGGCGATGACCGCCGTATCTGAAACAATTGCCGTTGCGTGAATCATTTCTTTTCCAGTTTCTTGACCCGATTCTGCAGCGCTTCGATTCGGCGGAATCGCCCGACCTGCTTAGCCCATTCCCTCGCCGGCTCGGCCGGGAAGCTCGCCAGATAGACACCCGGCACAGTGACGTCCTTCGACACGTATGACTGTGCCGCAACTACAACGTCATCACAAATGGTGATGTGCCCGACAGCACCGCCCATCCCGGCGAACATACAACGCTTTCCAATCGTGGTGCTACCTGCGATGGCGACCATTGATGCCATTGCTGTATGCGCGCCGACCCGCACATTGTGAGCGATCATGCAGAGATTATCGAGGCGCACACCGTCTTCAATCACCGTGTCGCCAATTGCCCCGCAGTCGACACACGTGTTCGACCCTATCTCCACATCATTACCGATGACAACACCGCCGACCTGCGGCACCTTGACCCAGCCGTCAGGAGTCATTGCATTGCCAAACCCGTCAGACCCAAGGACTACACCGGGGTGGAAGATTCCGCGCTTCCCAATGACCACCGCACGTGCAAGCGTCACGTTTGCAATGAAACGGCAATCGTCGCCGATATGGCAATCGGGGCCGATCACGGTTCCCGGTCCCAGATAGACGTTTTTCCCAATTGTCGACCGCTCACCAACAACCACGTGAGGCGCAAGGTGGGCACTTTCGTTGACGCTGGCGGTCGCCTCGACCACCGCCGACGGGTGAACGCCAGGAGCAAACGACGGGGGCGGACAGACGACTGCTGCCATGCGCGCGTAGCACGCGTAAGGATCATCGGCGAGGATCGCTGCAACCGGTGAGTCTGCTGCATCGTCAGGACGTAAGATAACAGCAGCTGCCTTCGTCGAAGGCAGCTGCTCCTTGTATGCCTTGCTCGCCAGAAATGTAAGCGACTGCGGGCCCGCATTCAGCAAGGATGCGACACCGCTGACTTCGGTATCTGGGTCGCCGATCAGCTCGCAACCGAACCGCGTGGCGAGTTCTCCGAGACTGATGGGCATTGAAATCAGACTTAGTTGGCGCCGTTAGCCTGGTGGTTGGCCTCGACGATACGCAAAATATCGTCGGTGATATTCACCGTCGAATTAACGTACAGAACGCCATCACCAACGATCAGGTCGTAGCCCTCAGCCTCAGCGTAGTCTTGCACTTCCTTGAGCATCGCACGCTGCAACAGACCATATTCTTCATTCTGACGCAGGTTCAGATCTTCCTGAAATTCGTTCTGCAGGCGAGTCAGCTCACGCTGCAGTTCACGCAGATCCTTCTCGGCGTTGCGGCGCTCTGTCTCGCCCATAACGGCCAGATCTTTCTGCGCCTTGGCTGCCAGGTCCTCATATTCTTTCTGCTTCGCCTGGAACTCACGCTGGCGAGGCGCGAACTCTTCCTGCAAAGCATCCATGGCAGATTTGGTCTGCGGTGCCCTTTCGATCAATGCAGGCAGGCTCACCACGCCGATCTTCAATTCCTGTGCTGCTGCAGGTAATGCAAACGCACAAACCAGGCCGATTGCCAGGACTGTCTTAACCACTTGTTGCTTTACAAACTTCATAAACTAACCATTCCTTTAAAACGCTTGTCCAATGGAGAACTGGAACCGTTCCAGTTCGTCTCCGTAGTATCTGTCGTTACCATCATACGCATTCAGCGGATATGCATAACTGAACCGGAAAAGGCCCAGCGGCGCCAGCCACTGCACACCGATTCCCACTGAAGCACGCAACTCCTTCAGATCCGGCTTGTATTCGAGCGGGGCACCGAGCTTATCCGTAAACTGGACTTCACCCGTGTTGAATACATTGCCGATATCATAAAACAGGCTGGCTCGAGCCTGACTCGACCACTTCTCCGGAAGCGGCAGTATAAGCTCTGCCTGACCCGCAACCAAAACGTTGCCGCCGTATGGCCTGCCAAAACTGTCTCGCGGACCCAGGTAGGATTCCTTGAAACCACGCACCGACTGGGGTCCGCCGCCATAGAACTGCTTGTACGGAGGCAACGCCGTGGTCTCACCAAGAGCCTCGCCAATACCAATTTCCGAATTCAACCGCAGCGTCCACTTGTTGCTCCACAACGGAATGTATTTCGTAAAACTGTAGCGCGCCTGATAGAACTCGACGTCGCTACCGGGCATTGCATACGAGAGGAAAAATTGCTGCCTCGTACCACGATTGGCAAAAATCGCGCGGTTGCGACTGTCATAGGTCCAGCCTGCGATCAACTCGAACGTATCAAACTCCGTGCCAAAAAAGACGGCACCGTTGCCAATGTTCTCAATAAAAGGATTACCGTTGTTTGCAACCCAATCCTGCGCCTGTTGAGTACTGTTCGTCGACGACAGCAGTTCCGAATGCTGGTAGGTCAGACCAAACGACAGCGTCTGATATTCAGAAATCGGGTAACCATAGTCGACTGTTCCTCCTGCGCTGGTCGTCGAAAAGTCGGATGCAGCGGACGTGAACTGCGTGATGTCGCGGTAATTGACGCTAACGGTACGGCGCACGCCATCCATCGTTCGATAGGGGTCAGAGTGCGAAAGGCTGTAGAGCTTTTGAAAACGGCCAGAGTTCAATTGCAGGGCCACGCGATTGCCGGTTCCAAGGAAGTTCGTGTGCACAATGCTGCCATTCAGCATGATCTTCTGCGATTCCGAATACCCAACACCACCGGAGAACTGTCCCGGCATGCGATATTCAATATCGAAGTCGACATCGACCAGGTCAGGGCTGCCGGCAACCGGAGCATTGTTGACTTCGACTCTTTCGACATAAGGCAAGCGTTGCAGACGAATCTTCGAGCGATCGACCAGCGAGTTTGACAGATACGCGCCTTCCATCTGGCGCATTTCCCTGCGCAACACCTCGTCGTCGACCTGGTCGACTCCGCCAAAATTGATCCTGCGCACGTAAACACGATTCTGCGGGTTTACATAAAACGTCACGGCCACTTCTTTCTTGTCACGGTCCAGCTCCGGGACCGGCTCGATCTCGGCGTTGGCGTAACCCTCTTCCCCGAGGCGAAACGCCATCAGATCGGACGTCTGCGTAAGAAGATTTTGATTAAAGATGGATCCGGGTTGCGCGAGTATCAGGCGTCTGAGGTAGGCCTCGTTCACCACCATCTCGCCGACAAGCTTCACTTCGGAAATCGTGTAGAGATCACCTTCATCGATATTGATAGTGACAAATATATCTTTCTTGTTCGGCGATATAGCAACCTGCGTCGACTCGATCTTGAAATCAGCATATCCGCGATCCATGTAGTGAGAGCGCAGTATCTCGAGGTCACCCTCAAGCGCCTCTTTTGCATAGCGATCATCCTGTCGAATCCAGGAGAGCCAGTTCGCCGTGTCAAGCGTGAAGTCCGACCGAATCTCTTCGTCGTCGAATGTCTCATTACCGATGATGTTGACCTGCCGAATCTTGGCGCGGTCGCCCTCTTTCACGTTGACTTTGATTCGAACCGTATTGTTCGGGCGATCCTGAATATCCGATTCGATGACGACACCGTATTTGCCGCGATCGTAGTACTGCTCGCGCAGGAACATCTCAACATTGTCGAGTACTGAGCGATCAAATGTGCGGCCACGGGCGAGACCGACGCCGCGCAGCGATTCCGTCAAATCTTCGGTCTTGATGTCCTTGTTGCCTTCGATTTCGAAACTCTCTATTGAAGGCCGCTCCCTTACGACCACCACGAGCGTTTCGCCATCACGCCGCATTTCGATATCGGCAAACAGATCCTGCCCGTAAAGCGCTCGTATGGCTTCACCGATACGAATATTGTCGACCCGGTCGCCGATGTTTATCGGTAGATAGTTGAATACGGTACCTTCCGAAATGCGCTGCAGCCCTTCGACACGCATATCCTTGACCACGAAGTCGCCTGCCGCCATCGAACTGAGTGGCAACATGACCAGCAAAGCGAAAAGTGTGTGTCTCATCTGCAAAGTATCCGTTTCCCCGGTCAACCCAGGATTCTCGCAATATCGTTGTAAAACGCGAAGCTCATTAATAGAAGCAACGCGAGTACGCCAATTTGTTGACCGAGAATCTGCGCACGTTCAGTCAGCGGTCCGCCCTTGATCATCTCCACAACCTGGTACACGATTTGCCCGCCATCGAGCACGGGGATCGGCAAAAGGTTGAGAACCCCGAGACTGATACTGATTATCGCGAGGAACCCAAGAAAGTAGCTAAAGCCCCGCTCGGCCGAATCACCGGCAAACTGGGCAATGTTTATCGGCCCGCTGATGTTCTTGAATGACACATTCCCCGTCACCATGTGGCCGAGCATGCGCATTGTAAACAGCGTTGAGGTCCAAGTCTTGTCTACCGCTGCCGACAAGGACTCCAGGGGCGTGTAGGTTCGCCGAGAATAATAGTCGACCGATGTCTCGGACAGCCCTATCCCGATCAAGCCGCGCCGTTCCTCGCCGGAACCCTCATCTCCGAGCGTCAGGTTGACAGTAGCCGCGTAGCCGTTACGGAGGTATTCAACCTCGACCGCCTTGCCAGGTCTTTCGCGCACCACGCCGAGAAGATCGCCCCAGGACCGAATGCTTTCACCGTCGACCGCAGTAATACGGTCGCCGACCCGAATACCTGCACGTTCGGCAGCGCCACCAGGGGCCAGGGAACCAACCCCAGCCGGTGGTTGCCAGATACTGAAACCGAGACCATCGAACAAGGCTCCGGGCTCCGTCAGTCGCGTTGAATCACTACCAACATCAATGGTGGCTCGGCGGTGGCCACCCTGCTCATTTTCGAGCGTCAGTGGCACCTTGCCGGTTGCAACCATGTTGTCGAGGATCGCAACGAGCGCAGATTCCCAATCCAGAGGCTCGACATCACCAACGGCGACGATCTTGTCTCCAAACTGCAGCCCTGCACGGTCGGCATACGAATCCGGGATCACATCACCGATTGCCGGTGTCTGAACCATGACACCGGGTGCGAACAGGGCCCAGTAGGCGACGATCGCGAACAGGAAATTGAACAGGGGGCCTGCAGCCAGAACCGCTATGCGTGCCGGAATCGGGCGCTGGTCGAATGCCCGCCCCTCATCTTCGGGCCTGACAGGTCCTTCACGACTGTCAAGAAACCGCACATAGCCGCCCAGCGGAATGGAGGCGATGCAATACTCGGTATTGTCCTTGCCGGAGCGCCTCGACCAGATCGGTTTACCGAATCCGATCGAAAACCTCAGTATCTTCATGCCAGCCCAGCGACCAACAATGTAGTGCCCGTACTCATGAATCGCGACCAGCAAACTGATCGCAACAATAAAGGACAACAGATCGGTCAAGGCACTACCCATAATAAGCACAGTTCCCTAGTGGACTCGTGCCAATAGGCACAGTTCCCGCAGCATTGTCCGCCAGACTAGTTGGCGCATGGTGAATGTCCCCTGAACGGCTCATTGAGCCAACCCCAGCCAGCCAACACCCAACGCAAACAGCGGCGCTGCGGCGGCGACAGAATCAACCCGGTCCAGGACGCCTCCGTGCCCGGGAAACAGGGAACCGCTGTCCTTCACGCCAACTGTCCGCTTGAACATGCTGACGGTAAGATCGCCAACAATGGAAATTGCAGCAACTGCGAGGCAAAACGGCAGCAACACGCCAATACTCAGGTCTTGCCAGACTGCGGTCGCCGCGGCAAGGACAGCAACCAGAAGCAAACCGCCAACAACGCCTTCCCAGGTTTTGCCCGGGCTGATGGCAGGTGCGAGTTTGACGCGCCCGAATTTCTTACCAGCAAAGTAGGCTCCGGCATCGGCAGCCCAGACGATTAACAGCGTGAATATCAGGTACTCGACACCCAGGCGCAGCAGTAATACCAACGCGGCATACAGCGGAACGATGACCAGAAATCCACAGATCCAGCGCAACGCCGCCGGAATCGGCGTCGGAAATCTGAGGTTCCAGAGGAAGGCGATAAACCACCAGACACAGGCTACCTGCAACACCAGTGAAGTTTTTTCGGGAAAGACGAAATAGATGAGCCCCAGCGCCGCGGCCACTAAAGCTGTGTAAATAAGACGTATCCCGGATCCCGACGAATCGAGAAAACCAGACCATTCCCAGGCGCCCGCGATTAGCAGGGCGCCGATAATCCATTCCGCATATAGCGGCGGCAGTACGAACAGAACTATGCCTATCAGGACCAGCGAGGCCACGGCTGTAATTATTCTTGTCTTCAGCATTTCGCTTCCTCTACCTGCTCGCCCGTGTGTCCAAAGCGACGCTGTTTTTCCGCGTAATATGCGAGCGCCTTGTCAAACTCGGCCTTGTCGAACTCCGGCCACAAAACGTCGGTAAACCAAAGCTCCGCATACGCCAGATTCCAGAGCAGAAAATTACTGATGCGTTGCTCACCTCCAGTGCGAATCAGGAGATCCGGATCCGGGGTCCCGCCAAGCTGCATTTCCGCGGCGAGCGCCTCTTCGTTGATATCTGCCGCGTCAATCTCACCCGACACAACCCGGGTCGCCAGTACCTGTGCCGCATTGGCAATATCCCAACGTCCGCCATAAGCTACGGCCACATTAAGCATAAGCCCCGTGTTCTTTGCCGTTGTCTGCTCAGCTTCGGCGATACGCCTCATCAAGCGTTCGCTCAGCTGCTCCCGCGCACCAATAAACCGCAGCCTTACGTTATTACGATGCAGCTCACCGACCTCACGTCGCAACGCCTCGATAAAAAGGCTCATGAGACTGCTAACCTCCTCTTTCGGGCGTTGCCAATTCTCGCTGCTGAACGCAAACAGGGTCAGATAGCTGACACCACGCTCCGCGGCCAATTCGACAGTCGACCGTACAGAATTAACACCCGCGCGATGTCCGGCGTGCCGCTTTTTTCCACGCGCACGCGCCCAGCGGCCGTTGCCATCCATGATGACGGCAACGTGTACTGGAACAGATGCGGTATTTGCGGCGATATCGGACACGAAAAAGGTCTACAGGCAAGCCCGTCAGATTTCCATGAGTTCCGCTTCTTTGACGGCGAGGACATCATCGATCTCGGCAATATATTTGTCAGTAACCGTCTGAATGTCCCCTTCGGCGCGATGTTCTTCGTCCTTGCCGATCATCTTCTCCTTAAGGAGTTCTTTCACGTCGTGCATGGCATCGCGTCGAATGTTCCGCACGGCAATGCGCCCATTCTCAGCTTCATGACGGACAACGCGGATCATGTCCTTGCGGCGTTCTTCAGTCAGGGCGGGCAACGGCACGCGTATGACGGTGCCGGCCGACGCGGGATTAAGCCCCAGATCGGAGCCCATAATGGCTTTCTCGATGGCCTGGACCATGTCTTTTTCCCACGGCGTCACGGTAAGCGTACGAGAATCCTCCACGCCGATATTTGCTGCCTGGTTGAGCGGAACCTGACTGCCGTAATACTCGACCGTGATGTGATCGAGCAGGCTGGTATGTGCGCGACCCGTACGAATCTTGGTCAACTCAGTCTGCAGTGACGCCACACTCTTGGACATGCGCACGCCGGCGTCTTTCATGATTTCATCCAACACGACTAATAGCCCTCTCTAGTTTTAAATACCCGAGCATCGGCTCAGGCAGATACCAGTGTTCCTATTTCGTCACCCGACATTGCCTGTACCAACGCGTTCGCTCGCGTCAGGTTAAATACTCGCAACGGCAAATTATTGTCGCGACACATGACTATCGCGGTTGCATCCATGACATTCAATTTGTCTGTGATCACCTGGTCATAGGACACAACGTCAAAACGATGCGCGTCGGGTTTCTTGGCCGGGTCGGCATCGTATACACCGTCGACCTTGGTTGCTTTTAACAAGACGTCGGCGCCGATCTCGATCGCACGCAAACTGGCAGCAGTATCTGTTGTAAAAAACGGGTTGCCTGTACCAGCCGCCATGATAACGATGCGGCCTTTTTCAAGGTGCCGGATCGCCCGCCGGCGAATGTAATCTTCGCAAACGGCGTTGATTTCGAGAGCCGACATCACGCGCGCATGTGCATCAAGCGCCTCCAGCGCATCCTGGATGGCAAGCGCGTTGATCACTGTAGCCAGCATTCCCATATGGTCACCGGTCACCCGATCCATACCTGCGCGCGCCAGACCCGCACCCCGGAAAATATTACCGCCTCCGACGACGATAGCTATTTCGACGCCGGACTGGCGCACACTCGCAATTTCTGCGGCAATGCGTTGGATGACCCGCGGCTCAATGCCGTAATCCAGTTCTCCCATCAGCGCTTCGCCGCTGAGCTTTAGCAATACGCGTCGGTACTGAACCGGATTGTCACTCATACATCAGCCTCGATGGTTGTTCGCCTGTCGGCGAAGGCCGTCGATTCTAGCGTAAACCCCCAAGGTCTTCACTAAAATCAACGGCTTAAACAGTCTAGTTAGCTGTTGCCCTGAACCTGGGCCATGACTTCTTCGACGAAGTTATCTTCCTTCTTCTCGATGCCCTCACCGACCTCGAAACGAATGAATGACACAACGGAAGCGTCAGCGCCTTTCAGCAGCTTGCCGACGGTAATGTCAGGGTCCTTGACGAACGGCTGGCCAACCAGCGTGATTTCCTTCAGGAACTTGGCGACGCGGCCTGTAACCATCTTTTCGATAATCTCGGGCGGCTTGCCGGAGTCATTGGCCTGCTCTGTGAAAATGCGTCGTTCGCGCTCCAGCGTATCTGCAGGCACGCCAGACTCGTCCACACAAACCGGATTAATCGCAGCGACGTGCATAGCGATATCGCGAGCCAGTTCCTCGTCGCCGCCCTCGAGGGCAACGATCGCACCGATGCGTGCACCGTGCGTATAGAACGCGATCGGACCGTCAGCTTCAACGATTGATGCGCGACGAACTGAGATATTTTCGCCAACCTTCTGGACCAGGTCCGTACGCGCCTGCTCAATCGAGCGCCCGTCTCCGATATCCTGCGATGCCAGTGCAGCAACGTCGGTCTCGCCAGAAGCGGCCACAGCCGCAGCAACCGATTCCGCAAAATTAATGAAGTTCTCGTCCTTCGCAACAAAGTCTGTTTCCGAATTCACTTCAACGATGACGGCTTTGCTGCCGTCTTTGGCGATAACTACGCGGCCATCAGCAGCGACGCGGCCAGCCTTCTTGTCCGCCTTCGCCTGACCCGACTTGCGCAACGCCTCCGCTGCAGCTTCCAGATCACCGTTTGCTTCAACAAGCGCTTTCTTGCACTCCATCATTCCAGCGCCCGTGCGCTCACGAAGTTCTTTCACCATAGATGCAGAGATAGACATTATTTTTCCTCCGCCTTTTCATCAGCTTTGGCTTCCGCAGGTTTCTCTTCCTTCTTTGCCTCAGACTTCTTTTCGGCTTTTTCTTCGGCCTTGGTCTCAGGCTTTTCCTCGGCTTTCTTATCGTCTGCCTTGGCTTCTACCTTTTCCTCGGCTTTCTTGTCGTCGGCCTTGTCTTCTACCTTCTCCTCGGCATTCTTGTCGTCGGCCTTGGCTTCTGCCTTCTCTTCAACTTTCTTGTCGTCGGCCTTGGCTTCTGCCTTCTCCTCGACTTTCTTGTCATCTGCCTTGGCTTCTACCTTCTCCTCGGCTTTCTTGTCATCCGCTTTTTTAGCCGGTGCCTTCTTGGACGCCGTCTTTTTTGCCGCTTTCTTCTTCGCCGCAGGCTTCTTGGCAGCCTTCTTCTTGGCACGCGTCTTCTTCGGCCTGCCTTCTTCGTCAAGTTCAACGAATTCATCTTCGCCAAGAGCAACCTCAGGCAAGGAAGTCTTGCCGTCGAGAACCGCTTCAGCGATCAGCGAGGCATACAGCTCGATCGCGCGCATGGCGTCATCGTTACCGGGAACGATGTAGTCAACACCATCCGGCGAACAGTTTGTGTCAACGACAGCTACGACAGGAATGCCGAGCTTACGTGCTTCACGGATAGCGATGTCTTCATGATCAACGTCGACAACGAACATCACGTCGGGCAACGAGCGCATTTTCTTGATACCGCCAAGGCTGCGCTCTAGCTTTTCCTGCTCACGACTCAAGCCAAGAACTTCTTTTTTGGTCAGTCCGTCGAAAGAACCGTCTTCCGCCATCGCCTCAAGCGTCATAAGGCGTTTCACCGATTGGCGAATGGTCTTGTAGTTGGTAAGCATGCCACCCAGCCAGCGCTGGCATACAAACGGCATTTCGCAGCGTATTGCATGCGTGCGGACCGCTTCGCGTGCCGCGCGCTTGGTGCCTACAAACAGGATTGTGCCGCCATCGGCGATCGTTGCCTTCACAAAGGCAGCCGCTTCGCGCGCCAGGGGCAGACTCTTCTCGAGGTTGATAATGTGGATTTTGTTACGTTCGCCAAAGATGAACGGTGCCATCTTGGGGTTCCAGTAACGGGTCTGATGACCAAAGTGCACGCCAGCCTCTAGCATCTGGCGCATGGTTACGTCTGCCATTTCAATATCTCCGGGTTAGGCCTCCGCATACCCCGACTCACAACCCCTTTTTCGTTGGGGCACCCAGCAAGACGTGTCGGTATGCGTGTGATTTAGTGTCACCGGCAGCAATTAGTTGCCCCCGGCGCGCGCGCTTTATACCATAGCCGGCCCGCTATCGGAACGTTTTTTTGCGGTATTCCGTATTCACGGTTCATTTATGGTTCCAGTTACCTTTGAATGAGTCTAAAGCGAGTAATTTAGACTCATTCAAAGGTAACTGAAGCCATTCTGTGAACCCCGATGATTGAGCTATGACTGTAACCATTAAAACGCCCGCGCAGCAGGAAAAAATGCGCATCGCCGGCCGGCTGGCAGCTGACGTCCTTGATATGATCG
>Ga0224507_10000968_pt1 | contig 11419 bp, 8 predicted proteins | sample SF_Jan12_sed_USG_3_FD_170159 | JGI IMG/M metagenome (GOLD analysis project Ga0224507, IMG submission 170159) | Sediment microbial communities from San Francisco Bay, California, United States - SF_Jan12_sed_USGS_13 | ecosystem: Environmental > Aquatic > Marine > Sediment | place: USA: California...
AACATTTGGACCACTGTTGCCAGAGACCGCTCCTTTGACCCCAACGATCCTAAATCCCTCAAGGCCTCCATTGTAATAGAGGAGATCTTAGCTCGCTGCCGGCGCCAAACCAAAACTTTTCCATCTCATTCCATGATACTGGCAGTTTCACTCTCTCTTGAACCCTGGACCATAGAAAACGGACTTATCACCCCAACCTTAAAAATCAAAAGACCGAAAATAGAGTCTTTCTTCAAAGAAGAGATCAACAACCTCTATAGCAGCAAGCACACAGCTCTTAAACACGATTATAATTTATAGTATATATCAGCGACCAAACCGGTATTTCATAGTAATCCTATGTAAATCCGGCCCAAATCCCCATTCTTCCCTCAATTTTATTGACTTAAGCTTTCCGTTGGTCGCTCTCTTTTTTGCCGGGCACCCACAAGGGGTGCCCCTACAGATCTCGCAAAACTGGAAGAATAACAATCTCGCGGGGTATTAAATCAGCCAGTTATACCCCCTGTGACCAGATACGACTTTCCTGATCAGGCCTTATAATTTGCTTATACAAATTCTTGTTCGTTGCATCATACTTCGAGACTGGCACGGAACTGTAGGAGCGCCCCTTGTGGGTGCACGTCCCTAACTGTTTTAAGTACCGATTTCCCTTAAGTCAACGACATTGCCCCCCAGAAACGCTGGCCACCAAAGATTAAATAACGACTCTATAAGAAATACATTAGCTTTATAATGCGCCACCGGCTAGTGTACAAAACTAAGGTGGAAATAAATATCCTTTCACGGGGTCTACTGCTTACTTACGCCGACTCCGATTTTGGGTTATTTATTATTCTCCGCAGCCCTAATCTCGTATAATACCTCCCCCCCTATAACACCTAATATGCTTGCCACCTAAACATTAACAACTTGCCCAAGGTGTCACATTGTGGTATAAAGACAAACTAATATTAATTTTTACACTTCTACTTATGAAAAGAAACTATGGATAGTAACAATTTTTCCATCGCCAGAGCAAAGCTTGGCAAAACCCAAAAGGATTTAGCTGAACTTTTAGGTATTTCTCTAAAAGCAGTCCAAAGTTATGAACAGGGCTGGCGAAGTGTTCCACTCCATGTGGAACGTCAAATATATTTTTTAGTCATCAATCAACGGGGTAACGGCTCCAAAAAGAGGAAAGATTGCTGGGTAAGAAAAAAATGCAGTGTCAAAAAGGAATGCCCGGCATGGGAATTCCAAGCCGGGCATCTCTGCTGGTTCCTCAACGGAACAATGTGTGACTGCGCTTCGGTTAAAAACTGGAAAAATAAAATGGAAATCTGCAGGTCATGTGAAGTTCTCGCTTCACTATTCTAACCTGACACTTTTTTCCTAATCAACCCCCTCTTCGAAATCGAAATTAATTTTTTCCCCTGTAATTCATTAATAAATGAAATATTACAGTACCAATTAATAATAGAAAAAAATCAGCATCAATCCTTTTTAGGCCACACTACCCCCTCCTCTTCTCTTACCTCATAACAAAAACGATCCCAGTTAAATTCCCGGTTGGAGACAGGACAACGTAATCGTACTTTATCATCGCTTATCTCAACCACCTCCCAGTCACCTCTTCGTTTCCCTTCAGTAATATGTATTTTTTCACCTAGCTTAAAGGGATACGGTGAAAAAAAAATTACGTTCGTTCGTGCCATAATTACTCTACCTCCGGCGATACCTTATTATTTATGTTATAGAGTCTGGGTAATGTTCTTTTTTATCATCCGATAAGGGCGTGTAAATTAATAAGTCATTGGTATTCGCACCCTGATTTAGGTCAGACTTTGTCGATCCACTTGAAACAAGCAACAAAACTAGCAGAGCTAATTTGAGGATTTGGTGTTTGAGGAGTGGCTAAATATGACCTGAAGTAGAGATGTAAAAATGATTAATTATTTATTTCCAGTCCCTAAACATCTTCTACATAACTACTATAACACCTTCGGACACCTACCGATAACCATGAGTAAAAAAAAACCATCTAGCCCCAACGCAAGAACTGCTGCCTTAAAGACCCTATGCCAATGGGCTGAGCAGAAAAAAACTATTTCCCCCATCATGGACAAACTGCTTGAGCCACTACCCGCCAACGACCGGCGTCTATGCGGCAAGCTAATAATGGGAACCCTGCGCAATATGGGGCAACTCGACCATATCATCACCGGATACTCCAAACACCCTTTGGCCAAAATGAAAATAACCACTCTCATGGCCCTACGACTCGCAGTTTTTCAGCTTCTTTTTTTGGATAGAATTCCTCCCTCCGCAGCGGTCAACGAAACCGTGCTCAGCCTGAAGGCCCAGCGCCAACCACAATGGCTACTTAATTTCGTCAACGGTGTACTGCGACGTATCTCATCTGAAATCGATATAATTCGGGCCCAGAAAACCATAGCAGATGATTATGACTTTAATCATCCCTCTTGGATGGTAACCAGATGGAACCGCTATTTTGGCCAGCAACTTAGTAAAGAAATTTGCTTAGCCAATAATCAAGAGCCGAAACTTTGTTTGCGGGTTAATACAAAGAAAATAAGTCAGATCGAGCTACAAAATATATTTATCGACTCTCAAATCGAGACTAAAAAAGGAAGCTTTGCACCCGATGCCCTGATCATTTACTCCAACATCGGTTCCCCAACCCTATTACCTGGCTTTAAAGATAGTCTTTTCCAAGTACAAGGAGAAGCAGCACAACTGGCCAGCTTCCTCATGGGACCGTTCACTGGTAACAAAACATATCTCGACGGCTGTGCTGGCCTAGGTGGCAAAACGAGCCACCTCATACAACTTATCAAAAACGTATCCCTAACCGCTATAGAGCCTGATAGTTACCGATTCAAACTACTTAAAGAAAATCTTACTAAAACGCCAAACGGCAACAGTGTTGAGACTGTCAACCTTCCGCTGGAAGAGTTTGCCAACTCCACCTCAAAACAGTTCGATGCCATTTTACTTGATGCACCCTGTTCAGGAACCGGTGTCATAGGGAAACATCCTGAAATTCGGTGGAACAGACAAGAGTCTGACCTAAAAAGATACCAAAGCGAGCAACTAAAGCTTTTACAAGTTGCAAGCTCTCTACTCAATGAGGGCGGGATAATAGTGTATGCCACCTGCAGCCTTGAACCGGAAGAGAATGAAGAGGTGATAGAAAGGTTTCTAACAGATGCTCCGCAATTCATTACCACACCATGCCATGATTATTTACCTTCAAAGGCAAAGGATTTGGTTGACGAAAAAGGATTTTTCCGTTCAAATCAAGGACTGGGACTTGAAGGATTTTTTGCAGCCCGACTGCAAAAAATTTGCACGGATCGTGAAAAATAATAAATATCCCAAAATCAATGTCTGCGCTTTACCTACACAGAATATTTAGTCACCTTCAGGCAAGGGAAACAATCGCATAACAGCGTGATGCAACTGTTGCCTTGACAGAGAAGACAGCTAAAAAACAAGCTAAGAGACGGTAAATTTAGAGATTTGATTTTTTTCCGAGGCCTAAGTCGTCACAGATACCTCATCCTTACGTATTTGCCACCAACTGCATATAAGTGCTATAGAAGCAGTGAATGCTTGCAAAACAACTGCATATAATTTGAGGCACCAACGAGCTTAACCACCTTGATACGCATTAAATAAACTTGTTGCCTACTCTGTGACCAACGAAAATATTACCTAACTCCTCTTTGGTATTTGGCATATGAATTCTCTCCTGGTCACCCTGCAAAAAATTATCAGTTTTACTATCTACTGGCTGGCAGTCCCTTACCTAATGTTCCAACTCATTATGATAGGGAAAAGTATGGTCACAAGGATACGTGAACCGGAAAGAAAACTCTCAGCCCAAGCCGGATGGTGGGCAGGGTTAGTACTTTTCGCCTTTTTTATCATCTACCAAGCATCAAGCTTTAAGCTTTCCTTTCCTCACCAGGTTGCTTTTTCCATCAACATTCCAGGTGCCATTTCTGGTTTCTTTGCCTCAGTAATGATCCTATGGTCCCTTCAATCTTGGTTGGCAACCAAGGCCATCGGCCTTATTACCATGCTTCTCTCCTTTGGCTGTTCCATTTGCCTCTACTGCTATTTATTCATCATAATCTATAATAACATCATCCTTTCCGCCACCTTGGGAGTAGTACTGGGGTGCTTGATCTATCTAATTATCTTTCCCAAAGATCTGGAGAAGATCTTTATGAGACGATAAAAAATACCATAAAAACTGCTAGATACAAATCTTGACAAACCAATAAAGAAGTTACAGAGAGAGAGGAGAAGAATATACTGGAAGGTAAGGTGGGAAGTTGAGGTTGGATAAATAAAAAAACGGGGCGTGCTTTACACGCCCCGTGACTATAACTAACCTAGAAAGGTTGCATCACCCAGATACCACACGGACAGGTATCGCGGCAAAAGCCGCAAGCAATACATTTGCTGTCATCTGAAAAGTATTCGTAACCGTCATCACTTGGAACCTCCCGCCTACTAATAGCATGGGTAGGACAAATGGTCTCGCAAAGATGGCAATCTCGACAGGTACCACAACTCAGGCAACGATCCGCTTCAGATTCTGGAGTTGCTTCTCCAGGCCCACTGGACTCAGGACAATAATGCTCCAATGTCAACGCTTTTGGGTCAATAGGTTTTTGACGATAGGGCTTCCACTCCTCGCCACGAAGGGTGGCAATAATAGCATCAGCTGCAGACTTACCACCACCGAGCGCATTGGTCGCCAAGCCAGGTCGTTCCACATCACCCACGGCGTAAACCTTAGGATCAGAAGTCAAACCTGCTTCATTAGTCTTAATCCAACATGCGCCGCCAACCTTTACGGTTTCCACCGAATCAGGCATGAACTGGAGAGCCGGAATGTCACCAATAGAGATAATAACGGTCTGAGCCGGAATCAACTCGTCATCGGAAGTAATCAATCCTTCCTCAGTTACTTCCTTCGTTTTCAAAGGCCAACGAAACAGGGCACCATATTGTTCCGCCGCAACCTTTTCTTTACCAAAGGCAAGGGGCTTCTGAATATCTATCAATGTCACCTGTTCGGCACCCAAACGGTATGCATCACAGGCCACATCACATCCCACATTACCAGCTCCGATAATTACCACATTTTTGCCAACTTTCAGTGGATTATCACTTTTTGCTGAACGTAGAAAATCAAGAGCAGGTATAACCCGTTCATGACCGGGGAAAGGAATTTTACGCGGTTCATGGGTTCCCACACCGATAAGGACAAATTCGTATTCTTCCCGCAGTTCCGCAAATTTTTCTTTGGTCACAACAGTATCGAAATGTACTTCGATATTAGGCATTTTCAAAAACCGTGCAATTTCAGCATCCCAAGTAGCTTTGGGCAAACGATCCCAAGGAATAACTTGAGCCAGTTTACCACCCAGCTTGGTATCACGCTCAAAGATATGAGCTTCAACACCATGCTGGGCCAGCTGCCAAGCGGCATTCATACCGGCTGGTCCGCCACCAATAATGGCGACCTTTTTCCCGGTAGATGGCTCCGTGTGAGGAGCAGGCGCATCTTTAACGAATCGTCCGAGCATGGCCACATCTATGGGGGCGTCGATCCCTTGTCTTGAGCAGTTCTCCATACAGAGATTGGGACAAATAGCTCCACACACCGAGCCAGGCAAAGGAGTATTTTGTAAGACCAACTCATAGGCCTCATCCATCTTACCGGCCCGAATCAACTTCAAACGATCAATGGTCGGAATATGAACCGGACAATAGAAGGTACAGGGCGCGGCGGATTGATGATTAGCCCAAAAAGGCCGCTTGCGACGCAGCTCACCGGTCTGAATAAGTCCTATGGGACTTCGGTCAAGACCAGGTGCCAAGTCAGCTAACGGATCACCGCCGCCAAAAGCCCTATCCCAATACTTGGCACGGTATTCAGCCATTGGCATGGGACCTGAGAAATGAAGCGCTCTCTCCTGGGGAGTAATGGAAACAAGCATCTTCCATTCCTCGCGCTTCGTGAGGGTTTCAAGTAAATCATCCCTCTCTATTTTAGCAAGAAATCCTGAAATATTATCAACAAGCCATTGCCACTGTTCATCATCGGGCTCTACGCTTCACACTGGTTCGAGAATATGTATCATCGGTTTTACCGCGATAATAAATAATTCCGCCGACCATTCCCACACAGGGACGATAGCCGAGTACATTGTCGGGGTTTTTAGCATCAAACCCGCATACGATTCCTGTACCGCCGCAATTGAATTCAGCAAAGGTGTCACCCACCGAGCCTAAAACCCACAATTCGGGCCGTTCATAATCAGGGTTCCATTTGGTCATAGTCAGACCACGGGAACCAATGGACCCCTTGATCATAACCTTTCCCTGCGCCATGGCGTTACACACACCGTTGGTCGCATCACCCTTTACAATGATATCGGCACCAATATTGAGATACCCGACATCATCAGAGGCCGGACCTTCCGTGACGATGGTGGTCCCAGGTTGGCCCATACAGCCTAACCTTTGTCCAACCGGGCCGGTGAGATTAATATTATAAGGGCCGCTGGCGGGCATCAACCGTCCGCCGACATTATGTTGCCCATATGTTTCCAAGACCAAGTTTTGTGACTCTTTAGCGGCGGCCTGGACCAGATCCTCGAAATCCTTGGAACTGATACGCTGCCCCTCACTATTGAGGCCCTTAACGGTGGTCGAATCTTTTTTATTGTCTGTAGGACTCACTGCTGTGCTCCTTTCTTATGAAATGCAGTGCATTATTCTAGCAAATATATTTGATGTTCAACCGTTTGGCGGCATCCGCATCTTCAATACCAATGGCGTCGGACATTCCGATGGGCAAGCTCTGCGAACGACCGAGAGGTGCCATGATTTTCTTCATTTCCGTACGAATGGCCATAAAAGTATCAGCAACCCTTTCCGCTACCTTATCGGGATCAAGACGACGATAAAGTTTAGGATTCTGACTGGTAATACCTTTAGGACATATGCCGATATTACAAACGTTACAACGATTACGCTCACTACCCAAACATCCAGCAGCCGACTGCATAATATATTTACCGATATGCACCCCGGAAGCACCCATCATGATAAGGGCCATACCGTTCTGAGTAACATTACCGTTTTTACCAACTCCACCGGCAGCAAAGATAGGAATTTCATTCTGCTTACCCTGTTTGGCAAGGTCAAGATAACAATCCCGCAAACATGAAGCAATGGGGTGCCCAGTGGCATCCATACTAACATTGTACGCTGCACCAGTACCACCATCCACACCGTCAATCAGTAGAGCAGAGGCATACGGATTACGCACCAGGTTATTGAGTACCGCCTTAGCAGAAGTAGAAGCCGAAATTTTTGGATACACCGGCACCTTAAAACCCCAAGCCATGGAGAGGGACTGAATCATTTTCATGACCGATTCCTCAATGGAGTAGAGCGTTTGATGAACAGGCGGCGAAGGTAAATCAACACCTTCAGGAACCCCGCGCAACCGAGCGATAAGCTTGCTGACCTTAAACCACATGAGCAGGCCACCGTCACCAGGCTTGGCACCCTGACCATATTTAATTTCGATGGCTGCGGGTTCGCATTGCATCTCCGGAATAGCCCGAATGATTTCATCCCAACCAAAATAACCGGATGCAATCTGCAATATGATATATTTGAGATAAGGACTTTTGAGTACCCAAGGAGGACAACCGCCCTCGCCGGTGGCCATAACCACGGGAATACCCAATACCTCGTTACAATAGGCAACACCCTGAAGCAAGCCAAGCCACATATTGGGCGATAACGCTCCAAAGGACATAGAACCAATTACAAAGGGGAAAATTTCCCGTACCGGTGGTATCCACTCACCTGCCAATTTCCTACGCAAATATTCATCAGGTGCTAAAACCCGACCCAATAAGGTATTGAGTTCAAACTCGTGGCGTCCAGCATCAAGAGCAGGATCAGTCAACATGGAGATTCTGTTGAACATAACTTTATCCAACAAAGAATAACGCACGTTTCGACGTCCACCACGGGTTGCAGCTTCACCTTTTTCGTTTTGCATCATCCGTACCCTGGCATCGTTGCCATTGGGTACCGGTGCTATTGCCTCATTAGGACAAACAGATGCGCACATACCGCAACCGATACAACGATTAGCTTTTGCCATTCGTTGCCGCACTCCAGTGAATGTACGATATTCACTGCCGCGTTGTTTCCTGAGAATATCCAATTTAGGCATCCGTTGACGCCGGTAAGTGAGATAAATAGCCTCTCTTGGACAAACCGAGGTACATTTACCACACAAAGTACACCTGTCTTCCCGATGCTTAACGATCCACTGCAGATCTATGTGGGTTAGGCTGCTTGGTGTAGAGGGAATGGACTGAATTGAGACCATATCTTAAACTCCTTTCGGTCTGGAGAGACGATTATCATATTTTCACGCATGGGTTGAAAGTCCAATGAACGATCCCGATCTGGTATCATTGCATCAACCCCGCACATTTCCGAGGCCATGGCCCATTCTCCCGGCTTACCGCCGATAGTACCGGGACGCATCTTTTTACCGTCCTGAACCATGATACAAGTTTCATCAGGCATGGTGCCTATAACACAGTTGGGGCCGTCAATTATGAAGCGGCGACAGGCATTACGCAATCCCCGAAGAAAATCACCCTGGGGATGCACATTAAGCTCCTCGGTTCTTAGAGGAGTTATCACATGTTTATAGGCCTCAATAGGCAGTTTCAATTGTTTGGTCACATAGTGGAGGATATGAGCGAACACCTCAGAGTCACTTTGATAACCAATATAACCGGGATGATGCATGCCGGTAAGATATTCTTTAATGGGAACAAAGGCTGTGTTTTCACCATTGGTCATGGTGGCTATGCCTTGAATGAAAAAAGGATGACAGGCATAAAGATTGATACCGTAATTAGTATTCTGCCTTCCTTGAGCCATAACAACTCTTGCCTTAACCCTTCCGTCGCTGAGCCCCAAAGCATTACCAACATCAAGGGGCCAACCTACTTCCTTAATAGTGACAACATCGGGCCAAAAGGAAAAAACCGTCAAATCGGCATCGTTATCTAACCCGTCTTGACGCAAATCCAGACGGGTGTGCATATACTGAGCCTCCAACTCTTCTTGCGAAAGAGCTTTAACTGAATCTGGAGTTCCATAAACCCTTACGAAATATTTGTGCCGATCCTGAGCCTCAACGAGACTGGCATTGACGTCAAATTCATGATCGTATTTGAGCTGATAACCGCGAGCTTGCATAAAATCATGCAAACGGTGCAGGGCTCCTTCAGTGTGGGCTATACCGGAAAGAATAGGATCGCTATTGCGATACTTATAATCAACAAAGGATATTCCACGCAATAACAGTCCAAGACCGCTACCGTCATATCCTTCCTGCATCGCTTCCATGGCCGTGAGAACTTCATAAGGTGAGAAGGCCTCGGATGCGGTTTTCAGTGCTAAACGGCACATTGTTTAACTCCTCAATCCATTAGTTACGCCCCCCAATCGGAGGGGTTGATTGCCGCCATCGCCGACAAGCGACTTTGACTATTTTGTACAAAACGAGTGGATAAGAAACTCGGCGAAAAAAAATTATACCACCCAAAGTCTCCTTTTACCCGACTACCTTAAACATCATTATCTTCGCAAAAAAATAATAGTAATATTTCAAGACAATACGCCTAGCAGCGTATCCAGAAGATAAGTTTTATTCAGCCACGGGATAGATTCAATTTTTTCTCGCCGAGTTCCTAAGCCGGATAAAATCCGAAGAACTAATACGGGCGCAATCTCTTGTCAAGAAAAGAAGTGGTCAATTGTGTGGTATTTTTCCACCCTCTCTTCAATAATTTGCCACCCAATAAATACATTTTTTAATAGCAATACTTGTCAATTCACCAAACTCACGGGACATAAGAGCTCATTTCTAAAATAAATGATATTCTCACCAGGAAAGAAATGGTATCTGATCACATGTTTTGTAACTAGATGATTTAATACACCGCGAGATAGTAAGTAATCACCGATGCCTCAGAGCTATACTGTTGACACTACTCGCTATAGCCATCTATGCGGGCAGGGTGGCTACCGCTGAAGATGAGGTGCCTGTGTTCACTTTCACTATTTTTTCTTGAACCGCAGCTGCACGGTATAACGACGACCATCTAAATCATCGGGCAGCTTTGTACCTTCACCAACCATTATGGTTAGCACCTTACTCGCAGCGGGGTCACAACGAAATTCCTTCCTTCGCTCCTCTTGCCCCGGTGAACTCCTTCGTTTTCTACCCTGACGAACATTGAGTATTTCCCCATCAATAAATCCACTACCTTTTCCAGACGGCAACTTCTCGATTGGAGGTCCGGCTGGCGGAATTGCACCGACTATTATATCAACCATTTTTACGCTCCAGCTATTATAATATTATAAAAAGGAGGGACACACATGACCAGTTCCAGCAAATCAGTTAATTGTAATCACGGCAGACCAACAACAAAATATTTGCCCCTTTGCCCACTAGCTATTCACCATCTTTTTTTCCATGGCCAGCAAAAGCATTTTCAGCGGCACCCCGCCTGAAAATCCTCCAATATTACCAGATTTTCCCACAACACGGTGGCATGGTACAAAAAACGGAATGGGATTGGCCCCCGCAGCATTACCCACGGCTCTGGCCTTTGCTTCATCACCTAATGCTCGCCCAATCTCTCCATAGGTTTTAGTCATACCATAGGGTATATTCTGAATCTCACGCCAAACTGCTAACTGAAAAGTAGTACCGCTCAACGCCAAAGGTAAAGTAAATTTAGTTCTTTTACCGATTAAATACTCCTCAATTTGCATCACCGCTTGCTCCAACAAAACTCGTAACTCAGAATCATCTTCAGAAACCGCATCTAAATTAAGATGGGACAAGCAACCCGGAAGAGTAATTTCAGCAATCCCTTCCCTCTCTACAATAATACGCAACGGGCCAACAACCGAAGACAAAAACGACTGCCCATAGTTAATTGCCAGATGCAGCACTGTCTTTGGAAACTAAAACATTACCGGCTATTATTCCAGACTCATAGAGACCAAACAACGGAATGAATAATAACATAGTCGCTACAATTTCCCCTGCGGTGAGTAAAAATGCCAGAGTCAAAATTACGATATAAAAATATTTCCTTTTAGTACGAAAATAGTCTGGAGATACCAAGCCAGCAAGACAAGCCATAACCATGAGAAAAGGAATTTCAAAAGCAAGGCCGAAAGCGAGAATGGATCGAGCGGCAAAGGTAAGATAGAGCCCGAATTTTAACATGGGCTGAAGAACAGGCCCGCTATACCCCATAAAAAATAT
>Ga0224507_10000970_pt1 | contig 11407 bp, 9 predicted proteins | sample SF_Jan12_sed_USG_3_FD_170159 | JGI IMG/M metagenome (GOLD analysis project Ga0224507, IMG submission 170159) | Sediment microbial communities from San Francisco Bay, California, United States - SF_Jan12_sed_USGS_13 | ecosystem: Environmental > Aquatic > Marine > Sediment | place: USA: California...
GCAATGCCACGGATTATTTCAACCCGTTCCATGACCCGTGGAAATGGGACCACATCCACGGCAATCCGTTCGGGATGCCGATTGTGCTGGGCTTTCAGCGCGACTCTTCGGCACGCTTATGCATGCCGGAGACTGTATCGTTGTTTCGGTCTGACGACGGCAAACCGGATTCTCTATCGAGCCGAGGTGGCTGTGGCCGCACTGAAGGACATACTGCAGTTTGCCGCGCAGACAGAGACGCCGTAGCCATTGGGAAAAGCCTTAGTTAGTCCTTCCGCAGCCGGTCGCTCACCGCAATGGGTGTGGGGTAGCGCAGCATAATCAGGTAGGAGGACACAATGAAGGTGATCAGCGTGGTCGTCTGGATCAGGTAGGAGGCCTTCAGCCCGATGGCACCGGCGTTCAGTGCCAGTACCGCGATCAGCAAGGAGAACTCACTGACCTGGCCAAGGCGCACGCCCACTTCATTGGACAGCCCGCTGGACTCGCCGGAGCTTGTAAGCAGCCGGGTGAACACCAGGGGCTTGAATAGCAGCATCAGTGCGGCCAGGAGCGTGGCCGGCAGGAATACTTCCGGGAGGATGCGTACATCGAAGCCTGCCCCCAGCGAGAAAAAGAACATGATCAGGAAGAAATCCCGCAAGGGTTTGAAACTCTCGGCGATGAACCGCGCTATCGGGTTGGTTGCCATGGAGACCCCGGCGATAAAGGCACCGATCTCATAGGAGATCCCGAGGGTCTCCGCCAATTGTGCCATGCCGAGGCACCAGCCGATTGCGGCCAGGAAGACGTACTCCTGGATGGTGTCGAAGCGCCGCATCAGCGGTAACAGGACATAACGTTCGAACAGGAAGGACACCAGCACCAGCAGGGGAACGGCGATGGCAAAGGTGGCGATCGTGCCCCACTCCATGCCCGCAGTCGACATGCCCTCCAGGAACATCAGGATCGCGATGGCGAATATATCCTGTAACAACAGGATACTGATCATCACCTGGCCGACGTGACGGTGGTGGAGGGCGGTTGTCGGCAGCAGCTTCAGTCCGATGATGGTGCTGGAGAACATCATGACAGAACCGATGATAAGGCTCTCGCGCAGGCTGAATCCGAAGCCCAGCCCGATCAGCGTGCCGGTGGCGCCGAAGGCGAGTGAACTGACAACGGTGACCAGCACCGCCTCACGCAGCATTCTGACCAGTTGTGCCGGCTGCAGGTTAAGCCCGAGCAGGAACAGCAGGAAGATGATTCCGATATGCCCGATCTGCTGAATGGTGGAGGGCTCGTGTACCAGTTTGAATCCCCAGGGTCCGGCCAGACCGCCTAGCAAGATATAGGCAACGAGCAGCGATTGACGGGCAAATAATGCAATAGCGGCGAAGATGGCCGCGCCGGTGAAGATCAGGAATATCGAGAATATAATCGGGTCATCGTGCATCAGAACCCGATCGTATAGTCCTTGGGGGATTAAATAAAGCCGTACGGTTGCTGGAAGGGCTGCTCAGGAGACGGGAAACAGCCGGCGGCCGCAACTAAGGCCGCTGACCACTATGCTTGATGCGCTGTCTACTTGAGGATGTCGTATAACGCGGGCAGCTTGTACACCGGCTGATCCTTGGACACCGTCGCAATCTCCTCGGGTGGTGCTACTCCCAGTGTCTGCAGCAGCTGGCCGGTACCTGCGAGAATCCTGTAGGTCGCAAAGGTCAGCGCATTGATGCTGTTGGCGTGATCGATGCGCGCCGTGAATAGTTCGTTCTCGGAGTCCAGCAAGTCCAGGAGTGTGCGCGCGCCGATATTGAACTGCTTTTTGTAGGCGTCGCGCGCATTCTGGCTTGCATCCACGTGAATCCTGAAGTTTTCCAGCTGCTGCTTGGCCGTCTGATAGGCATGCCAGGAGAGCTGAATACTTTCGATGACCTGCCGGCGGGTGTTGTTCTTCACCTCGACGGCCTCGGTCAGCAAGTGGACGGTCTCCTCACGGCGCGCCATGTCCTTGCCGCCCTTGAGATTATAGCGGCCGCGTACCATGATCTGGCCGTCCCGGTTGGGGCCGGGTATCCCGTCCAGGTCGTCGTTTTCCGATCCGCTCACCTCCAGGTGGAAGCGCGGGTAGAACAGCGCCTTGGCAGCCTTCTGTTGCATGCGCGCGGCCTCCACATCGGCCTCGGCGGATTTCAGTGTCGGGTGGTTCGCCAGCGCCATGGCGATGGCATCCTCCAGGCTCGCGGGGAGCAGGTCATCGATAGCGGGGGGTTCGGACAGATCCGCGGGCTGTTTGCCCACGATGCGTTCAAAACTGATCATCGCATCGCGCAGATTGTTTTCCTCGGCCAACAGGTTGGTACGTGCCAGGGCAAGTCGGCCCAGTGTCTGCTGCGCATCTGACTGGCGTCCGACGCCGCGCTCGCTGCGCTTGCTGATCTGATCATGGGTCTTCTGGTGGGCGGCCAGGTTCTCCTGTGCAAATATGACCAGCTGTTGCTGGCGCAGGACATCGAGATAGGCCTCGATTGCCTTCAGTGCGATGACCTCCGAGGTCCCGAAGGTGCTGTAGGCGCGTGAATTGACGCGTGCCCGCTGGCGGTCGAACTCGCTTTCCGTGGCAAAACCGTCAAACAGCAGCTGCCGGATGGTGATCTCGGCCTCGCTGCGGTCAAGGTTGCTGGTGCCATCACCGCGGCCACGCGTTGTCGGATTATTGCTGGTCTCCCAGCCGTGGCCGACGTTGATGTCGGCAGAGGGGAAGAAACCGGCCTTGGCCTGCAGCATTTCCTGTTCTACCGCGTTGCGCTGGCTGATGGCAATCTGCACATCGGGATTGGTGGTCAGGGTTTCCCGAACAACATCCGAGAGGGATTGGGCCGAAACACCGGTTGTAGCGAACATCCATTGGACGGCTATCAGACTGGTGATTACCGTTTTCTTGCGCATCGCAGACACTCCCCTGTTAAGCGATTGGATTGGTACTGGTAAACCCGGTGAGTTTCCTCAATTTCTGCCGAGATTTCAAGCAATTTCATTGAAATACAAGGCAAGGTGCAGCCGGTTCTCGATATTGAGTTTGCGGAAGATGGCGCTGAGGTGTGACTTAACGGTGCGTTCCGAGATATTGAGGTTCCTGGCAATCGTTTTGTTGTTGCCACCCTTGTGGACCATGCGTGCCACTTCGAGCTCCCTGGGTGTGAGGCAATTCACCGACTTGTCAGTTTGTGAGGACGGCCGCCGGTTGCGGGCGTAGTCGTCGACGATGCGCGTGATCAGACTACGCGGCATCCACAGTTCCCCCTTGAGAACAGCGTTTACCGCCTTTTTCAGCAGGGTCGGGGGGATATCATCCTTGCAGAATCCATGCACCCCGGCATTGAAGAACGCGATCTGGTCGATCCCGGGCCTTGAGGGTACTTCAATGATCATGATCTGGGTGTCCGGCGATTCTGCCGAGACCTCGGCAACGGATTGCTTCGGCGTGTCCTGGATCAGCCCCGGGTCGAGCAGCAGGATGTGCTGCTGGTGGCGGCGGATTGACTCCAGTGCCTCCACCCAGCTACGGGCATCGGACAGGGAACAGGTCGCTTCCAGAATGCCGGCCATTCTGGTCGTGAGGGCCTGATCGTCACTGGCGACCAATACCCGAACCGTTGTTTCCTGCACTTCGCTAGACATGGTCTTGTTACACCGAGATCCTTTCCAATTCACTTTTCCCTGAGGGCCATTTCCCGGGCCCTGAGAACCGGCTTCAACAGGTAATCGAGTACGGTCTTTTTACCTGTCATGACATCGACAACAGCGGTCATGCCAGGGATGATCTTGAGCGGATTTCCTTCCGGTCCGAGGTAGTTCCTGTCGGTCCTCACCTTGATCAGAAAGAAACTGTCGCCGCGTTCATCAGTGATGGTATCGGCGCTGATGTGCTCGAGTTTAGCGGGAATTCCGCCGTAGATGGCGTAATCGTAAGCAGTCAGCTTGACCTGGGCGACCTGGTCGGGCCGCAGAAAGGCGATATCGGCCGGACGCACGTGGGCCTCGACCAGCAGGGTGCCTTCCAGGGGGACGATTTCGAGCAGATCCATCCCGGGCTGGATGACCCCGCCGATGGTGGCGACCTTGATCTGTTTCACCGCGCCCCTGACGGGGGAACGGACCAGGGTCCGGCTAACCCGGTCTTCCTGGCTGTGCAGGGCTTCTTCGACACCGGAGAGTTCTGCCTCGACTTCGTTCAGTTCGCTGCGTGCCTGGGTCCGGAAACTGATCTCCAGGTCCTCGATCTTGCTGCCCATCTCCTCGAGGACAGACTCCAGCCTCGGGATCGCCAGCTGGGTGCCCTCGAGTTCCCCCCTGAGGTCGTTGGCCGAGCGTTTGAGACGCAGGATCTCGACTTCGGATATGGCGCCTTCCGCAGCAAGCGGTGCGGACATGTCCAGTTCCTGCTTCAGCAAGGCGTAACTGCGGGCAATCTTATCCTTCCGTGCATGCAGTTCCGCCAGTTCCTGCCGGGTCTGGCCCTCTTGCTCCTTGAGGATACCCAGATTCGAATCCAGTTCATTGCTTCTTGATTCGAACAGGGCAACCTCGTTTCTGGCCAGTCCCTCGTGTTCCTTCCAGACCTGTTCGGGCATCTGCAGTGGCTTGCCCTGCGCCTCCGCTTTCAGGCGGGCGGATTTGGCCAGCAGGTCTAGGTACTTGAGCCATGTCTCGCGGTAGGTGGATGAGAATCGGGTGTCGTCGAGGCGTAACAGTGGCTGGCCTTTCTCGACCAGCTCGCCTTCTTCGACAAGGATCTCACTCAGGATGCCCCCTTCGAGGTTCTGGATGACCTGAATCTTGTCTGAAGGAATAACCTTGCCTTCGCCCCGGGTGACTTCATCGAGGTTTGCATTCGCGGCCCAAATCAGTGCCACGAAAAAGAACAGCGCTGTGGTTGCCAGTATCAAGTGGCTGCTGCGGCTGGCCCCGATCAGCACTGCAGCATTGACATCCGATATGAACCCGGCATCGTCGCGCCGCAGTCGCGCGAGCTCGGCGTCATCAATTGTGTGGTTGCGTGCAGTGAGGCGGTTGCGCAGCTTGCTGGTCATGTCTTCGGCACCCGGATTTGCCCCTGCTTGAGGGCCTCAAGGACCTGCTCCTTGGGCCCGTCCGCGATGACGCGACCACTGTCGAGTACAATGATCCGGTCGACCATGCTCAGCAGCGAGGCCCTGTGCGTAACCAGTACCAGCGTTTTGTTGCCGAGCCATGTGGATAGCCGGGTCTTGAACATCTCCTCGGTGGTGTTGTCCATGGCATTGCTGGGCTCATCCATGACGACAATCGGCGGGTCCCTGAGCAAGGCACGGGCAGCCACAATGCTTTGTCTCTGTCCACCGGAGAGTCCCTCACCACGTTCACCGACCTGAAGGTCAAAACCCAGCGGGTGTTTGCTGATAAATTCGGTGACCCCGGCAATCTCCGCGGCGCGTAACACGCTGGAGTCGTCGGCGTAGGGCATGCCCAGGGTGATGTTGTCTTTTACGGTCCCGTAAAACAGGGTGGTATCCTGCGGGACATAGCCGATGTTGCGGCGAACATCGGCCGGGTTCAGCTGCCGGATGTCGGTAGCATCGATCAGGATGGCGCCCGAGTCGGGCTCATAGAGTCCCAGGATCAGCTTCTCGATGGTGCTCTTGCCGGAACCGATGCGGCCGATGATGGCGACCTTGTCACCGGCGTTGAGCTTGAATGACAGGCCATTGAGGGCTTCAACCGGCTGGCCGGGATAGGTGAAACTGACATTTTTGAATTCCAGCGAGCCTTCGATGATCGGGCGGTTCAGGAAGTTCTTGTCGGGCGATTGTTCCAGCGGCAAGGCCATCAGCGTATCGGTCGATTTATAAGATGCCTTGGCATGATGGTAGCGGCTCAGGGTGGCCGCCACCTGGGCCAGCGGGGCGAGGGCACGTCCGGTGAGAATCGTGCAGGCGATCAGGCCACCGAGGCTGAGTTCGCCCTCGGCAATGCGGTAGACCCCGTAGATCACGACCGCGACGGTGGCCATTTGCTGCAGAAACACGGTGATGTTCACTGCACTGGATGACAGAAAGCGGGTCTTGAGACCCAGGTTGGCGATGTTGCCGACGATCTTCTCCCAGCGCCGCTGCAGCGGGCTCTCCGCCCCGAGCCCCTTGACGGTTTCCAGACCCGTCAATACCTCGACCAGCGTTGCCTGTTTTTGTGAGCCGTACTTCAACAGTTGTTCTATTTTTCCCGCCAGGGCGCGCTGCACCAGGTAGCCGGTCAGCAGGGAGAGTGGCAGGACCGTGAGGGGTATCCATGCCATTGGCCCGCCGATCAGCCAGATGATGAGAATGAATAGCAGCAGGAATGGCAGATCGATCAGCGCGGTCAGCGAGGCCGATGTGAAAAAGTCACGGAAGGAATCGAATTCATGCAGGTTGTTCGCGAAGGCACCGACCGAGGGTGGCCGTGCAGCCAGCTTGGTGCCGAGGACGCGCTCGAACAGGGCCGCGGACAGGATGACATCGGCACGCTTGCCGGCGACATCGACAAAATAGCCGCGCAGGGTTTTCATCAGCAGGTCGAAACCGAACACGGTGGCAACACCGATGGCGAGTACCCACAGGGTCTCTACCGCATGGTTCGGGACAACGCGGTCATAGACATTCATGATGAACAGCGGGGAGGCCAGGGCAAACAGGTTGATCAGCAGGGATGCCAGCAGTACCTCGCCATAGATCGGCCAGGACCCGGAGATCGTGTCCCAGAACCAGTGTTTGGGCCGGGTGATAACCGTGTCCCGGGTACGCTCGTCAAAACGGTATTCCTGCTGCAGGAAGATGGCGTAGCCGCAATACTCATCGGCCAGTTGCCCGAGCGGTCGCTCGCTGACGCCTTCCCGGGACTCGGGCATGATCAGTCTGGCATTGCCATTATCGAGTACCCGGTCCAGTATCGTGGCGCCGCCCTTGTTCAGCAGCAGGATGGCGGGGAGGACCAGGTTCGATATCTCATTGAGGGGGCGCTTGACGATACGCGCGGATAGGCCGGCGCGGTTGGCGGCACGGATCAGCAGTTCCGGTGTCAGCTTGTTATCGACCAGTGGCAACCCCGCCGTCAGGGAATCTGCGGAGCGGGGCGTGTGCAGGATCTTGGTGATCAATAACAGGCAGCCCATTAAGGGGTCATCATGCGTCGACCCGTCAGCGGGGATATCCCAGGCGTCCTTGGGGACTGTTGCCGTTTGCGTCATAATCGTCCTTCGTCCAAAATCAGGCTATAATTCCATATTATTCATAAGGATACAACGTTTTTCTGCGTCAATATAATAACGCGGGGTGGATGATGCAGGGCTCCATTGAAGTACATCGGCTCTTGGGGGTGCATATTTAGCTGCCGCGGAGTGTAACCCGGTGTGCAGGGGCCTGATTGTGAATTAAAGTGATATTTGCCTGGTGTCGATAAGGAAGCGTTATGCCATTCGTGAAACTGAATAAAGACGGCGACATCATTGGCCTGTCGGAGCAACCTGGGCATGGAACCGGCGAGGAATTGCCTGCCGACGATCCGGAAGTAATCGCCTTTCTCGAGGCTGCCAGGAACCAGCTGTCATCATCGGATGCAGAGACGATTCGGGTCATCGAGGACCTGGTCGATGTGCTGATCGAAAAGAAGGTCTTGCTGCTGACCGATCTGCCACAGCCCGCCCAGCAGAAACTGATGGAACGCCAGCGCATGCGCAGTGAACTGGGTGTGCTCGGCAACGTGATGGTGGACGAGGAAGATATCCTCTAGTTCGTGCAGTCCTTTGGCCTAAACCGGTTCCGGTTTACCGAAAAGATACCCCTGTATGCCATCGACATTCAGCGTCTTGATGGTGTTCAACTCGGTCTCTGATTCCACCGCCTCGGCGATGACCCTGATATCGACACTATGTGCGGTATCGGTCAATGCCTGGATGAAGAACTGATTGTCACTTTCGCTGTTGATGTCGCGGGTATAACTGCCGTCGATCTTGAGGTAGTCCGCCTTGATGCTGCGCAGATAGCCGAACGAGTTGAAACCCCTGCCCACGTGGTCGATGCCGCATTCAAACCCGAGTGCTGACAGGCGCTCGATAAGACGACGCGCACTGCGCAGATCCCTCAACAGCCCGTACTCGGGCAGTTCGAAGACCAGACGACCTTTGGCCCCCGGGTAATCCGCCAGCTGGCTGCATAGCCATTCGGTGAAATCCGGTTCGTGGAGCGACGTGGATGTCAGGTTGATGGCATACACGGCGTTCGTTGCGCTAGCCGATGCCAGATGCCCCAGGACCCGGGTGACAGCCAGCTTGTCGATGGCACTGGCCAAGCCGACACGTTCTGCAATCGGCATAAACAGACCGGCGGGCATGAATTCCCCCGTTTTCTCAGGGATGCGCAGCAGTATCTCTTTGTGCAGCAGTTCGTGCTCATCTGCTGTCACTCTGTAAACAGGCTGCGTGAACAGTGCGACATTGCCATCAGCAATGACCTGCTCAAGAAAATCATGCCATTGACCGGCGCCCTGGATCGGGGCCTGTTCGCTGGCCGGTGGTTCGTAGCGGTACCAGGTGTTCTCCCCCTGGGATTGCGCGGAACGCAGGGCGATATCGACCTCGGAAAGCAGGCTGCTGACCGTGTCGCCGGGTTTCCACATGGCGACACCGATATTGGCGATATCCTCGGATACGACCAGGTCCTCGGCGGACAACTGCATAATATCCGTGCTCAGATCAGCCGCGAGTGCATCCGCTTCACCCTTGTTGATATCCGTTGCGATAATCCCGAAACCCGCGCCGGAGATTCTCGCTGCAAAACAGTTCTGGTCATTGCCGAGACGCGACATGATCAGTTCACCGGTCCTGTGCAGCGTCTCATCACCCACCTGATAGCCGGACTTGTTGTTGATCTTATCGAGGTTGTGAAGCTCAAGCAGCATCACCGCACCGCGTGCTGATTCCTCGGGTGATTCAACCAGGTTCTGCAACTGGCGGTTGAAATAGCGGCGGTTGCCGAGATCTGTTACCGGGTCTTTGAAGGCCTGTTCGCGCAGACGCTCTGTCAGTGAGGACTGTTCGGTGAAGATGTTGTTGATCTTGGTCGCCAGCCGGTTCATGGCTTCGACCACGCGGCGCAATTCACGGGTGCGGGGCAGTCGTTTCTGAATCGGGTAGGAACGTTCGCAGATCGCATCGGCCTGCATTTCAACCCTGCGCAGTGGATTCAACAGCAGCCGGATAAACAGCAGTGCCAGCACCATGGCGGCAAGCGCGCTGAGCAGGAAAAGCCAGAAGGTTTCGACCGTGTTGTCCCATAATTCACGGTAGGCATGCCCCGGGTGGCTGGTAACCTGAACCGTTCCCGCCTGTTTCCAGGCCGACATGATAATGGCTTCCACTGTGGGTACCTGGAAGTCAACCTTCTCGATAAACCAGTCCGGGACATCCTCTATCTGCAGCGGATTGCTGCGTTCGATAAGGACCTCACCGCTTGCCGTGACGACATTAATCGACTTGAAATAACCGCGATCGAAGATCGCGTCAATCATGGAACTGATGATTGGCAGGTCGTTGCTCTGCATGTGCGAGGAGAGCGAGAGGCCGAGTGAGGTTGCGGTATCCTGGGCGTGTGATTCCAGTTGTTTCCCGAGAAAATGACGCAGATTATTGGTGCTGATAGTCACGGTTCCAATAAACCCGGCAGCTAACAGCACGATAATGATCAGGACGAGTTGTCGGTATAGGGTCATAGAGATAATCCCGTCACTCAAGGTTTGCGCAGTATAGGTTTAATGAGTATTGTTTGCATGTTGCTTGTGTTCCTATGGTGTGAGTTCGCCATTGATCCGTGCAATCACATCCCGCCAGGGCCCCAGCCGGTCCGCGCGCCCAACATGTTTGGCTTCACCCAGGCGTGATTTTGCCAGCCACAAGCCATTAGCGTTGAAGCTGTAGACAGGCAGCAGGTCGTCACGCTCGTCGGAAGATTTGATATCCTCCACGAGGTTGTCCAGAATCAGGGGTTCGGATTCCGGTGATGGGTAGTAGGTCAGCACCATGTGCGCCTGGTTGAGTTCCAGTGCCTTGACATAGGTAAGCCGCATGACCTCGTCAGCGACGCCCATCTCGCGCAGGGTAAAGTATTTGGCGATCGAGAAGTCCTCGCAGTCACCGCCGTTCGTCACCAGGGTCTGCAGCGGTGTTGCCCAGTAGTCTTCCTTGCCCCAGTGGTCGCTGTCATTGACAAATTTCAACTCGTTGAAGAATTTATTCACCTTCTCCAGTTTTTCAGTGTCAGGCAGGTGCATGCCGGAGTTGATCAGGTCCTGCCAGAACTCGACGCGCCGGCCGGCATATTCGCCGTGTTCCTGCGTGATCTTTGCAATCGCGTCAGTTGACAGGCTGAATTCACCCGCCTGACCAAGCGTGACGGTCAAAAGGTAAAAAAATGTTACATTGAGAACAAACAGGCACCAGGATAGTGTCGCTCGAATATCATGACGACAAACGCCAGGGGTACCGGTGCACCCGGCACGATCAACGCTATGCTTTTTTTTATACCAGGCACCTTGCCGGTGACGGGCTGACGTTATCCGGTCTGGCACAGGGAAGTACGGTCTAAATTGAATGTGATTATTTTCATGGGATCCAAAGAGGGTATCGGCAATAGTCTGGCGCACTTTGACGTAAATTTGACGCTTTTCCCTGGCGCACTTCGGTCGCAGGCTTCAAAAGTCGCTACCGATTGGATGGATTGGTACCTAAGTCCAATTGAACGCCCATCGTGTCCGGCGTAAACTCATTAAGGTCAGAGGAAACAATAAGTTATGAATAAAATAAAGGTGAGCATCATTTCTGCGCCGCGGGTTGTCATGCAAGCATGCATTGATCTGATCGAAGCAATCCCTGAATTCTGTGTCGAAGCCATACCAGCCGGACTGTCCGGGCAGGCGACCTGGTTGGCCTGGGCACATGCCGACGTGGTAATCATCGATGAATCCGTCATCGAACAGGAGGGGTTTGCGGCCCTGCAATTGCTGCTCGAGAGCTACCCCCGGACGAAATGCCTGGTGGTTATGAATAACTACAATCAGAACAAGATGATATGGACGATGTTGCGGGGCGTGCGCGGGGTGATGTGCGCCGATGAGGCGTTCCGCTTGTTACCGAAAGCCATCAGGCACTTGCAGGCAGGCGAGATCTGGATGGCGCGTGATTTACTGAGGCCACTCAGGCAGGCCCTCCAGTCGAGGCGGGATTGGCCTCATCCCCGGGCCGACCAGGCCGAACCAGGTAATTGGATGAAATTGCATTGAATTTAAAGCAAATCGTACTTAAGTCCGATGTAATAATGATAGACGTCATGTACGCTCTTTAAGATAAGAGTCCGTA